>Ga0209745_1000636_pt1 | contig 21420 bp, 13 predicted proteins | sample BarGraNGADG00312_FD_184495 | JGI IMG/M metagenome (GOLD analysis project Ga0209745, IMG submission 184495) | Arctic peat soil microbial communities from Barrow, Alaska - Barrow Graham LP Ref core NGADG0004-312 (SPAdes) (version 2) | ecosystem: Environmental > Terrestrial > Soil > Wetlands > Peat...
GCCTTCATCCCGACACCGGTATCGCAGACCTTCCCGAATGCGACTGTCAGCTTCGCAAATAATACCAATGCAGGTACCTGGAGCTGGCTGTGGGATTTCGCCGACGGTAATACTTCAACAGCAATGTCGCCGACGCATACTTATGCCGCTCCCGGTGAATTTGCAGTAAGTCTGACAGTAAGCAACGTGATCTGCACTGAAACGGTGACGTACAATGTCAGTGTGCTGCCAACACCTCCGATAGCAGCGTTTGACTCGATACCATCAGGCTGTATGCCATGGAATATTTCGATCAACAATACCTCTATGTACGCTACAAGCTATTACTGGGATTTCGGCGACGGATACACTTCAAATGCCATGAATCCTATATATACTTATGTGCAGGCAGGTGCATACCCGGTCACTCTGACCGTAACTGGTCCCGGCGGTACAGACTCCAAAACACAGATTGTTCATGTTTACCAGACCCCCAGGGCATACTTTGAGGTATCACCCATCAAGGTTTATGTGAATGATGAAAAGGTGAGACTCTTTAACCTGTCGGAGGCTGCTGACAGCTTCATATGGGAGTTTGGTGACGGAGATACATCGCATTTGCGTGATCCGTACCATAAGTATACCAAGGAAGGCATCTATGATATCACCTTACATGCTTATTCGGTCAACGGATGTTATGACACTTATGTATTATCACCTGCTGTGACCGTGGAGCCTTTCGGTAAACTCGTCTTCGCCACGGTCTTCAAGCCAAATCCGGACGGACCGATAGAGATTGATGACCTGCCTACAAGCGGGGATGCCCTGGATCAGTTCTTCTTCCCGCCAATAAGAGAGACAGTGCTTAACTATCACCTGCAGATCTTTAACAGGTGGGGTGCTCTCATCTTCGAGACTTTTGATATCAACAAACCCTGGAATGGTTACTATAAGGGCAAGCTCTGTGCTCAGGGTGTTTATGTCTGGCTCGTGGAAGGAAAGTATGCCAACGGCAGGCCGTTCAAGGAAGCCGGGGATATAACCCTGCTCCATTGATAACCAATCAGTGGTCATAAAATGCAGAGACGCGCAATTTGCGCGTCTCTGCTTATTTTTAACTGAACGGTTTATCAGAAAATGGCGATGAAAATGGATTTTCAGGTTGTGAGTCGCCCAGTCTTCTGCGCGTCGGGGGGTTGGGCGGAGCGGAAGTCATCATAACAAGGGAAATGGAATAGTCAAGCTCTATGCGGATCACCGCCGGCCTGACGTACCTTCTTTTCTCTCTGCTCATTGATGGATTAATATTGCGCTTCAAATATAAGACAATTGATTTACACCCTCTCCAACATTTTTCAACACTGAATGTTCGAGGCCCTTAATAATTAATCTTTTGCCAACACAACCTTCTGAAGATATCTTTTTGCTCCTGCTGTCAGCTCGACAATCAACATTCCACCTGTTCCCGGGAGATTGTATTCTTTTACTTCTCCGGAGTTGAACCACTCTTCATTCCCCGCCATTATCAGTCTGCCGGTAATATCGTATATTTTCACTTTACCGGAAACATTGTCCCATTCATTTCCCCGCGGTAACACGCACACTTTTCCTGATGAAGAGTAAATCTGTAAGGAACTTGCAATTGCCTGTTTTTCTAACACTTCTGCTTTATTTGCAGAGACTGTCAGGGTGAACCTTCCTGCGAGCGTTCCAGCCGGGGCGAAGAAAGTGTACTCTGAATATGCAAGCAGATCAACACTCTTCCCCGCAACATTATCCATAAGAATCACTTTTGAGTTACCTATACCCTGAAGCTGACTGCGTTTAATCTTATAGGTACCTTCTTCCGGGATTTTAAGAGTAAGAGGGATTATCGTCCTTGTCTCAGGCCATGGGATGGAGTTGACAGAGTAATTTTCTCCATTCATTACAGAAAATATCACTGCTCTTTTGCCGCCAATAGTAAACATCTTTCCTGCATCAAATTCATTATCAAAATCATTGGTAGCCATTGATTCAAGCCTTATCACCATTTCATCTTCCGATTTGGGAGAGATGAGTGTCAGCCTGATCAGGGGGATGATCTGTGCTGATTTATATCTCGGTGTTGCATTATGTTCGCGGGCATTATCCGGTATTGTGATAAAAGTGCCGGTTGCCCTTGTTTTTACAAAGAAGCCCTGAAGGGGCGGAATATGTGCTGAGCCTCCGTTGGTGCCAACTCCGTCCACATATGAAACATCGACGCCATCTTGTATTAAATAAATGCCGTTTCTTACATGATTCAGGTCTGATCGTATCACCTGATCCCAGTCCATTCCGCAGGTAAGCGAGTTACCGACGAGAGAATAACCGTAAAGTGATGTATCACCACCCGAACCGCTGAAAGGAAGATTTATTTGTCCTATGCTTGTGGTAAGCGAGGTGAGACCACTGAAAACTATTGTTGTGTCATTGAAAACAAGTACGTCGTAGCCTTTTTTTGCTTCCAGATTAGTAAAAGGAGTAGTTCCTCCATAACCGTCGTGCCACTGCCATCCCTGTATAACGTCACTTGTTACTTTGCTTTCATCATAGGATAACAGGTTGTCAGGCTCAATATTCGTGAAGACTGTCTTGGGCACCGTAACCGGCGGTGCTATGTAGTGCCACCTGTCGATATCAGGCGGAGCGCCTGTAAGGAAGAGCCTGACTGTTGCTGATCCACCTGCTCCGGAGAAGCTTCCCGTTAAGAGAGATGCAATACCGGACGCATCTGACTGAATATCAATAGTACCGTTGTTGGTGAGTGACGAGAATGTAGCCTGGGCGCCGGGCTCCATGATCATTTGCAGTCCTGAAGTAAGAGTAAAAGCCGGACCGGGGGAGGTAACCGGGTAACTTGATTTTCCGGATGGTATAATAATGTTTCTTGACCCGGGCAGGAAGCCCCCGTCCCAGTTTGCGGAACTGGTCCAAACAGTTGTTCCTCCATGCCACCGGCTGTAGATCATCTCATAAGCTCCTATATCAGTTATACCAACACGTCCGGATCCGATAAAATCAGTCGGTGGTATAGTGACTCCTGTGTAACTGTCAGCCCCAATATCGCGGCACGGAGATATATATGCCAGGTTAAAATCTCCACCTGCAGGGTTGATAAAGTTTGGTCCGTCAGGCGCGGTGTTGTTGCTGCTGAGATTAAGGCATCCGGTATATGCAACTCCCTCAATAGCACAGAAGGCAAAAACGGAAGACGGGGTTCCGGAGAGCCCGATATGTGAAGATCCTCCCCAGATAATTGAATTAACAATTCTGGCATTCGGAGAATTTTCAAGATAGATTGATTTGCCGTCGGAAGCAGGTGATATGCTGTATACAATAGTTGAATTTACTATGACGGGAGAGCCTGATAATGAAGCAATGGTACCTCCCTTTAATGTTGCAGAGAGGGAGCTGTTGTTTCTGAAGACAGAACTGGAAATTACAGGAGATGAGCCTTGAGCAACGAAGATTGCGCCCCCCTGATCATCCGCAGTATTATTGAGGAAAAGCGTATTTGAAATATTGGGAGCAAATCCAGCCTCAACATATATTCCTCCTCCTTTGTATGCAGAGCAGTTCCTGATTATGCTGTGATTTATTGTTACAGAGGATGACTCGATATATATTGCCCCGCCTAAAAACTTCAATCGCAATCGCTGTCCGTTTTCAATAGTGCAGTAATCAATAATACTTGTACCTGTGGAAGTAATGTAAATATTACCCCAGTAATCACTTAATTCTCCAAAATTACCGTCTGTATCAATATCTGCTGAAAATAATATCGGACGGGTGACTGTTCCCTGGGCGCTCAGCTGTCCTGAACCACTGATAAGTATGCAGGCATATCTGCTTGTTGATATCAGCTTTGTTCCTGCCGTAAGCGTAAGTGTACCGCTGGAAACTCCAAGATTACCGTTAAAGTACTTGGTTCCTGTGATTGTAAAGTTGCCTGAATTAATACCATGATAGGGATTAGCCAGACTCCCGTTGCCAGAGATTTGCGCCATAGCCGTTCCTGCAATGAGAAACAGCATCATCAACAACAGAATGGTTCTCTTCATGACTGGTTTTTCGTATTATAACTCCCCCCTCGCTCAAAGGTTGCATTAAATTGCAACTATTTGAACTGCCGGAAGTCATTATTTATCACAAAAGTAAGAATTCCGCTGTTTCTGCCAAACGGTAAGTTGCCAACATATGGCCAGAAACCATCTGATGCCATATACTCCGTTCTTACTATCTTTGTAAATATCACTGTTAAAATGCCGTTTCAGGAAAAGATAATAAAAAGAGCTGTTGATATCATGTTTGACAGCTCCCGTAAAGAGACAATCATTAATTTGCTGATGCTGACCATCAGGTCCTTCCTGCCTCTGATCGCAATTTTTCTGATAAGGTATTATGTTGACAGACTTACAGGAGGAGCAGAAGGCGGACAGATATTAACGGCTAGTTCTGTTACAGGTCTTATCATAGCAATGGCTTTAATCCTTTTTGCAGATGACATGCTTTCTTCACTTGGACAGTTTATTTCAAAAAAGCAGTCTTACCTGCTTGAAAACCATATTGCTTCACTGATTCACAACCATTCTTCCATTCTCGGATTAAAGTTCTTTGAAGATCCCGAATTCTATAATAAGCTTTCAAGAGCAGAAAGGGATATCTCGTGGAGGCCGGCAGGCATGGTTTCGGACTTTATTCTTTTTCTGCGTGGCATAATCTCATTTCTGGCTATGGGTTATGTACTGAGGACATTCGGAATTATCCCTCTCGGAATACTTGTAGTCGTCTTTTTGCCGGTTCTGTGGATGAAGATCCGCAATACAGGAAGACTTTATGATATAAGAAAGTCTGTTACATCTCATTCTCGCCAGGCATCATACTTCAGCTGGCTCATGACTGGTGAAAAACCGGCAAGGGAAATCAGGCTCTTTGATCTTTCGGGTTATTTCGAAAAGCTCTTCAGGAGACACTTTTCCGCATCCAAAGAACCAGAAATTGTGGTCATCAGAAAGAACTCCGTCATTGAAAGCATTGCTTCCGTTGTGAAGGTGCTCGCATTTGCAGGAGTACTGATCTATGCTACCGTATCATATACCAGATCGGCCATTACAGCAGGCGAACTTGCGATGTATATTCTGGCTTTCAGGCAGGCGCTGGTCTATCTCCGCGATGCTGTCTCAGGCTACGCGGGACTGACGGAGAGCAGGCTCTTCCTTAAAGATCTATTTCAGTTCCTTGATATTGAGAGCGATATGCCGCATGACGAGAAAGCCTCAGGCATTAAATCTTTTAATAATCTTCATGTTGAAAACCTGACTTTTACATACCCAGGCGCTGACAAGCCGGCACTGGAGAATATAAGCCTGAAAATCAATAAGGGAGAGAGGATAGCAATTGTGGGACCCAATGGTTCAGGCAAGACAACTCTCGTGAAGCTTCTCTGCAGGCTTTATGATCCCGATTCGGGCCGGATAAACCTTGACGGAAACAGCATTGACACCTTCGACCTGAATGAATACAGAAGACTTTTTTCTGTGGTTTTCCAGGATTTCATGCTCTACTATCTGACGGCAGGTGATAATATCCGTCTGGCTGATGATGCAGGAAGTGATCATCAGGAACGCATCAGGAGCGCTGCCGAGAAGGCAGGGATTGCAGCTTTTCTGGAAAGCCTGCCTCAGGGTTATGAAACAATGCTTGGCCATCATACTGAGGGAAGCCGTGAGCTGAGCTGGGGAGAGTGGCAGAAGATTGCCATTGCCAGAGCTCTGTACCGCAAGGCACCCATCCTAATTCTGGATGAACCCTCATCATCCCTCGATGCAGATTCGGAGTACGAGATCTTTTCTGACCTTGACAGGATTATTGAGGGAAGAACGTGCATCTTCATCAGTCACCGCCTTGCCAATGTCAGGGAGGCCGACCGTATTATTGTGCTTGACAGAGGCCGCATAGTAGAACAGGGTCCGCATGATGACCTTATGTCAGCCAGAGGAAGATATTATTCAATGTTCACAAGGCAGAAATCGATGTACAGATGACCACTGCCGGCAGCGAAAAGGAAAAGGTTATCACTCTTCTACTGCTCCTCAGCAGGAACGCATTCACAGATGACGAGCGGGCACTTGCAGAAAGTATCTGCCGGTCGCTGACCGACTGGGAACTTTTTACCGACCTGGTGATAAGGCATGGCGTTGCTGCACTCGTCTGGCAGAACATAGCTGATCTTGGGCTTTCGGAGGCGGTTCCCGGAGCAGAACGGGCCATATTGGAGGGCATAAGATTTAAAACCATTGCCAGGGTATCATACATCACCACAGCAGCGGCAGAAGTTGTAACAGCGCTTGAGAATGAAGGTATCAGGTCACTGCTTCTTAAGGGTCTGGCGCTCGAACACTCGGTATACGGTTCAAGAGGACTGAGGCAGATGAGTGATGCGGATCTTCTTGTTGCGCCGGAAGATGTTCTCAGGGCGAGAGATATACTTATCAGGACCGGCTTCGTCTCAATGCCCATGAAGTCATCACTGTACATACATATCATTCTTGATCTTGGCAATCATCTGCCGGAGCTTCATCGAAGAGGTATATCGGTGGACCTGCATCACAGGTTATTCGGGCCGGAGGGCACAACGATTGTAAGAAGAGCGCTGGATGAACCGGAAGTGATTTCAGCCGGAGGCAGAACTTTTCTTGCACTTCCGCCAGTAACTGCATTGCTGGGATTGGTCAACCATATCTTCAAGCACGAAGTCAAAGGGGAGTTTCAGTTAAGACTGTATACTGATATTTACCTTTTACTAAAGAAGCACGGGGAAGATATCCTGAACGAGGAACTGATGTCTGAGGCCGCGGAGGCAGGTATTGCAGGTGAAATGAGAATTGTGCTGACCATTATAAATAAGTTCTATGGAATTGTCATCCCCTCCGTGTTCAATGCCCTGGATGGTCCCGGGCAGGAGAGGGTAGCTGCCTTCAGGAGTAACCTCCTGGATCCCGGAACGGCAAAGCCTCAGAGCCGGAAAGATATTTTCCTGGAAAACATAAGATCGCTGAAGGGCATGAGGCGAAAAATGATCTTCATAACCGGAGACCTGTTCCCCTCCGTTGAATTCATGAAAAACAGGTACGGATGCCGGTCCACCATGTCTGCACTGCTTTTCTACCCGCACAGGCTCGGGAAAATTATATGGATTTTTGATCTTATTTTAGCCAAACCGCGGGTCAAATAATACCAGAATAATAATTTTAGTAAAATATTTAATGAAATCCTTGCTTTTTAGTTAGGATATTTATATTTTTACTCTAGTCATCTTAATTTTTTGTTGAAAGTCAAAGTCTGTTATTTGTTTAGTGTTTTTTGAGCTAGAACTACATGTCTGCAATTTTTTTATATTGAAAGTCAACACAGGTACAGGCAATCTGTTGAGCCTGTCTCGCTGCGTGTTGAGTCTCCTCGTGGAGTGGAGACGTGTGCCGACAGCCCCGGGTAAGGTCAACCCGGGGCTGTTTTATGATATCCTTTTTCGATCCGATTACCCTAAAAGAATTACTTTTGCATAAAGAGCGTATGCAATGAAAAATGCCCTTTATCTGTATAACACGCTGACACGCAAAAAAGAACTGTTTGAGCCGCTGGCGCCCCCTTTTGTTGGGATGTATGTTTGCGGACCAACTGTGTACAGTGAATCCCATCTGGGTCACGCGCGTCCGGCTGTAGCATTCGACGTGCTGTACAGATACCTGATGCATCTGGGCTACAAAGTGAGGTATGTACGCAACATCACTGACGTCGGGCACCTGGAGAATGAGGTCGATGAAACCGGTGAGGACAAGATAAGTCACAGGGCAAGGCAGGAGCACCTCGAGCCCATGGAAGTTGTTCAGAAATATATGAACAGTTTTCACAGGGGGATGGAGAAGCTCAATACCCTTGAACCGTCGATTGAACCTCGTGCCACCGGTCACATCATAGAACAGCAGCAGATGATAGATAAGCTTATTACCAGCGGGTACGCTTATGTATCAAACGGCTCAGTCTACTTTGATGTTGAAAAGTATGATAAAAACCATTCTTATGGGATTCTATCGGGAAGGGTTCTTGAGGAGATGAAGGCCAACAGCCGCGTTCTTGAAGGGCAGGAAGAAAAGCATGGACAGTTTGATTTCGCGTTGTGGAAGAAAGCATCTCCGGGTCATATTATGCGATGGCCGTCACAATGGGGCGAGGGATTTCCGGGATGGCATCTGGAATGTTCAGTCATGAGCACCAGGTATCTGGGAGAAGTATTTGACATTCACGGTGGAGGGATGGATCTGATCTTTCCTCATCATGAGTGCGAGATCGCACAGAGCACTGCAGCCATGGGTCACGCACCGGTAAGGTACTGGGTGCACAACAATATGGTAACCATCAACGGACAGAAGATGGCAAGGTCGCTGGGAAATTTCATCACCCTTGATGAGCTTTTTACAGGTAACCATAAACTGCTGATGCAGGCTTACTCCCCCATGACCATACGCTTCTTTATGCTGCAGGCTCAGTACCGCAGCACCCTTGACTTCAGCAATGAGGCGCTTCTTGCCGCATCACTGGGATTGCAGAAGCTGTTGGCAGCCGAAAGGACACTGGCCAACCTGAAGCCCGACAGCACCTCCACCGTTGACGTTACAGGTATCGCGAAGAAGTGCTACGATGCCATGAATGATGACCTTAATACTCCCATTGCATTGGCACACTTTTTTGATGCTGTCAGAATAATTAACCTCGTAAGTGACGGAAAGGAAAAACTGTCTGCTGATGATATAAGATCGCTGACTGAGACTTTCAGAACGTTTGTACATGATATTTTTGGCCTCAGGGCGGAAGAGGAAAGTGGAAACGAAAAACTCACGGGAGTCCTGTCGCTTTTGCTTGACATGAGGCAGGAAGCCAAAGCCAGAAAAGAATGGAGTGTATCAGACCGGATCCGCGACAGGCTAAGCGAGCTCGGCATTACAGTGAAAGACCGCAAAGACGGGTATGACTGGGAGATAACCTCGTGACAGGAATGTCATTTAAGTCACAGATAATCCATATCGGCAGCCTGAGCATGGGAGGCGAACTTCCCGTGCGTGTTCAGAGTATGACCAATACTGACACGCTTGACACTGATGCAAGCGTTCGCCAGTGTATCAGAATAATTGAAGCCGGCGGCGACCTTGTGCGACTGACGGCGCAGGGGATCAGGGAGGCGGAAAATCTTGCCAATATAAAAAAGGAGCTGCGCAAGGCAGGCTTTGTTACGCCCTTGTGTGCAGACATACATTTTAATCCTGCTACCGCTGAAGTTGCCGCACGTCTAGTGGAAAAGATACGCATCAATCCGGGCAACTATGCTGACAAACGGGCCTCATTCATCAGGCAGGAACTTACTGAGAGCGAGTACATAGGCGAGCTTGAACGTACCAGGGAACGTCTTCTGCCGTTGATAAAAATATGCACTGCCAATGACACTGCCGTAAGGATAGGCGTGAATCACGGCTCGCTTTCCGACCGTATCATGACGCGTTACGGAAATACTCCGGAGGGTATGGCAGTGTCGGCAATTGAATTCCTGAAAATCTTTCGCGGTGAAGGCTTCAATAATCTCGTGGTGTCGATGAAGTCATCAGATACCGTAATAATGGTTGAATCAAACCGCATCCTTGTAAGAATGCTGACGGAGGAGGGAATGCATTATCCGATTCATCTCGGTATCACAGAGGCCGGGGAGGGAGAGGACGGAAGGATCATCTCAGCTGCAGGAATAGGGACTTTGCTCGCAGAAGGCATAGGTGACACAATAAGGGTATCGCTTACCGAAGCTCCGGAAAAGGAAATCCCGGTAGCCAGAGAAATAATCAGATCCATAGCGGGAACATCAGGCAGGATGAAGGAGCCATGCCCGCCTTTGCAGTACAGGAGGACCAAACACCGTTATTTGCCCCAGATATTTTCTGAACATGACGGCATCTTCAGGGACGAACACGGAGAAATTTACCGCGACGAAGTTCTGACAGTGAACGCCAGAGAACTGACAGGTTGTAATGAATCTCAGAAAATTGGCGGAGTTTTGAATCCGGTCTTTTATGAAGATGATTTCGGGAAGCTATGCATTCATGCAGCATCATTACTTGGGCGTTTTTTCATTGCACGACGTCCGGCAGGGCTTTGCATAACGAACAGGGGAAAGGTTCAGGGAGAATCGCTTCGCAGCCTTGCTTTTTCAATCCTGCAGGCAACCGAGGCACGGATAACCCGCACAAGATATATCTCCTGCCCCACATGCGGCAGGACCAAATTCAATCTTGAAGAAGCAGTACGCAGGGTAAAGGCTGCCACATCACATCTGACAGGGATGAAGATTGCCGTAATGGGTTGTGTGGTAAATGGTCCCGGTGAGATGGCCGGGGCAGATTACGGTTACGTAGGTGCAGCTGAAGGCAAGGTTCACATCTACAGAGGCACGGAGGCAGTCTTGAAGAATGTCCCTGAGGCGGAAGCCCTTGACCGGCTTCTTGACCTGATAAAGAGCGATCAGGCAAAGCGGTAATCGAGCTGTCTCTTTTGAAGATCAGCCTTGACGACCTCCACATTTATCTTGTCACCCAGCATATATACCTTCCCTGAGTGCCTACCCCTGATGCAGTAGTTCAGTTCATCATACTCAAAATAATCATCCTGCAGCTCCCTGATGGCTATCATGCCTTCACACTGGTTCTCTATGATCTCCACATAAATGCCCCACTCGGTTACTCCCGAAATAACTCCTTCAAATACCTGGCCCATCTTATCTTTCATGAACTCTACCTGCTTGTACTTGATCGAAGCCCTCTCGGCATCGGTGGCAAGGCGCTCCCTTTTCGATGAATACTCGCACAGCTTTGCCAGCTTATCGCCGTCACGTATTACCTGGCCTTCAAGATACCGGGTAAGCAGGCGGTGAACCATCATATCGGGGTAACGCCTGATAGGAGAAGTGAAATGGGTATAATGACTGAAAGCAAGTCCGTAGTGCCCGATATTGTCGATTGAATAAACCGCTTTGGCCATTGACCGGAGAGCAAGTGTCTCAATCAGGTTTTGTTCCGTCTTTCCCGAGACGTCATCCATCAGCTTGTTCATCGCAGCAGGCAGGCCTTTTACATTCTCGGTATCGAGAGAATAGCCGAAGCGTTTAATAAAGTAGCTGAACGAGTTCAGTTTTTCGGGATCAGGCTTATCGTGGATACGGTAGACGAAGATTTTTCCGTGAAGTTTCTTCCCGACATATTCTGCAACCCGTCTGTTGGCCAGCAGCATGAATTCCTCAATGAGCTGGTTGGAGCTACCATACTCGCGGAAGAGAATTCCAAGCGGGGTACCTGTTTCACTCAGGTTGAATTTGACCTCCAGACGTTCAAAGGAAAAGGATCCGGAGGCAAAACGTTTTGCACGGAGTTTCTGTGCCAGGTTATGAAGTGTAAGCAGCTGTTCTTTCATATCACCATCACCGGTGTCAATCACTTTCTGTGCTTCTGAATACGAAAAGCGCTTGTCTGATCTGATTATCGTTCGTCCAAACCACTCGTTAATGACAGATGCCTTGCCGTCAAGCTCGAAGACCGCTGAGTAAGTCAGCTTATCTTCAAACGGATTCAGTGAGCATATGTGGTTTGAGAGCCTCTCGGGAAGCATGGGTACTGTTCGGTCAACAAGGTATACTGAGGTACCACGTTCCTGCGCCTCCTTTTCTATGACGGTGCCGGGTGTAACATAATGAGTGACATCTGCAATATGAACCCCTACCTCAACATTGCCATTGGGCAGTCTGGTGAAAGAGAGTGCATCATCAAAGTCCTTGGCATCTTCCGGGTCAATGGTGAATGTAGGCACTCCACGGAAGTCGCGTCTGGCAGCAATATCCTCAGGTGTTATTTCCGCGGAGATCTTTTCCGCAGCATTTTCAACCTCAGGATCGAATTTATTGGGGAGCCCGAATTCGGCAAGGATGGCATGCATTTCAGTGTCATTTTCTCCCGGGTAACCCAGCACTTCGGTTATCTCGCCCACAGGGTTGCGTGACCGCTGATCCCACTCCAACAGCTTCGCCACGGCCTTCTGACCCTGTTTGGCGCCGTTAAGCTTTGACAGAGGAATAAAAAGGTCGAAGGGCATATTTTTGTTTTCTGGTATCAGGAAGGCAAACTGAGGTGTCAGCTCAATTGTTCCGACGAAAGAAGAGCGCGACCTGTTTAATATTTCAACTACTTCTCCCTCGGGCCTTTTGCCTTTATGACGGGCATGAAGACGCACTTTGACCTGGTCGCCGTGGAGGGCGGTGTTAAGATTACGCGCAGCAATAAAAACATCACCCTCCGATTCCCCGGAGATGACAAAAGCGTATCCGAATTTGGTCAGGTCGATTGTTCCTGTTATATACCCTCCGACATCTTTCAGGATGTATTTTCCATGTTCTCTCTCCTCTGCCAGACCATCTTTCATCATTCTGAGGAGAGCCTCAGACAACGACCGTTTTTCGTCCTTGTCAGTGATCTGGAGCTTTGAGGCTATCTGCTTGTAATTCAAGGATTGTTTCGGGTTTTTTGCCATAGCACCGGTTATCAGTTCAATTAACTTTTTCTGATCAACGCCGGCGCCCTTTGTTCCCTGGTTCTTCTTTGACATTATGTGCTTGTTTTTACACTTCCAAAGATAGACTGAAATTGGCTACCTTTGAGTGAAATTGAATTAATGATATCAGTATCCTCTATACCGTCACATTCGCCCCGGGTAGTATTTCGCAGGATCAATGACGAATGCCTGCTCATTCCTCTTACCGATAATATTGCTGACATGGATTCGCTTTACAGGTTAAATGAGACCGGAGTATTTATCTGGGAACTGATTGACGGGAAACGTGACATCAGGGATATAACAGCCAGGATGGCTCAAGAGTTCAATGTTGACCAGGCTGAAGCGGAAAAGGATATCATGCTGTTTCTTGAGCAGGTTCAGGAATTTCTTCATTTCAGAGACTATTGACACTTGATCTGATCATAGCCGGGAAGAGGATTCGTCTTCAGTCTGAAGATGATGTGAATCTCAGGCTCGATAAACGGTTTACTGCTTTTATTGCCGCATCCGGGGGCGAGCCCGGACTCATAATTGAAGTTAAACCCGAAAAAGCGATTATCCCTTCTGAGACTGTAAAAGTCTTTGATGCGCAGCATGTGGAAGAGACACCGGAAGGTCCGGGGAAATCCGGAGAACCTTTCTGGGAAGTGGCCACCGGCAAAGACATGACCTATGTTAAGGTTTCGCTGAAAGATCCTGTGCGGTATCCTCTGCTGATCATTCCCCGGGGGAAGATGAGATGGCAGCTTTTCACTGACGAAGCCGGCACAGATACGGATCCATTGCCTTATCCTATTGATGGTCTGATTCTCTATTTCCTGTCCGCCATAAATGGTGGAATAATGATCCATGGATCAGGAGTGATATGTAACGGCAGGGGGTGGGTGTTCACCGGCAGGTCGGGAAGCGGCAAGACAACCATGGCCGGTATCTTCGACCGGAATGGCGACAGGGTTGTTCATGATGACAGGCTGATATTAATGAAGGATGACGGAAGGTGGGTGATGCACAGCACTCCGGTCTACCGCAATGATGAGCCGCGGAGCTCCGAGGTTGATCACATGTGGGTCATCAGTCATGGCAGGTCAAACATCTCGGCACCTCTTTCGGGCGCAGAGGCTGCCGGGCTGATAATGGCCAACTGCATCCAGCAGAACTGGGACGGGGATGCTACAGCCCGGCTGGTGGCATCAGTTACGGATCTGGCCTCATCAGTGAAGATAAGCAGGCTGCAATTCCTGCCTGACAGCAGCATACGTGATTACCTTATGGCACGCGAAAACACTCCTGCGGAGACAGCCACCGCTGCAGCCCTATCACTCCTGGAAGAGGGAAAACAAGTGACAGTCACAGCGGGAGGATATAGCATGTGGCCAACGATAAAACCCGGCGACAGAATAATCATAACCCCGCTTAACCCTGAAAAGCCACTGACTGCCGGCAAGGTGGTGGCTCTCAGACGCGATGGAGGTTTTGTTGTTCACAGGATAACTGAGGTGAGAATAGGCAAACTCTCGCGCTTCATTAAAACGAGGGGCGACGCTGCCCTGATACCTGATCCGTGGAGCACTGAGATGAATGTGGCAGGCAAAGTGATTGAGATAATCAGAGGCGATAAAACACTGAAAATCACGAGAAGGCGTATGCCATACCTTATAGCGGGCCTTACAGTGGTTATAGTAAAGATATGGCAACGTATTACACATGGGAAGGTCACCGGTACTGTCAAATGATCAAAAGTTTTGATTTATAGGGTTCCTGAAGTATTTTTACCGCGTAAAACCATATTAAGGTGAAGAGAGATTTAGCAGAGTCACTCCGCAAGAAGATACTTGTTCTTGACGGTGCCATGGGCACGATGATACAGCGCCACAGGCTCACCGAAGAGCAATATCGCGGTGATAAATTCATGGATCACCCTAAGCCGCTGAAGGGAAATTATGACCTTCTCTCAATAACTCAGCCTGATGTTATACGTTCAATTCACCTTGACTATCTCAGGGCCGGAGCTGACATAATCAGTACAAACACATTCAGTGCCAACAGGGTTTCCATGGCCGACTATGGCATGGAGGATCAGGTTTATAATATCAATGTTGCTGCTGCAAAGCTTGCCTGCGAAGCTGTTTCGGAACATCTGAAGGAAACAGGTAAAGAGGCATGGGTGGCCGGCTCGCTGGGACCCACCAACCGCACAGCCTCAATGTCACCCGATGTCAGTGACCCCGGAGCCCGAACTATAACTTTCACTGGGCTTGCCGAAGCCTACGCTGAACAGGCCAGGGGACTGGTTGACGGCGGTGTTGATATTCTCCTTGTTGAAACAGTCTTTGACGGACTGAACGCCAGGGCTGCTCTCTTTGCCATAAGCGGTGTACTCGCTGAGAAGAGTATCGACCTTCCCGTGATGGTTTCAGGAACCATTACCGACGCCAGTGGCCGCACCCTTACCGGCCAGACTCTCGAGGCCTTCCTCATTTCAATGTCACACTATCCGCTTCTCAGCATAGGACTTAACTGTGCTCTCGGTGCTGAGCAGCTCAGACCGTTCATTGAAGAACTGTCAGTAAAGGCTCCGTTCTTTGTCTCTGCCCATCCCAACGCCGGACTTCCGAACCAGTTTGCCGATTATGATCAGACTCCGGATTACATGGGAAATATTATCAGCGGATTCCTGCAGAACGGATGGGTCAATATCATAGGCGGATGTTGCGGAACTACTCCTGAACATATAAAGGTAATTGCATCGCTGGCTCATAAATTCGCTCCCAGAACAGTTCCTGAAAGAAAACATATCACTGCACTTGCAGGTTTAGAGCCTCTTGTCCTTCGTAAAGACACCAACTTTGTCAACATAGGTGAGCGCACCAATGTGGCCGGTTCACTCAAGTTTGCACGGCTGATCCGCGATAGCAACTTCCAGGCAGCGCTTGATGTGGCCCGTGACCAGGTAGAGGGTGGAGCTCAGGTCATTGATATATGCATGGATGATGCCATGATTGACGGCGCGGCGGCCATGACACGGTTCATAAACCTGCTGATGAGTGAACCTGACATAGCCCGCCTGCCGGTAATGATTGATTCATCAAAATGGGATGTCATTGAAGCTGGTTTGCGTTGTGTCCAGGGCAAGCCGGTGGTTAACTCAATAAGCCTTAAGGAGGGTGAGTATGAGTTCCTGGCGAAGGCGCACCTGATCCGCCGGTACGGAGCTGCCGCCGTTGTAATGCTTTTTGATGAGCATGGGCAGGCCGACACTTTTGAACGAAAAAAAGAAGTCGCTACCCGGTCGTACAGGCTGCTTACCGAAAAGGCAGGCTTCCCTCCTGAAGATATTTTCTTTGACCCGAACATACTGGCAATCGCCACCGGTATTGAAGAACATAACAACTATGCGGTTGATTACATAAAGGCTACGGAATACATCAAGGCTAACCTGCCTTATGCCAGGGTGAGCGGAGGCGTAAGCAACCTCTCATTCTCTTTCCGGGGCAATGACCCTGTCAGGGAGGCGATGCATGCTGTTTTTCTTTTTCATGCTATAAAGGCCGGGATGGATATGGGTATTGTGAACCCCGGCCTGCTGAAAGTATATACCTCAATTGAGCCTGATCTGCTACGGCTGACAGAGGATGTGGTATTGAACAGGAGGAAAGACGCAACTGACAGGCTTCTGCAGTTTGCGGCTGGCATGAAGGGCGGAAAGCAGGAAGAGGAGACAAAACACCTGGTCTGGAGAGACGGAGATGTCATCTCCCGGATAAAATATGCACTGGTCAACGGCATTGATAAGTTCATTGCTGATGACGTTGAGGAGGCAAGGCCGCTCTTTGAAAGGTCACTGCGCATTATTGAGGGACCACTGATGGACGGAATGAATGAGGTGGGAGATCTCTTCGGCTCCGGCAGGATGTTCCTGCCGCAGGTGGTCAAGAGTGCAAGGGTGATGAAGAAAGCTGTTGCTCAGCTCACCCCTCACATTGAAGCAGAAACGAAAGCGGGAGAAGTATCCACAGCGGGGAAAGTGCTTCTTGCTACAGTGAAAGGAGATGTTCATGATATTGGTAAAAACATTGTCGGCGTAATACTTTCATGTAATAATTATCAGGTCATTGATCTTGGGGTTATGGTACCCGCCGAGACCATCCTTGATACTGCAGAGAGAGAAAAAGTTGACTTTATCGGACTTTCAGGATTGATTACACCCTCGCTGGAAGAGATGGTTCATGTCGCCTCCCTGATGGAAGAGCGCGGAATGAAGATACCCCTGCTTATAGGAGGCGCTACCACTTCGGAAATACATACTGCAGTAAAGATCGCTCCGGAATACTCATTCTCAGCTGTGCACGTAAAGGATGCCTCGCGTGCCATACCTGCACTTTCAGGACTGGTATCACCTGAGAGTTCCCTGCATGAAACAATCAAGGAGAAATACAGCAGACTCAGGGAGGAGCATGAAGCATCAAGGCGGGAGAAAAAGCTCATAACTATAGAAGCTGCAAGGCGGAACGCATTCAGAACAGACAAGCCTGCGATTGCCCCGGCGATGCCGGGAGTCATAAACTCAGGTCCTGTATCTCTCCGGAAGCTTATTGATTATATTGACTGGACATTCTTCTTTTTTGCATGGAAGATCAATGGGCGCTATCCGGAGATATTCGGAGATCCCGTCAGAGGTCCGGAAGCAAAAAAGCTGTATGACGATGCTGTCGAAATGGTTAAAAGGATAGCAGACGAGGAGCTGATGGTCGCAGAGGCCCTTTCAGGGATATGGCCTGCTGAGAAGCACGGAGACGATGTCAGGATCTTACCGGCTGACGGGGGTGAGGCAGTATGGTTCCGCTTTCTGCGCAACCAGGAGGAGAAGGTATCCGGAAAACCAAATCTTTGCCTGTCGGACTTCTTAGCTGAAAAAGGAGATCATGCCGGAGCTTTTGTAGTAACGGTTAAGATCAGGGAAAAGCTGCCGCAGGATATTGCCGGCGACGATTATAAGAATATTATGCTGCATATTCTCGCCGACCGGTTTGCAGAGGCGGCTGCTGAATGGCTGCACCGTGAGATACGTGTCAGGCACTGGGGTTATACGCCTGATGAGAAGCTGACAGCAGAGGAACTCTTCAAGGTTAAATATCAGGGTATAAGGCCTGCACCAGGATATCCCGCATGTCCCGACCATACCGGCAAGCAGGTCATCTTTGACCTTCTGAGTGCAACTGAGACAATAGGGGTGACGCTGACCGAGAGTTATGTCATGGTACCGGTCTCATCTGTGTGCGGTTATATCTTTGCATCACCCGGTTCATCTTATTTCAATGTTGGCACAATAGGCAGGGATCAGCTTGAAGATTATGCACGCCGGTGCGGCATAACAACAGAAGAGGCGGCAAAATGGCTGGCTCCTAATCTTTAATAAGAAATTATGCAGGGAACCACAGTAATCGACCTTATAAACAGCTCCAATAAACCTCTGTTCACTTTTGAGCTTCTTCCCCCGCTCAAAGGACACAGCATAGACCGTATTTACCATACTATAGAGAACCTGCTTGAGTACGCTCCGGCGTATATAAATTTTACCTCCCACCGAAATGAAGTGGTATTGGCTGAGAGACCTGACGGGCTGCTTGAGAAGCGTGTGACGCGTAAGCGTCCCGGTACCATTGCACTCGCTGCTGCTGTTAAATACAAGTATAATGTCAATGTTGTTCCTCATCTGCTGTGCGGCGGGTTCACCAGGGAAGAGACGGAGAATATGCTGATTGAGATGAACTTTTTGGGGATCAATGATGTGCTTGCCCTGCGCGGCGATCCTCCGAAGGGAAGCCGTGTTTTCATCTCCGAGCCTGACGGCCACAGAAACAGCAGCGAGCTGGTGCGGCAGATAGCTGACATGAACAAAGGCCATTACATCGATCCTGAACTGAAGAACATGACTGCGACATCATTCTGTATTGGTGTCGCCGCTTATCCCGAGAAGCACTTTGAGGCTCCCAACATGAAGAATGACCTGATGAACCTGAAAAACAAGGTAGACGCAGGGGCGAGTTATGTTGTCACACAGATGTTTTTCGACAATGCAAAATTTTATGCCTTCCGCGATGCCATCAGGGCAATGGGAATTACTGTACCTCTTATCCCGGGGATCAAGCCGGTCTCGGCAATGACTGATGTGAACCTCCTTCCCCAGACGTTTCACATTGACATACCGGAAGAGCTGGAGCATGAGCTTTCAAACTGCCGCAGCGATGAGGAGGCCCGGGAGGTTGGAATTGAATGGGCCACCGTTCAGAGCCGTGACCTTCTTAAAAACGAAGTGCCGGGAATACATTACTATACCCTCGGCAGATCGGATAATATTGCCCGTATTGTAAAGTCTTCCTACTAAAGACCGAAAGCTTTTTTTATCTCGTTCACCTTATTGAGCTTCTCCCACCTGAAGAGACTGACTATCATCTTCTTGTCCGGCTGGCCATTGGATGATTTAAATACTTTTTTTACGTCGCGGGGTTTACGCCCCATATGGCCGTAGGCGGCCGTCTCGCTGTAAATGGGTTTGCGGAGGCCAAACTCCTTTTCTATCATTGCAGGGCGGAGGTCGAACATTTTTCCAATCTTTTTGGCAATTTCACCATCTGTCATTTTCACCTTAGCCGTACCGAAAGTATTGACATATATGCCTACCGGTTTAGCAACACCGATTGCATATGATACCTGAACAAGCAATTCCCGCGCGACGCCGGCAGCAACCATATTTTTAGCTATGTGTCGTGCTGCATAAGCTGCCGAACGGTCGACCTTTGAAGGGTCTTTGCCCGAGAAGGCTCCGCCGCCATGAGCACCGCGACCGCCGTAGGTGTCGACAATTATTTTACGGCCTGTGAGTCCGCTGTCACCGTGAGGTCCGCCGATCACAAACTTGCCTGTGGGGTTTACGTGATACTTGATTTTTTTGTCAAACAGCTCTCGTACCGGCTTGCCAAACTGTGCCATCACCCTTGGAACAAGTATGTTGATGACATCAGCCTTTATGATTTCAAGCATCTTCTTCTCGTCAGGGTCAAAGTCGTCATGCTGTGTTGAAACGACAATAGTATGCACTCTGCGAGGTGTGCTGTCATCATTGTATTCGATTGTGACCTGTGATTTGGAATCGGGTCTGAGGTATTTCATCACTTTGCCTTCGCGGCGTATCTCTGCCAGCTGAAAGACAAGCTCATGAGCGATATCGAGTGACAACGGAAGGAAATTTTCTGTTTCGTCGATGGCGTAGCCGAACATCATTCCCTGATCGCCTGCGCCCTGATCCTCTTTTTTCTTACGCACCACACCCTGGTTGATGTCGGGCGACTGCTCATGGATAGCGGAAAAGATGCCGCAGGAATTTCCGGAGAACATGTACTCGGCTTTTGTATAGCCGATTTTATTTATAACGTCCCTGATTATTGTCTGCACATCGATATAAGTACTGGTCTTCACCTCGCCAGCCACGACTACCTGTCCGGTTGTCACGAGGGTTTCGCAGGCGACTTTTGATTCGGGGTCCCATGCAAGAAAGTTATCCAGCAATGCGTCCGAGATCTGATCGGCTACCTTATCGGGATGGCCTTCGGAGACGGATTCAGAAGTAAATAAATAGCTCATATTACAATTTTATTTGTTTAACAAAGGCAGGGGCGGATTGTTGAGATGCAGCGGGGGGAAACCGTTTTAGCATTTTTTTCCGTGGTTGCAATCAGTACAAATCCGTCCACCGTCAATAACGGGGCAAAGATAATTAAAAAGTCAAAAGGTCCAAGGGTCTCAGGTCTGAAGGTCCAGAAATTTACCTGATGATCATCGTAGATGATCAGATTATTGTAGGACAAGTGGTTATTCAGATTTAATGATCTTCGTAGATGATCGAATAATTTGGTTTCTATTTCAGATTAATTATTCGATGGTCTACAACCATCATGCATTCTTATTTATGACCTTTTCTACAATAATAAGATGATCTACGATCATCTTCAGGTTGACGATTGCATTGCGCGTAGCGCATTAAGGTATTGTAGAATAGGCATATAGTTTATTCATTCTTCCCCGTAGGGGATATGGTAATTTCCACATCCTCTACGAGGAATACCCAATAATTTTCCATCATTTTGCTACAAAACCGATTGCTCTACGAACAATTATATTCAACGATACCCAGGACCGGAAGCCATATTACAATGCCTCTAGGCGTTATCATGACCACTGATAAAACATATCTGTTATTCTTAAGCTTATAGTAAAAGTGTAATTAGCTGTCAAAGTAACATTATTACAATTAATCCTATTACAAAAACCACAGAAGAGAAGACATAGAATCCTTTATTTGAAAGGTCTCTGTATTGGCTTACCAGAGTATAAATAACCTGTAGAATTAGAAAGAACAAAATTGGAGTTAGAACATCAATTGAGTAATCATTATTTATTGACTGGATAAGACCATACGCAATCAAACATGAATATAATGCTGTAAGAAAAAGACGGCTGATCAGATTTACATTTCGGATAACCGTATCATCGGTTTTTTTATCCCTGGAAAATAGAAATAAAACCAGTCCGCAACAAAAAAGCAGGGTTGCAAGCCTGGTAAAATACAGGTTATTGAACAAAGTTATGTCAATCTTAAATACCCTTAGAATGACATAACAAATGATACTTAACGCGCTGATAATGACACCGGCAATTTTCACTGCATAATTATTCATTCCAAAGTCTGCTTTCATAATTAAATGATATAATTATTATCTA
>Ga0209745_1000638_pt1 | contig 21345 bp, 19 predicted proteins | sample BarGraNGADG00312_FD_184495 | JGI IMG/M metagenome (GOLD analysis project Ga0209745, IMG submission 184495) | Arctic peat soil microbial communities from Barrow, Alaska - Barrow Graham LP Ref core NGADG0004-312 (SPAdes) (version 2) | ecosystem: Environmental > Terrestrial > Soil > Wetlands > Peat...
CGACGACATGATAGCTTATGTTGATGAATTTGGCATGATAACTGCCACTCCTCCCGATCCAAGCAGAAAAATAATAGTTGAAGCAAACGCTATTGAGACTAGCGTAACAAAAAACGATCCTTTAAAGAAACCCGATTATATACGAAAAGGAGTTGTTACATTCTTTAATGATTCCAAAGGTTTTGGCTTCATTCGCGATATGGAAAATAAACAAAGTGTTTTTGTTCATGCCAACAACCTTCAGGAGCCGATAAAAGAGAACAACATTGTCATCTTTGAAATCGGCAAAGGTCCTAAAGGAACAACCGCCCTGAACGTAAAACTATTTAAAGAAAACGAGCAATAAGCCCATTTTTAATTCCACTGAATCTTAAACAGTGCAACTCCCTGTCTGGGAAGAACAGTACTGAATGAAAGTTTTCCATTTGTTACTATGCCTTTTTGGATAGCTCCCAGGGGAACAAGCTGACCCGCTTTTTCAAGTACATTTATTTGTTCCGGAGAGGGATTCTGAGGAGACCCCATCTTCTTCCAGACTTCATAAGAGTTACTATTACTTTTATCAATACGATATTGCGTAACTTGTACGTTTTTCGCCGGAATTCCATTCACTTCCACATCAATATTTGCATCCTGAGAGAGTAAATCATCATCATAATAATTCCAAAGCATTACTACTGCTTCTTTATCGCTTTTTGATGCAATTGCACTAATATCGGATCTTTTTTCCCTTACACCGGAATCAATTACGTTCTTCCAGGAAAAGCCTGCGTTTGACTTGGCTTCAACTCTTGTAGTTCCCATCATTCCAAACATTCTGAAAACATTTAAAACAGGCTTGTCAACCCCGTTTGTAGCAAGATCGCGAAAACCGTGAAACCATGGCTGATCTTCAAATTCAAAAGCCCACGTAACAATTCCCAATAGATTTACATTATGGAATTGTGCAAGATCGTATATTTTGGCAAACGATGAAGCAGTATAACTTGAATACATTGTACCGTTCCGGTAACCGTTCTGGGGATATTGGGTCATCCCGCACGCAGCGCATCCCTCCGGATCACATTCGCCAATAATCAGCGGCAGGTTTTTATATTTCTGATTGGCTGCGATAATTTCAAATCCCCTGTTTACCTGGTTGAGCTGAGCTCCCATGTTCATCCGTACAATATCATTAATGAAGCGGGGCGCACCCTTTGCATGAAATCCAATAAAGTCAAGCGGAGTGCCGGTTTTGCCAGTAGCATAATTTGTGCCCGACTCACAATGACTAAGGAATTCTTTCAGGAATTTAGATGCATTAGCGCCAGCCGGTCCTGTAACATGCGGGCCCCCTACTCTGGCATTTGGCAAGGCCCTCTTTACCGCGTCGGCAGAATAATCATAAAGCTTACAATATTCTTCAACTGTTCCTCCCCAGTACTTGCCGTCCGGTTCATTCCATAACTCCCAGTACCACGATTCAACTTCAGGCTTACCATATCTTTCAACAGAATGCTTTACCCATTGAAAAATAAGTTCTGACCACTTGTTATAGTCTTTAGGGGGATATCTCCATCCGGTATAAATATCATCGTACGAGTCGCCGGGTTTCCAATTGTGTTTATAGGGCTGCGGTTTTGTGGACAAAGCTTCCGGCATGAATCCCATTTCGACTAAAGGTTTCATTCCTCGCTCAATATACGTATCAAATATTTTATCAATTATTGTCCAGTTATAAACTGGCTTTCCGTTTGCATCTTCAGTATATGCATTTGTTGATCCCCATTTCAGAGCAGGTGTTCCGTCGCCTGATGTTAAAAGACTGTGTGTCCTTACATAAACAGGCACCTTGCTAAGTGCAGAGAGCTCGGAAAGCAGCTTTTTGCCATCTTTCATATAAGTATAGTTTGGTTCATCATATCCAAACCAGGCCCAGGCAGGACTTATCTTACCCGTTTCAATATTGAGGTCAACAGCGATTTTTGCTTTTTCAGGTGTGGCTTGTGCTGTTACAGAAACAGAGCCAACCAACAGAAAAAGGGAGATTAAGAGTTTGATTTTCATATTTTACTTATTATAATACCTGGGTAACTATAAATTAAAAATAATACAATTGCTGTAAGTTCGGACAATAATATAAAATATTCCTTTAATTTTAACATGATTAAAAAACGAACAAAGTATTTCTATGCCAATTCTGATTATTGCCTTTTGTTTAATATACCTAATCTAACGTAAAATGGAAAACTTTCACAATTCAAACACGCGCAGACTAAAAATTGTCTCAGTAGCCGGATTCCTTATCATTCTTTTTAGCCTCCGTATATCTGCGCAGGAGAGCAGCATTAATTTTTCAGGTACCTGGGCACTGAACGAAACCAAGAGCAATTTTGGAGACAGCCAATTCCGTATGGCTGCTGTGACTATGATTGTTAAACAGGAAGGCAATAATCTTACTGATGATCGGACTCAGCCAGGATTTGATGGGGGAGAGATGAAAACAACTGAAAAGCTCACACTCGATGGAAAAGTATGTGAAAACACAGGGTTTATGGATTCCAAGAGGAAATCAACAGCTACCTGGTCCGCTGACAAAAAATCGCTGGTCATTGCTACAACCTTGGTTTTTGATATGGGAGGACAACCCACCGAAATGAAAATATCGGAAACATGGAAATTTGGAGAAAATAACGCAACACTTCTGATTGCAACATCTTTTACCGGTCCCGACGGAGAAATAAAGACCAGCCTGGTTTATGATAAAAAATAATCATTTAAGCCATATACAAAAGAGTTGGCTGACTTATTGAATTATTAGAGCGTTGCTCATTCCGGGATGGATTGCAAGAAAATTTGTTGAACCATTGATATAAAAGAAATAGTTTTTTCTAACTTCGGTTTTTAAGAAAGAACGTTACCGCCACTGATTTATGAGTGAGGAAATTCTAAAGGCATTAATGGAATTGTTTGCCCTGATTGTTAAACAGGACAGCGGGATCCTTATGAATGAGCGGGAGTATGTTTCCAGTTTTCTCGACAAGCAGTTAACAAAAGAAAACGTTGACGAATACCTTGCTCTTTTTAACGAACACGCGGGTCCTGTTCTGGAAAGGTCAACGGTAAAAGAACCTACTTCGCCTTCCGTAAAAGATTCTGTTAAGATTCTGGGGATCTGTAAAAAGATTAACCGTACTCTTAACCAGGAACAAAAAGTTGTTGTTCTTATGCGATTGTATGAACTGGTAAATGCCGATCGCCAGTTCACGCCTCAGAGAATGAACATCATAAATACAGTTGCTGAAGTCTTCAAAATTTCATCCGAAGAATTTGCTGCCACTGAGTTATTCGTAATGAACGACGATCCCGAAAAACTTAAGAATAAGGCAATCCTTATTCTTAGTCCGGAGGATGAAGAGTGTGATCTTTGCAAAAGAATGTTAACCGGATATCAGGACACGAAAATTTTCATTTTAAGAGTAGCTAGTGTAGATCTCTATTTTGTTAAGTATATTTCAAATGATCAGTTATACCTCAATGGTCTTCCAATCAGATCTGGAATCGTTTACACTTTTGCAAAAGGGGGTTCTTTAAAATCGAGGCAGGGGCATTCAATATATTACAGCGATATAAGTTCCACCTTTCTTTCCAATTTAATCGTACATAAAATTTCATTCACCGTAGAAAACCTTTCTTTTAATTTCCGCGAAGGGAAAGCAGCAATTGACAATGTTAGTTTTTCAGTTGAGGAGGGGAAGCTTATTGGTATTATGGGTGCAAGCGGCTCCGGAAAGACAACTTTACTAAACCTGATGAGTGGCATTCAGAAACCAACTTCAGGAAGTGCCAGAATTAACGGATTAGATGTAATTAAGGATAGCAAGGCGCTTGAGGGAGTTTTTGGATATGTGCCCCAGGATGATCTTCTTATTGAGGATCTTACCGTGTTTGAGAATCTTTATTATGCTGCTTGTCAATGTTTTAACGACAAAACAAAAATTGAGATTACTGAATTGGTCGACCATACACTTTCAAATCTTGGTTTACTTGAGAAGAGAGAACTCAAGGTAGGCTCGCCTTTTAACAAAGTGATAAGCGGAGGACAAAGAAAGAGATTGAATATCGCTCTGGAACTTATAAGGGAACCATTAGTAATGTTTCTCGACGAACCTACATCGGGTCTGTCTTCGAGGGATTCTGAAAACCTAATGGATCTTCTGCGCGATCTTACCTTAAAAGGGAAGCTGATTTTTAATGTTATTCACCAGCCCTCCTCAGAGATCTTCAAGATGTTTGACAATGTGATAATACTCGATCAGGGCGGATGTATGGCATATTTTGGTAACCCTGTTGACTCTGTAATATATTTTAAAACGCTTGATGCTCAGATAAATTCAAATCAGGGAGAATGCCCCTCATGCGGGAATGTGAACCCCGAGACAATTTTTAATATTATTGAAACTCAGGTTGTGGATGAGTTCGGAAAATATACAGAAAAACGAAAAGTCAAACCAAAAGAATGGGCTAACACATTCAGCTCAAAACATCACTTAACCCACGTACCTGAAGTAAAAGATCCACCTCATAAGAGTCTTCAGAGGCCAGGAAAGATGAGACAGTTCATGATCTACCTCTCAAGAGATTTTAAAAGTAAAATATCAAACAGCCAATATGTAGCCCTTACTCTACTGGAGGCCCCTATTCTGGGATTTATTCTTTCTTTCATAATCAGATATATCCCTGACCCTGACTCTGATATTTACATATTTTCTGAAAATGAAAATATCCCGATCTATATTTTCATGAGCCTTATTGTTGCCCTGTTTCTTGGATTGACTATCAGCGCTGAAGAGATTTTCCGTGACAGAAAAATTTTAAAAAGGGAGCATTTTCTAAACCTCAGCCGTTCGAGTTATCTCCTTTCTAAAGTTGCTATTTTAATAGCCATTTCTGCCTTACAGACTTTTATGTTTGTTATGATTGCTAATCCGATCCTTGACATAAAAGGAATGTATATCAATTACTGGCTTGCTCTTTTTACAACAGCTTTTTGTGCAAACATGCTTGGTCTTAATATCTCTGCCTCGTTTAATTCTGCAATTACCATTTATATTGTAATCCCTCTTTTAATAATCCCTATGATGGTACTCAGTGGAGCCATGTTTTCTTTTGACAAGCTGAACAGGAAGATTGGCAATGTTGATAAAGTACCCATAATTGCAGAATTAATGCCAACAAGATGGACTTATGAGGCTCTTATTGTATCGCAATTTAAGGATAATAAGTACAGTGAAACGGAATACAATGCATCTCACGAAACATATTATATGCTTCAGAAAAAGATAAGTGAGGCTGAGTTCACTAAAATATACAGGATAAAAGCATTACGTGAAGCTCTCCAAACAACACTCTTCGAATACATGAGTAATCCTAAAAATATGGGGAACAATGAGGACCAGCTTCTAAAGAAACCTACGCGGAAATTCAGTAAACTGGAGCTTCTAAAAAATGAATTGACAAAAATGTCAACAGTGAATAATGTCCCTGTATTTGCTTACCTGGCCGATCTGACTCCTTATGAATTTAATCCTGACATCGCTGATTCCGTTACAAGTTACCTTGACAGAGCAGATAAAATATTCAGCAATATTTCAAACTCGGCAAGCGACAGGAGAGATAAGTTTTTTAATCTCAATAGCGTAGGCCTTAAGACATTAGAAAATGAATACTTTAATAACAAGCTCGAAGAGATTGTTACAAAACCCTACGAGCGTAAAAAGATACTGGTTTATAAAAACTCACTGGTTCAGAATACAGATCCTATATATCTCGATCCTGACAAAAAAGGATTCCTTGCATTCCGGACTCATTTTTATGCACCTGCAAAATATATATTCGGAATAAAAACAGACACATTCGTATTTAATATATCAATAGTCCTTTTAAGTACTGCATTACTCTATCTTTTCCTATATTATGAGTTGCTGGGCAGGGCAGTGAGGTTTTTTGAGGGTTTAAAATTCCGAAAATAAAAAAATAATATGTTGTTATGCTGTTTTTTAGTACTTTTGTAATTATCTAAATAAAGTTTTGAATGAAAGGAAGCGTATCCTTATTAGTAATTATAGTATTTGTATGCATGTCATGCAGGAATTCTACAAACAAAACAAGTGAGTTTGTATTTCCTGAGGCTGACTCAGTTCCTGTATCTGAATCTCAAAAACTAAGTCCTGAAGCTATAGCCGATATATCGAAAAACATAACATCGCCTGTAGAGATTGCTAATCTTCTTCTGATGTTAGACGTTCCGTTCTCTCAAAATTATCTTGCAACTTCCATCGACTCAAAAAAGCAGAGTACAAATTTTGATAAAGCACTTAAACTCGGAATTCTTGGTGCCGACCTTGGGTATCTTAACATTTATGAAAAGACAGGTTCTTCACTAGATGTTCTTTCTTCAATAAGAAAGCTTGCGGAAGATATTAAAGTTGGCCAGTTCTTTGATTTCGAATCAATAAAAAGATTATCCCAGAATAAATCAAACCTCGACTCACTTCTTTTCATCTCAATTGACTCCTATAATCAAATAGATAATTATCTCCGGGCAAATGACCGGGCGCAGCTTTCTGCACTTATGATACTGGGAGTATGGCTTGAAGGGCAATATCTTGCAACTCAGGTCGTAAGCAAGGTACCTAATAAAATCCTCAGTGACAGAATTGGTGAACAAAAGATTATTTTGAATGATCTTATTTTCCTGATGAGCCCATATTGTAATCGCGATACGGAATTCAAGAGCCTGTGCAAAGACCTTTTTGATATCAAAGACAAATACCGTGACGTTCGGATTACCTACACGCAAGGCGATCCAATTAGTGTCGAAAAGGATGGAGGACTTACTGTTACTCAAACCGAAACAAGTGTTGTAGAAATGACGAAAGAGCAGCTTGACGGGATCATTGAGATTACCAAAAACATAAGGAATAGATTAGTTTTAAATAATTAGTATGAATAAGCTTATTATTACTCTTTCATTTTTACTGACAATCGGGTTACTGTCTTTCGGACAAACAACCGATCCGCTTGTTGGTAAGTGTGCTATCAGCGCTGGTGAAAATGCAAAATATGTGAAAGACTTCCGAATTCAGCTCGGGAAAGGTGATGCACAGGGCGAACTCAGATTCAAAGCCCCCTGCTCGCTATGGAAGAATACTAAATACCGGTTTACGCTGTGTAATACCCAGGATTCAAAAGGTCAGCTGATACTTAGTATAAAAGATGATACCAACAAGACAGTAGTTTCATCATATGAGCCAAAAACCGGCAAAGCCTATCCTTTCATTGATTTTATTTGCAACAAAAGCGGAATATACCAGCTTAATTATGACTTCACAAACGGTCAGCAGGGATCAGGGATAGGAGTTGTTTCAATGGTAAAATAACATTATCCCTTCAGGTACCATATCTGTACACACAAAACAAGAATAAAAAGCACAGAAAACAAAATTTCACCTACAATCTTCTTCCTCATAAATATAAAATAGTGTGCCAGAAAATAGCTGGCAGGAATACTTATTATCCAAAGCATTTCAACTGAAGAGGAAGGCAGAATAATATAAACTCCAACCGAAATAAAGAATCCCCAGATTAACAGGAAAAATGTTTTGCGAGATCTTATCTTTTTAGTGTTCATGAGTGAAATCAAATTAATAATACCAGCAAAAGTAATCGCTCCAATAATTATCAGTACTACTAGTGTCAATCGTGGTATTTCATAACCTTCAGGCCTAATGAAAAGATTATTTTCTATCAGATTTAAAAGAGCTTCCAAATTCTTGCCCATAATATAGTAAACACCGAAAACAATGGCATAGGGTGTAATAAGTCCTAGTATGGATATGGCAATCTCCTTAATATTAAAAGTTCGTAGCAATGCTATCCCGATTATCACCAAAAGTCCAAACCAGATAAGATTGGCATAAAAGAGACTTCCCATACTAATCAGAATTCCGGCATCAAAAAAATTGTATGCAGTTCCCTGTTTCCTATAACCATCCATTATTCTTCTGAAAGCTATGATCAGGAAAAGTGATGCTGGAAGGGCCGGATTCAAACCCTGATATTCGGGAAAAAGCCCGCTAAATAAAATGTAAACCACTGCCGGTAAAAAAGTCCTTTCATTAATAAATAAATCTCTTGCATTAAAATTTATAAGGAGAAAAACCATCAGCGAAACCATTGACAAAGAAATTATTACCCCAAAATAGTGCGAACTCGCTGTATATTTTATAAGGAGGCCATAAAGTGGCATAGGGTATGCAGAATGATGAGATACAATATCTACACCCGGGTTGAGAAATCCACTGATCCATAAAGCCAGAAGAGTAATAATAATAATAAATATTACTCCCGGACCAGTTCCTTTAAAAAATCGTAATAACATTTATCTATAAATCAAATCCAATATCGGTTCTGTAGTATATGCCCTCGAAGTTCAACAAGTCTGCATTCCTATAAGAAACTACAAGTGCCGCTTGCATCGTTTTTCCATAGGAACTGACTGCGAGTACTCGTCCACCTGAAGTAACAACCTTATCATCTTTTTTCGAAGTGCCGGCATGAAATACAACACATTCCCTAATATTATCTAAGCCGTATATGGGTTTCCCTTTATCATAATTTCCCGGATAACCTCCTGAAGCCAGCATTACTGTTGCAACAAATCTTTCATCAATCTCAATTTTTCTGTCAGCAAGATTGCCCTGAGCCACTCCTTCAATAAGTTCAAAAAGGTCGGACTTAATTCTTGGAATTATTGCCTCCGATTCGGGGTCTCCCAGCCTGGCATTATACTCTATAACATAAGGATTTCCCTTAACATTAATCAGTCCAAAAAAGATGAAGCCTTTATATACAATACCATCTTCAGCTAACCCTTTCATTGTCGGATCGATTATCCGGCTTTTTACCTTTCCCATAAAACCACTATCCGCAAACGGGACAGGAGAAACTGCACCCATACCTCCGGTATTAAGGCCGGTATCACGCTCCCCAATTCTTTTATAATCTTTAGCCTCAGGTAAAAGTTTGTATGATTGCCCATCAGTAATAATAAAAACCGACAACTCAATCCCCTTCAAAAACTGTTCAACAACTACTTTTGCACCTGCTGCCCCAAATTTGCCATTTAAAATAGTTTCAACCTCTTTTTCTGCATCATGGATATCTTCAATGATCAGGACCCCTTTCCCTGCGGCAAGACCATCAGCTTTAATAACATACGGAGGCTCAAGAGTTCTTAGGAAGCCGGAAACATCCTTTAAATTTGACTTGTCAAAGCTTTTGTAATCAGCTGTTGGAATGTTATGACGGGTAAGAAAGTCTTTAGAGAAATCCTTGCTTCCCTCCAGACGAGCTGCAGATTTATCAGGGCCAATCACCGGGATATTTCTAAGAGTTTTGTCGTTCAGGAAAAAATCATGGATCCCGTCAACCAGTGGAGCTTCAGGACCTACAATAACTATGTCAATCTGATTTTCTAATACAGCCTTCTTAACCTCATGAAAATTTCCAGGATCTATGATTAGATTTTCCCCCAGCTTTGAAGTACCGGCATTTCCCGGACCAATAAATATCTTCGTGACTTTTTTGCTTTGGGCAAGCTTCCAGGTGAGAGCATGCTCCCTGCCGCCTGATCCGAGAATGAGAATATTCATTTTATTAGAACTATTTTTAGCATTTCAAAAATAGCATTTCATACTGATTAAAAAAACCTGAAAGCAGAAAACTGTTAACCCATATCGCCTGTCTGGCAATATTTAGAGAATGTCTGCATTACAGAGTCAACATAGGTTTTTGAGACAGGTAAATCAATCACTAAAGGATTATCTAATTCAAGTTTAAGGCCGTCCTTATCCCTTCTGATCACTTTTACTTTGTCAAAATTAACCATATACGACCTGTGACATCTGATGATTTCTGTTCCTGAAAAACTCTCTTCTATTTTTTTCAGAGTATCGCGAAGAAGGTATTTCGAAACAGTTCCCTTATTCAGGTAGCAAATGTTAACATAATTTTCAGCCGATTCGAGATAAAGAAGGTTCTCCTTCTTAATTGAAAACTTAAGGACTCCTTTATCGTCATAAAAAGGGATCATATTCCTTGTATTGGCAGAGAATGACTGAACATCTGCCAGTCTGTCGATCTGCTCTTTTTTATCTCTCCATGAAAAGTAGAGCCATGAAACGGAATAAGGTAATAATAAAACCAAAGAAGTATTCCGTGCTGATAATTTTACCAGATCAGAAAATATCCTTTTATCGTCAAGAAAAAGCTTTTCGAATAGTGCATAGAAAAGGGCCATAAAAAAAACTTCGGTAAAAATCCACAAAAGATATTCCCAAATATTAATAATGTGTCGTTTACAGACCTGGAACATAATTATCCGGCTGACAACCACAACCAGAACCCCTGCAAGAATTATAAGGCTGGAATACGTGAGAAATTGAAGGTTTGTAAGATTGAACCACTTATCAACTCCAAAAGGCGAATAGATATTTATGAATACAAGTGCAAAAAGTGATGTGAATAATATCAGTCGAACGATGTTCTGTTTTTCATTTAAATATGGAGGTAAAGGTTTTTGGAAATCAATCATCTGATTTTTTTTGATGAATACAAAATTAGTTATTTTCTTACTTGAAATCCAGTTTTAAGGTTAATGATAATATTTCACTTTAAAAATTCCATCCCAAATAATTGATTTATATCCCACATTTTAAAATTCCATCACTTAGTCAGATCGTCTGACACATAAATTTGTCTTACAGGGATGTCTCTGCTTCCTTTGCAAATATATTTTGTCCGGTTATCGAATTATGGAGTACACAAAAACATTTAACGATCTTAAATCTTTGTTCAGCAGCGATAAAAAAGAGATAATTATCCCTGATTCGGATATCAGGATTTATAATATCGGGTTCAGGTCTGATGTCTCATTAACCGGGTTTTCAAACAAAGGGGATGAGCTTATTCCGGAAAACCTGTCTTTTTCATACCCGGTTTTTGCTCCCCGCAGTACTGAAAGTAAAAAGGTAATTTTATTGCTTCACGGTCTTAATGAAAGAAGCTGGGTGAAATATCTGGTTTGGGCTTATTATCTTGCTCTCACTACAGATAGTTATGTAATTCTCTTCCCAATATCTTTTCATATAAACAGGTCACCGCAATCGTGGAAAGATCCCAGAGCAATGCTTCCTTTTATGAAAAACAGGAACTCTTCGCTCGGTGAAATAAATATGTCGAGTTTTGCTAATATTGCCCTGAGTAACCGGCTTACAGAGGACCCTTTAAGATTTTTCAATTCAGGTTATCAGACTGCTTCAGATATAACAAAACTACTTTTATCAATAAGGAATGGCAAACACCAGATTATCCCCTGCACTAATAAGATAAACATTTTCGCCTATTCAATAGGCGCTTTCCTGGCTGAAATACTTGTAATGGGGAATCCGGAAAATTTGTTTGCTGAGTCGAAGCTTTTTATTTTCTGTGGCGGATCTGTTTTCAGCAATATGCGGGGTTCTTCTAAATTAATAATGGATAGTCTGGCATTCGACCGTCTATATAATTTTTACCTGAATGATTTTGAAAAAAGTATAACGGGAAAAGGTCCGTTAGTCGATTTTTTGAGTACCAGTCAGATTGGAATGGCTTTCAGGTCGATGATTGACCTTGGAAGATTAAAATCATTCCGGGAGACTATTTTGAAAAAGCTTGGTGATCAGATTTACTCAATCACCCTTCTAAAAGATACTGTAATTCCTTCAAACGGTGTTGTGGCTACTCTGGGGGGTAATAAAAACAGCAATATTGTGAAGGTATGGGATTTCCCATATACTTATTCACACGAAAATCCCTTCCCTGTTTTTGATTCCCCTTTGAGTAAAAAAGTTGATTATTGGTTTGAGAGTGTTTTTTCAGAGGCAAGGACATTTCTTGTTTAGGCTGAATCAAAATCCTCAATTTCAAAGCTATAACCTTCTTTTAATGAAAATGTAATAAATTCATCAAGTATCTTATTTGCATTTGAATTCGGAGTATCGTGTAAAACTATTATTGATCCCGGACGTATTTTACTTTTGAGAATCCTAAGGGAATTTTCGCTCCCGAATGAAATGTCGAAATCATAAGGCATCAGATCCCAAAAAACAATTTTATAATTTCTCTTTAGTTTTCTGTATTGGGCAAACCGTAACCTCCCATAAGGAGGCCTGAATAAATCATAAGATGTATATGGAGCAGCTTCTGATATGTCATCTATATATCTTTTTGTGGTAGTTAACCATCCATTAAGATGACCGTACCCGTGATTACCTGCCTTATGACCTCCGACCTTAATTTTGTTAACGAGGTCAGGATATTTTAAAGCAGCTCTTCCATTGCAAAAGAACTGAGTTTTAATATTATACAAATCAAGTATATCAAGCAGTTGCGGAGTAGAATCCGGATCAGGACCATCGTCAAAAGTGAGATACAATAGTTTTTCTGTTGTCTTTATCCTGAATATTGCATCAGGATAAAGACACTGTGCAAAAAAAGGCCTGAAAAGCCGCATAATAATTTATTTCGTCGAATAGAGCTTGCCGTAATAATTACTTATTTCCGGTTCAATAATCGCGGTAATGTTTGTCAGTTTTAAATTAACCGACATATTATAGATATCAAGCAGACACTGCATATTAATCCCTGTTGGGTATTCCAGCCCAAAGCGGTCTGCAGGGTTAAGATTGATTGCATAATCGAGATATTTCTTAGAGTAGCCGATAATATCAATAATCAATTTTTCTCCCTCTTCCGTTTTGCCTGCCCTCAGCAATACTTCTGCAAGACCAATTGAGAAAAAGTCGTTTGGCATCTTTTGCACCGGAACAATTTCAAGTCCACGATGAACTGCTTCAACAGCTTTCAAAGTATCACCCTTCAGGATTAGTTCTTTACCGAGGGTTCCAAAAAGCCTCCTGAAATTGCTGAACATACGACGGTTATTTTCATCGAGATATACCTTAGGGTCTTCTGCGTTTCCCCATTTGAACTTATTCATCATGTTGTCGTACATAATGGCCGTATCGATCATACCAAATTCGCCCTGTTCAGGTTTATCTGTTTTTATAGGCACCACCCTGTATGCAAGCCCTTCCTGAACGAAATACTTTTCAAGTCCTTTATACTGACTCGATGGCACTGTTGTGGAAAAGTATATAGGTCTCTCCCATTTGTTTGTAGAAAGAAGGTCCATTATTGCCAGGTCGCCTTTGAACGCATCTGTTTCGGAATACTCCCATATCATTGGTGATTCTATCCTGTTTTTATAATAATCTTTTACTGTTCCGTTAGCAAGGACTTTTGCAGAGTCAACATCAATTATAAATTTACTTGCAGGAATATAATTCATAAAATCACCTCTGCCGCTCAGGTCAATCTTATATTTCTTATCATCATTCCCAGCGAACGCTACGATCTCTTTCAGATTAACAGGTTTGTCCACCCTGCTATTTATCGGCAGCTGTTCTCTAACGCCTTCAATATACTTATCCGGGCCAAGAGTCAGTGGCATAGGATCAGAGTCAAAAGCTTTCTGTCTCATCATTTCAATATACCATCCTGCCTGAATATAACTCAGGTTGGCAACACGGATATCAGTTCTGACCTGTTCCACATCCTGAACATACCAAACGGGGAATGAATCATTGTCGCCATATGTAAATAAAATACCATTCGGAGCAACCGATTTAAGATAATTCGCGCCAATATCTCTGGCAGTGTAGCGGCCCGAACGGTCATGGTCATCCCAGTTCTGCGAAGCCATAAGCACCGGTACAAGTGCTACAAGAACTACAAGAGTAACTGCTGCTGATCCTTTGTTTCCCAGAAACTTCTGAAGTTTCTCATAAACAAACATAAACCCGATTCCTATCCATATTGCAAAAGCATAAAAAGAACCAGCATAAGCATAATCTCTTTCCCTGGGCTGGTTTGGATATTGATTCAGATAGAATATTATAGCCAGTCCTGTCATTATAAAAAATGCCATTACAAGCCAGAAACCGGTATTATTTTTCTTATACTGCCAGAACATACCAGCAAGACCAACAAGAAGCGGAAGAAAGTAATATTTATTGGTGGCAGGATTGGATGTTATATCGTCAGGCAATTTATCAAGTTTACCAAGGCGGGCTTCATCAATAAAATTTATGCCGCTAATCCAGTTTCCATGAATTGAGTTCCCATTTCCTTCTATATCGTTTTGCCTTCCCGCAAAATTCCACATGAAATATCTGAAGTACATAAAACCGACCTGATAACGGAAAAAGTAACGAAGGTTCTCACCAAAAGTAGGACAAACTACTGCTGCTTTATCAGAACCTACCGAGTACTTTCTTCCAACTACCTTTCCCCAATATTTGTAAGCAGTTTCATGTTCCGGATCGGAGCTCCACATACGAGGGAAAAATGTCTCAAACTTGGGGCTATAAGAATATTCAGGACGGTAATATGGCTCATACCTGCCCTTCACCTTATTATATCCGGCAACAACTTTTGTAACATCAGTAACCGGAGCACTATAATAGTTCCCAAAGAATTTAGGAGAACTACCGTACTGTTTCATATTAATATAGTATGAAAGAGAAAACACATCCGAAGGATTATTCTGGTTCATTGGTGGCCGTGCTGAAGATCTTATCATGATCATAGCATAAGATGAGTAGCCAATCATAACGACGATTAAAGACGTCAGTATATAATTCAGAATTACTCTCTTCTGTTTTAAAGAGTAATAAATTCCAAAAGCCAGAGCCCCGAATAGAACTACAAGATAAAACAGTAATCCACTGTTATAAGGTAACCCGAGAATGTTTACAAAAAGCAATTCAAACCACCCTGCAACCTCTGGTACTCCCGGCATTAAAACAAATACCATAAGACCGACAAGAAGAATGGAAAAAATCAGTGTTTTAATTACACCCTTGGTTGTTACTTCATATTTCTTAAAGTAGAATACAAAAACAAGAACCGGAATTACAAGCAGGTTAAGCCTATGGATTCCCAGACCAAGCCCCATTATGTATGCAATCATTACAATCCACCTGCCTGCATAAGGTTTGTCCGAATCATCCTCCCATTTTAACATAGCCCAGAAAACGAGTGCCGTAACAAGTGAAGAGATAGCATATAGTTCACCTTCAACAGCGGAGAACCAGAAAGTGTCTGAAAAAGTATATGCAAGGGCTCCAAGAATTCCACTGCCAATAATAGCAGGAATATGTTTTGATTCAAGTGGTTTATCATTAACAAAAACTTTACGGACAAGATGGGTTATTGTCCAGAAAAGGAACAAAATAGCGAAAGCGCTGCATAATGCTGACAGAATGTTCATTGTAAGTGCGACTTTAGAAGTATCGCCTCCTGCAAAGAGAGTGGCAATTCTGCCTATCATTAAAAACAAGGGCGCTCCCGGAGGATGTCCTACCTGTAGTTTAAAGGCTGAAAGAATGAATTCGCCACAATCCCAGAAACTTACGGTCGGCTCAAGAGTTAAAAGGTAGACTATTGCAGAAAAGACAAAGAGAAACCATCCGGTAAGATTGTTCCAGCGGCGATAATTGCCCCAAATTGAATCCATAAAAATGTTGATTTTGATTAATTTATGAAACAAAGAACGTAAAAAAATATAATATGCCCCTAATCAGTACTCTATTTAACATCATTTTAACTCAATTATTTAACCCGCATTTTGTTCAGGATGGAGATTTGAAAGATTGTAAAAGCCTAAACATAAAACCGCCACGGCCTTGTTTTCCAGTAATCGCCGGAGTAGTCTATTCCGATCCGTGGCCCGGTGTTAAAAGCCGGGTTTACTCCCGTTTCTTCAAACCAGATTCTTTCTGAAACATCCAGATCTTCCCCGTTGAATGTACGGTCTATACCCAGTGATTTTGTTAATCTTCCCGGGCCTGATAAGTTTTCCACACCTCTTATAAGGACTGCCTGAGGATGATTTTCCTCAGCAGTTACCACATTCAGCATCCAATACATTCCATAAACCAGATATACATAAAGTCTTCCCCCCTGCCGAAACATCACTTCTGTCCTGGGAGTTCGTCCCTTAGATGCATGACAGGCTTTATCCTCCATCCCCCGGTAAGCCTCAACATCAGTAATCTGAAACGAACCAATTGCTTTATCAGCCAATCTGATATTCATGTTTTTTCCAATCAGGTCTGGAGCAACCTCCAGAACATCACGGATAAAAAAATCTCTTGATAATCTTTTCCCGGAAGCCATACTCTCAATAAGGGATTTTAGTTTCCAATTCGTCCCATTTCTTAAAAACCTCTTCCCCACCTGTATCTGTCATCCGGAGAAAAGCTATTTTTCGGTTCTCAGGATCCATGACAATCTCTTCATAAATCAGTTTATCGCTGAATCCTGCCTCCTCAGCATCCTGCCTGTTGCAGGCATAGACTACTTTTTTTATGCCCGCCCAGTAAATTGCTCCCAGACACATTGGGCAGGGTTCGCATGAAGAATAGAGAGTACAATCGCTAAGATCGTGAGATTTTAAAACAGTTGCAGCCTGACGTATTGCGAGTATTTCAGCATGAGCCGTGGGATCGCTGGTCAGTACTACCTTATTGAATGCTTGTGAAATTATTTTACCATCCTTCGATATTACAGCTCCGAACGGTCCGCCACCTTCTTTAATTCCATTCCCGGCAATTTCAACTGCTCTGATGAGTAATAACTTGTCGTTTCCCATTTTTAAAATTTTATCCATATATATTAAACCCCCTTTCCTGTTTCCCCCAAGGGGGAAATGTATTCACCCTACATTAAGGTTCGCACAGTCCCTCGACTTTAGCAGGTTTATCACTTCATCACCTTCCCCCGTGGGGGAAGGTCCGGAAGGGGGTTCTAAAAATTAATAAGTGTTTCATCATATTTGTTACAATAGCCTAATTTAATAGCTTTGCAAATCTAAATCAGCCCACAAAAATAAGCTACTTTTGGCTAACAAAAATAAATTCTATTCAATATTCTTTTTTTTTATGAAATATATTGTATTTTTGCAGTCCCCAAATTGTGGGGTATATTACATTAAACATAAGTGTATCCATTAAAAAATAAGTACAAGTGAACACGTTAAGTTATAAAACTATTTCAGCAAATAAGGCTACTGTAAACAAAGAGTGGGTTATTATTGATGCTGAAGACAAGATTCTTGGAAGGCTTGCATCGGTTGTGGCATTCACATTGAGAGGAAAGCACAAGACAGACTTCACACCTCACGTTGATTGCGGGGATAACGTAATTGTTATAAACGCTGAAAAAATTAACCTTTCAGGTGAAAAGTGGTCAGATAAAGTATATATCCGGCACACTGGTTATCCCGGAGGTCAGAGATTCACAACTGCTGAGGCACTTTTGAAGAAAAATCCTATCGGGTTAATTGAAAAAGCTGTAAAGGGTATGTTACCGAAGAACAGACTTGGAAGTGAACTCTACAGAAATCTGCATGTCTATGCAGGAACTGCACATCCTCATGAAGCACAGAAACCAAAACCAATTGAACTTTAAAAATTTTTAAGCACAAGATATGGAAACGATCAATGCTCTTGGAAGAAGGAAAGCAGCTGTAGCGCGGGTATATTTAAGCGATGGCAAAGGAAAAATAACAATTAACGGAAGAGATTATAAAGAATATTTTGGCGCTGAAACACTTCAGTATGTTGTAACCCAGCCTCTCGTTCTTTTGAATGCTACCGATAAATATGATATTAATGCCAATCTCGATGGTGGCGGAGTAAAAGGACAAGCAGAAGCCCTTCGTCTTGGAATCACCAGAGCACTTATTATGATTGATGCTGATTGTAAATCCGCACTCAGAACAAATGGATTTGTGACACGCGATCCGCGTGAGGTTGAAAGGAAAAAACCAGGCCAGCCTAAAGCTCGCAAAAGATTCCAGTTCAGTAAACGTTAGAATTTAATAAGTCAGTCTTATAGATGCAAGTTTAGTATCTAAATTGCCAAGACTTCCGCCAATTGGCGGGGCTACTTTGCAATTGATTGAAGGAATGTAAACTTAATAACTCAAAAAATGCCAAGAACAAATTTCAAAGAATTACTTGATGCAGGTGTGCATTTCGGACACCTTAAAAGAAAGTGGAATCCCGCTATGGCTCCTTATATATTTATGGAGCGTAACGGCATTCATATTATCGACCTTGAAAAGACAATCGTAAAACTCGATGAAGCCGCTTTAGCAGTTAAACATATTGCAAAATCGGGAAAGAAAATTTTATTTGTTGCTACTAAAAAACAAGCTAAAGAAATTGTAGCCGAAAAAGTTAAGGCGGTTAATATGCCTTATGTTACAGAACGTTGGCCTGGTGGTATGCTTACCAACTTCCCTACAATCCGTAAGGCAGTTAAAAAAATGTCATCAATCGACAAAATGGCTACTGATGGTACGTTCCTGAACCTTTCAAAACGCGAGAGACTACAGATAACAAGGCAGAGAGCTAAACTTGAAAAAACACTCGGGAGTATAATTGACCTTACAAGGCTCCCATCAGCTCTTTTTATTGTGGATGTATCTAAGGAACATATTGCAGTGAAAGAAGCAAAGAGACTGGGAATACCTGTTTTTGCAATGGTCGACACCAACTCAAATCCTTCGGATATTGAATTTCCGATTCCTGCCAATGATGATGCATCAAAGTCAATTTCATTAATTATAGGAATTGTTTGTCAGGCTATTGAAGAAGGTCTTGGAGAAAGGAAACTTGAGAAAGAAAAGGAGCCTCAGCAAAAAGATAAGAAAATAATGCGGAAAGAGCTTGAAACGAAAGATATTCCTGCCGCAATTATTGAAGCAATCGTTGAAGAAGATGAGGAAGAAGAAATCGATGACGATTCTTCAGTTGATTCAGATGACGATGACGTCGTTAAGGTAGCTGACGAAACTGAAGAAGAGGTATAGAAAATATTATTTGTTAACAATAAAGATATTATTATGGCTGCTATAAGCGCTGCTGATGTTGCAAAATTGAGAAGAGTCACTCTGGCCGGAATGATGGATTGTAAGAAGGCTCTCGAAGAATCTGAAGGCGATTTTGATAAAGCAATTGAAATAATCCGTAAGAAAGGACAAGCTGTCGCCAATAAACGTGCTGATAAAGAGGCTTCTGAAGGAGTAGTATTATCAAAAGTTTCTTCCGATGGAAAAATCGGAGCTATGATTGTTCTGAACAGCGAAACTGACTTTGTTGCAAAAAATGCCGAGTTCATGGCTCTTGCTAATAAAATCCTCGATATTGCAGTTACAAAAAATCCGGCCAACCTTGAAGAACTTAAATCTCTTCCTATGGATGGCGGTAAAATTGGTGATAAGATTGTTGAATACGTTGGGATTATTGGGGAGAAACTCGAACTTTCATATTTTGAAAAAATTGAGGCTGCTCATGTTCAATCCTATATTCACCCGGGTAACAGACTCGCCACAATGGTTGGTTTTACAAAATCAGGCATTGACGAACAGGTGTATAAAGATGTTGCAATGCAGATCGCTGCAATGAATCCGGTTGCTGTTGACAAAGACTTTGTTTCTGAAGCCGTTGTTGCACAGGAGATTGAAATTGGGAAAGAACAGGCAAGACTTGACGGGAAACCTGAGGAAATGCTCGAGAAAATTGCGCTTGGGAAACTCGCCAAATTCTTCAAAGAGAGTACTTTACTTAATCAGGAATTTGTAAAAGACAACAAAATTTCTATCAGACAGTACCTCCAGTCGTTTAATAAAGACCTTACCGTAACTGATTTCAAACGCTTTACACTTAATTTGTAATACGTAGGTTCATATTTCAATAATAAGGTGGCGCTTTAGGGTGCCACTTTTTTTTTATCTTTACAATAAAGAACATTGATATGAAATACTCAAGAATCCTACTCAAACTCAGTGGTGAATCATTGGCCGGTAAAGGAAACAGTGGCATCAGCGATTCGGTTTTAGAAGAATATGCCAGACAGGTTATTGAGGCAGTGAAAAAAGGTTGTGGGGTTGCAATCGTTATCGGAGGTGGAAATATTTTCCGTGGTCTGAGCGGTCTAAAATCAGGCTTCGACAGAGTAAAAGGCGACCAGATGGGAATGCTCGCAACAGTAATTAACAGTCTTGCGCTCGAAAGTGCTATAGCGAGATCAGGCGGTAAAGCAAAAGTCTTTACTGCCATAAGAATGGAACCTGTAGGAGAACTTTATAACAGGGACCGGGTATTGGAAGTAATGAATACCGGTACTGCGTGCATTCTTTCCGGTGGTACTGGCAGCCCATTCTTTACTACCGACACAGCAGCTGCATTAAGAGCAGTAGAGATTGGGGCAGATGTCCTGCTTAAAGGGACAAGAGTGGATGGTGTTTATTCATCTGATCCTGAAAAAGACTCCAAGGCCGAAAAATTTGGTACTATATCCTTCGGAGAAGTCATTAACAAGAGATTACAGGTTATGGATTCTACAGCTTTTACTTTATGCAGGGATAACAATATGCCAGTTATAGTATTTGATATGAATAAATCGGGAAACTTAAATAAGCTGATTGATGGGGAAACAATAGGTACTCTGGTCAACAATTGAATGGATTATTGATATTCCGGCTATTTTACTATTTTTGTTATACAAGTTGTTAAATCAAAAACAGAGAACATAGTTAAAATTTAAAATTATCTAACATCTGCGATATGAATGAAGAAATTGACCTTATAACTGATGAAACAGCTGATAGAATGGAGAAAGCCCTGGAACATCTGGAACATGAGCTGGCCCGGCTTCGTGCAGGCAGATCAAATCCAGCTCTGCTCGATGGCATAACTGTCGACTATTACGGAGTTATATCACCATTGACACAGGTTTCCAATATTAATACTCCCGATGCAAAAACAATATTGATTCAACCATGGGAGAAAAATATGCTCGGGATAATTGAAAAAGCTATTATGGCTGCTAATATCGGACTTACTCCTATAAATAATGGCGAAGCAATCCGGATTAATATTCCTCCGCTTACTGAAGAGAGACGACATCAGCTTGTTAAACAGGTACGAAACGAGGGCGAAACAGCTAAAATAAGTGTACGTACTGCCAGGAAATGGGCTAACGACGAACTGAAACAATTACTAAAAGACGGACTGCCCGAAGACCTTGAAAAAGAGGCTGCTGACAAGATACAAGAGATGACCCACTCTTATAATGGCAAAATCGATAAGGTTATGGCTATGAAGGAGAAGGATGTTATGACAGTTTAGA
>Ga0209745_1000639_pt1 | contig 21331 bp, 22 predicted proteins | sample BarGraNGADG00312_FD_184495 | JGI IMG/M metagenome (GOLD analysis project Ga0209745, IMG submission 184495) | Arctic peat soil microbial communities from Barrow, Alaska - Barrow Graham LP Ref core NGADG0004-312 (SPAdes) (version 2) | ecosystem: Environmental > Terrestrial > Soil > Wetlands > Peat...
ACGGGAATAATGTGAGAGGTGATTTTATGCATATCCCCGACGGCTTTTTGAATAGCGGCGTAAGCATTGCCACCGGCGTAATCGCCGCAGGGGCGATAGGCTACGGAATGGTCAAAGCCCGCGAGGAATTGGACGAAAAGTCGGTCCCGCTTCTGGCCCTGAGTGCCGCCTTCGTCTTTGCCGCCCAGATGCTCAACTTTCCGGTTGCCGGTGGAACCAGCGGCCACTTCCTGGGCGGGATATTGGTGGCGGTGCTGCTTGGACCCTGGCTCGGGGGGCTGGTCATAGGCCTCGTTCTTCTCATCCAGTGCCTGGGTTTCGCGGACGGCGGCCTGGCGGCCCTGGGCGCAAACGTCTTCAATATGGCCGTCGTGGGGACCATGTTCGGGTATTTGATCTTTTTCGGGATCAAGTCACTGCTCCCAAAAACCAAGAAATATTTTATGATATCTACCGCCGTATCGGCTTGGTTATCCGTCATTCTGGCGTCGGGTGCCTGCGCATTGGAGTTGGCTGTTTCCGGCACCGTGCCTCTGCATGTGGGCCTTCCGGCCATGCTCGGAGTGCATTCGCTAATAGGCATCGGGGAGGCAGTGATCACGGTTGTGGTGGTGGGTGTTGTTCTGGCTGCAAGACCGGACCTGGTCAAAGCCTATGGTTACCTACCACCCATCCCCGAACTCGATGCTGCGGAGGTGACGCAATCATGAATGCGAGGAAAAAAAGCCTCTATATCTTCGTTTTCGCAGGCCTGGCCATCGCCGTAGCCCTCGCTCTGCTCGTATCGCCCTGGGCTTCGTCGAGCCCGGACGGCCTGGAAAAGGTCGCCCAGGATAAGGGGTTCGAACAGAAGGCCAATGAGACTGAATCGGCCTGGAACGGCGCTCCCGTTCCGGACTATGCCGTGCCCGGGCTCAACAAGAGGCATCCGGTTCTGGCTACGGCCTTGGCGGGACTCGTCGGCACAATCGCTATTTTTCTTATAGCTTGGGGTCTGGCGCTGGCACTAAAGAAGAGGGGCGGTGAGGAGGAAGGCGGCCATGGCGTCGCCACGGATAAAGAATGAAGCACACCTTTTTAGACGAATACAGCAGCCTGGAGAGTGTAATCCACAAATTGGATCCGCGGGCGAAATTGATCGGCTTCGTGGCCCTGGTTGTTCTCTGCGTCTCCACCCCCCCCAACCTCTGGCTGGCTTTCGTCGTTTATCTTGCATTGGAGGCGGTGATTCTACTGCTATCCCACGTGCCGCTGCGCCATGTCGCGAAGCGCATGCTGATCGTCATCCCCTTCATACTTGCGGTCGCCCTCTTCATTCCCTTCTTCAACAAGGGGGGCGGCAGCTATAACCTGGGGCCCCTGGCGGTATCGGCGCACGGCCTTACCATACTCTGGAATGTAGCCATCAAATCAACGCTGAGCGTTGTGGCGGTGATACTACTGTCTTCCACGACTCCCTTTCCCGATCTCCTGCGGGGCATGGAGAAGCTGAAGGTGCCGCGCATCATAACCACAACCCTGAGCTTCACCTACCGCTATATCTTTGTGCTCATGGACGAGCTGCAACGCATGAGGCGAGCGCGGGATTCGCGAGGATGGAGCGGAAAGTGGCTGTGGCAGGCGAAGGTGATAGGCCACATGATCGGGGCTCTTTTTCTTCGCTCCTATGAACGGGGCGAGCGCGTGTATGCCTCGATGCTCAGCCGCGGCTACGACGGCCGGGTGGGAGCGATATATGCGTACCAGGTGGGAGTGGCGGAAATCGGCTTCCTGGCGCTGATCGTGCTGGTGCCGATCGCCGTTCGTTTGTCGTTCTAAACAGGTTTAAAAATCACCCACGGGGTGAAAAAAAGTAATAGGAAATTGAAAGAGGAGCAGGAACAAATGCATCATAGGCCGGCGGTAGAGATAAGGAGCCTTCTATATTCCTATCCGGATGGGACTCTCGCCCTTCGCGGCATTAACCTGGTGATCGAAGAAGGCGAATCGGTTGGGATAGTGGGACCCAACGGAGCGGGAAAATCGACGCTCCTGCTGCACCTCAACGGCATCCTGATGGGCAAGGGGGACGTGCGCATATTCGGGCTGCCGGTCGAGAAGAAAAACCTGCAGGAGATCCGGCGCCGGGTCGGATTAGTCTTTCAGGACCCGGACGATCAGTTGTTCTGCCCGACGGTTTTCGAGGACGTGGCATTCGGGCCGATGAATATGGGTCTATCTAAGAAGGAAGTATCGCTGGCCGTATCGCGGGCGCTGAGGGACGTCGGAGTGGCCGGCAAGGAGAGGCGCTCGGCCCACCACTTGAGTTACGGGCAGAAGAAGCGGGTATCCATCGCAACCGTGCTTTCCATGCGACCCGATCTGCTCGTGCTGGATGAACCTTCCAGCAACCTCGACCCAAGGGCCAGGCGGGAGCTCTCCGAGCTTTTGCAGAACATGCCCATTACTAAAATTCTGGTCACGCACGACCTGCCCTTCGTCTTCGAGAACTGCGATCGGGTAGTGGTGCTGAGCGAGGGAAGGATTGCCGCGGACGGCAGCGCTTTCGATATCCTTTCCGATGAGGAGCTGCTCACGGAATATGGCCTCGAACTCCCCTACGGCTTCTATCCGGTACCCAGCGGGAGGTCCAAGAGCTCCCACGACATGGGGATGGAGAGCTAGCGGGAGACATCGTGCGGCATCTCGCCTTCCTGTTTGGATGCAATCGGTAGAAGCCTAAGGTCTTATACTCGAGGTATGGAACGATTCCCGCCAAGTGAGAGGCAGGCTGAAGAAGGCCCGAGGCTGCGCCGGTCTTTCAAGCTGGGCTTCGCCATCATACTGGCCCTTCTCGCCGGATTCATCGGCTATATGAAAATCGTGCGCATCCAACCCGCCCAATCAACCGTCGTAAAGACGTTCGATATGATCGAGAAGGGAGACCTCGAGGGAGCGATGCAATACGTGGACCCGGAGGGGCAACTGGGAACCTTCTGGAATGAGAATCAACAGGGGATTCGAGATCAATTGCAGTCCTTCGTGCAGCAAAACCGCCTCGATTTCTCGTCGCTCAAATTCTTTACCAAGACACAAGGCGACAGCACCGAGGTCGAGTTGAAGGGAGGCCGCCTGACCGTCTATTCCCGGCAGGGCGATGATCTGCCGCAGGCCGTCCTCGACCTCGGTGGTGCTAATCTTGTCTTCTATGCCGAAAAAAGGGAGGAGCAGTGGCTGATCGAAGGGATCAATTACGATCTTTCACAGCTATTATCACAAGGCCGGTTCCTGCTACCATTCTAATCTCGGGTCTTGCCATCATCGCCCTGATAGCGATCTTGACCACCAAGCCGCCGTCAAGCCCCGAGCGAGCGTTGCGCGATTTCATCTCGGCGCGCTTGGCGGGAAACGAAGCCAAGGCGGCGAAGCTGACGCTGCAGGGGAAGCTCGATGATTTCCTGGGCGCCGAGTATTCCCTTTCCGGCACCGGCGCCTCCTTCAATGTCAGCGTCTCACAATCCGGTTCGGAAGATGCGCTGGTGGTCGCTCACTATACCTGGCAGGATCAGACCATGGACGTGCCTTATGCCTGCATTCGCGTTTCCGGCGAATGGAAGATAGACCTCGAGGGTACGGAGCAGCTCTGGATGGAAGGAGAGAGCGGCTCGTAAATGAGGTTCGATTATTTGGCGACCTCCTCAGCGACAACGCCGATCCCCAGGTTCTTCCGGGACTTTGCCGCGGCCTTTTTCTTGGAACCCGTAATCGCTATCCCCGCTTCCGGATGAAGAGCTACCTTGAAAATTTGCTCGACATGCTTGACTGGAATGAACTCCAGGTCCTTGCGCACGAAGTCCGGGATCTCCTCGAGGTATTTCTCGTTCTCGGCTGGCAATAGAATTGTTTTCACCCCGGCCCTGTGCGCGGCCAGCGTCTTTTCCTTCAAACCCCCAATGGGAAGCACCTTGCCCCGCAGCGTAATCTCCCCGGTCATGGCAACTTCCTTGCGAATTTTTCGCTTGGTTATGGCGGACATCAGGGCGGTGGCCATAGTGACACCTGCACTGGGGCCATCCTTGGGTATGGCGCCCGCCGGCACGTGCACGTGCATGTCATTTTTCCTGAAGAAACCGGGCTCCACCCCGTAAAGGTCGGCGACGCTGCGGCAATAAGTGAGCGCGGCCTTCGCCGATTCCTGCATCACGTCGCCGAGTTTTCCCGTGAGGGTCAGCTGCCCGTCTCCCGGCATGACCTGAGCCTCGACAAACAGCACGTCGCCTCCCGCTTCCGTCCAGGCAAGCCCGGTGGCCACGCCCACCTCGTCCTCCTCCTCGAGCACCTCAAAACGAAACCTTACCGGGCCGAGAAGGCCATGCAGATCTTTCTCGCCGATCTTCTTGCTCTTGCGGGTTCCGCTCGCGATGTCCTTCGCCATCTTGCGGCAGATCGTCGCGATCTCCCGTTCCAGGTTGCGCACCCCGGCCTCCCTGGTGTAGTTGCGAATGACCCCACTGGTTGCCTGCTCTGTAATACGGATCCGGCTTTTTTTCAGCCCGTGCGCCTCCAACTGGCGGGGGATGAGGTGGTCCTCCGCGATGTGCAACTTTTCGACTTCTGTGTACCCCACCAACTCCAGCAACTCCATTCTATCCAGCAGCGCCGGAGGTATGGTCATGGCCGTGTTGGCCGTGGTTATGAACATGACCGGCGACAGGTCGAAGGGAACATCCAGGTAGTTGTCGGAAAACGAGAAGTTCTGCTCGGGATCGAGCACCTCCAGCAACGCCGAGGAGGGGTCTCCCCGGAAGTCCATCCCTATCTTATCCACCTCGTCGAGCATGAATACCGGGTTGTTCGTCCCCGCCTTGCGAATGCCCTGGATAATTCTTCCAGGGAGGGCGCCGATGTAGGTGCGCCTGTGCCCCCGGATCTCCGCCTCGTCGTGGATGCCGCCGAGTGAGATCCTGACGAACTTGCGTCCCAAGGCGTGTGCGATGGATTGCCCGAGTGAAGTCTTGCCGACCCCAGGAGGACCGACGAAACAAAGTATCGGGCCCTTCATGTTGGGATTGAGCTTGCGTACCGCCAGGTATTCAAGGATGCGGTCCTTGATTTTATCCAGGTCGTAGTGGTCCTGGTCCAACGTCTCCTGCGCCTGGTCGATTTCGAGGTTGTCCTGCGTACTTTCCTTCCAGGGCAAGCTGGTAAGCCACTCCAGGTAGGTGCGGGAAACGGTGTATTCGGCTGCGGCAGCCGGCATCCTCATCAGCCGGTCGAGCTCTCTTTCGGCTTCTTTCCTGGCCTCCTCGGGCATGCCGCTCTTTTCGATCTTTTCCCGGAACTCGTTGATCTCCATCATGCGTTCGTCTTCCTCGCCGAGTTCCTTTTGGATGGCCTTCATCTGCTCGCGCAGCACATATTCACGCTGGCTCTTGGAAAGTTCGGTTTGAACCTGGTTCTGAATCTTGGATCCTATTTCCAGGATCTCGAGTTCCTTGTTGAGAAAAACGGTAAGTTTTTCCAATCGACCCTTGACGTCCACCGCCTCGAGCAGTTCCTGCTTTTCCTGCACCGAGATATTGATGTTGGATGCGATGAAGTCTGCCAGGTTGTTGGGGTCGCTAATGTTCATGGCGGCGATGAATATCTCGTTGGGTAGATAGGGCGCCAAGGTCACCATATTCTTGAAGAGGTTGAGGATATTCCTCGCCAGCCCTTCGATCTCGACCGACTCCTCCATTAACTCCTTGATCTTTTCCACCTTCGCCTTGAGGTAGGGATTTTCCTGAGTGAATTCCAAAATTTGGATGCGCTGTATCCCTTGCATGAAGAGCTGCATCGAACCGTCCGGCAGCTTCAACATACGGATGATCGCCGCCGCCGTCCCGATATCGTAAATCTGATCCGGTTTCGGCCGATCAACCTCCTCCTTGCTGGCGACGGCCGCCACCATGCGGTCGGCGCTGAGCGCATCATCGATCAGCTTTACCAGGTAGTCCTCAGTTATAAGCAAAGGCACGATGATATGCGGATAAATTACCGTGTCTTTTAATGGGAGTACGGGAAGTTCATCCGGTATATATGGTTCCGTCATTTCCGGGAAATCGTTGTCCGCCAATGTGTCCTCCTCCTGATCATTGAGATTCAGCCGGGGAGCCCCTTTTTCATTCGCATGCGACGTCCGCGCCGCAGCTCCCGCTGCTTTTGACCTTGGGCAGGATGATCTCCAGGAAGCCCCGGCGATAGATGGCCCGAGTGGCATCGGCATCGACATCGACGGGGAGCTCGACTACTCTCTCGAATTCTCCGTAGTTGATCTCGATCATGTAGGTGTTGTTCATGCTCTGCGGCCTGAACTGCTTGCGGTTTCCCCGAATCGCGAGAGTCCGTCCATGCAGCATGACTTCGACTTTTTCCTCGTCGACTCCGGCCAGGTCCACTAGTACTGAAAAATGCTCCGGGCACTCATAGATGTCGCAAAGCGGCTTCCAGGCCTTTTCGAAAACTGCAGACGGCTTCTTCCAATGTGGCAAATGCTGGAAAAAACGTTCCATAGCGTCCTGCCGCGTACCGCCTTCGTCATCGAACTTCCGCTCAGCCTCCGCCACTTCCCGACCTCCTCTCGGCACATGGGCTTCCTGCCCCCGAGCCTTATCCTAAAGACCCATTCCTCGAGCCTCCGGCCTCTTTCATTATACCCTCAAGTTTTTCTCTTTATCACCCGGGATATTGGCTGTTACCTGCATTCTAAGAAGAGAAATCAATGCTGGAAACCTTTTCCTCCTGCTCGCTCAGCGCCTCTTTGAGTTCCTTCCTGATATAAATATCGTGATCCCCGAAGGGCGCCAGGCTCCATATGCCATCGTTACTACCCAAGGTTGAACGGCCCCCTTTGAGCCCGCCGTCCATGGCCCGCTCGACCGCATCGAGAAGCGCGCTGTCGTCTCGCAGAACGAGCGAGGTAAGGATGTGCTCGGGAGATTTTGTGTTGTCCTCTGAGCCTACCAGCATTACCAGGATATTCTTTTCCTCGGCAACCTTGATAACGGCATCATTGAAGGATCCCGGGGTGCAGAAAATTATATCAACACCTTTTTTTACCGCCTCCTCGGCACAGGCCTTGGCCTTCGCGGAATCGCTTGCGTTCGGAATAAAGTAGCGATGGGTGCCGCCGTTAGGTGCAGCAGCTTTAACCCCTTTACTGAAACCTCCGTCATAGTAGGGTTCAAGGGGATCATCAAGCGATCCGATGAAGGCCGCCAGCGGCAGGGTGTTGGTGAGAGGATGATCGTTTCTAGCGGTTAACCAACCGGCGAGAAACCCGCATAAGTAGGACCCCTCCTCGACCCGATAGCGTATGAGGGACACCTGGTTTTCGCCGGGCACCGGCTGGCTGATTTCGAAATCGAGAGCGACGCTCTGGACCGTCGTTTCGGCAGGCCTCGCGGACAGCATGTCGCGCGATGAATTCTGCCCCATGGCAACCACTAGGTCGTAGGCATCCGGTTTGTCGGCAAAAAGCTCCTCGGCCTGCACAGATCCCGGCTGGATGAAATCGACCGTGGCACTCAGCTCCGCCTCGACCTTGGTCTTTCCGAATTTGACAAGGTCGTTGCGCTCATCCCCCAGGTACTCATCCTCAAAACCGATAACCGCGACCTTGTAGCCGCCTGATTTCTTAGAGCAGGAAAGCGTGAAGGTTGAAACAAAGACCAGGCAACAGGCCAGCCCGGCAATGGTGGCGACGCGACTAAGAGATCTTTTCTTTGCCATTTTCATTTCCCACATGAATGGCGGACGGATGCTAACATTAACTGGATTATAGCAGTTGCCGGCATTGCTTAATGTGAAATCTCCGTGGCTGCAATCAGCCGTTTACGTAGTCTTTGCCGATAACCAGCACGACATCCGCGTTGTTTGAGGAAGTCACATCGGCATCCTCGCTGACCGTGTAATTGCCGTTGGGGTTTAGATCGTTGGCGACTGTCTTGCCTTGGGACTCGTGGCCGGGTCTGTAATAAACGGTAGTGTCCGAGTAGAGGTTTTTCGTACTGCCGGTCTTTACGTTCTGATAGCCCAGTTGCTGCATACTATCAGCCGCCTTTGCTGCCACTCCCTGCCAGCCCGCGCCGTTCATAACTTTCAGTCGGACCGTCGAGCGGTCTACCGGAGCATTGTCCTTCGCCTGCTGCGCTTTCTGTTGCGCCTTGGCCGCCGCCTGCTCATCGGGAGTCATGGTGCTGCAATAATTCTTGACGTTACTAAAAAGCTTTGCGGTCGCCGTCGGATTGGCAATAAAATACCACGCTTGTCCACGCGCGGGAGTCGGAGCGTCGCCGGGGACAGTGGCAAATTCAACGTCTTCGACCTTCATGCCCTGTAGGGCTTCCGCGAGGGTGAAGATCATGTCGGGCTGCATCGTCGTCTGCAGGTACTTGACGGCGGAATCGAGTATCTTGAGAAGGGACTGGACATCTCGGATTGTAATCGCTTTTTCCATGACCGCCTTTAAGAACTTCTTCTGATTCTCGATGCGATCGAGGTCACCGTTGGGGAGGGTCTCACGGCTGCGGCAGATTATCAATGCCTGTTCGCCATTCAATATATAATCTCCCTTGGCCAGGTAGCCGGTCATGGGATCGTTGATGGTTTTTTCAAGATGGAAGGGTACTCCGCCTATGGCGTCTACTATCCCCTTGAAGGCGTTGAAATCCACCTCGGCGTAATCACTGATATCCATTCCTGAAAGCGTCTTCACGGCATCGACCGCTCCCGCGGGCCCGCTGAAGGCGTGCGCGGCGTTGATTTTCTCAGTGCCATGGCCGGGAATGGTGACCTTGGTATCGCGGGGAATGGATACCATGACAGCTTTCTTCTGCTTCACGTTGACCGATAGGAGGATCATCACGTCGGAGCGCGTATAACCTCCCTCCCCCGGGACGCTCCCCTTATCGATACCGATGAAGAGAACGTTAAGGGTTTCGCCGGGAATCCATTTTGTCAGTTGTGCGTAAAGATCAGGGGCTTCCTCCTCTGAAATTATCGTGTTCCCGATGCGCATGCTGACATAGCGCTTTGCCGCCCAGGTCTTTACGGCATGAAAATTCATGATGCCGGCGACAAGGCCCCCCAACAGCATGAAGACCAGGGCTATCCTCAGGATGGACTGCCGTTTCTTGCGCTTGCGCGCTTTGAGCCTGTCTTGCCTTTTCATTTCAGGTATGACGCCCCCGACATTTGACCTGTTCCTTCCTGACAATGTAAGTGAATCCAGGGCTGCTTGAAAAAACAAAGAATATTATACGATTATCGCTTGCGGGTATGTAAGTGCGGAGGCGAAACAAAGAATAGTCTGCAATTATCGCTTGCGGGCATCTAAATGCGGGGGAGCTATTCCGCCTCATCCCCCATCTCGAGCTCCTGTAGTTTGAATTCCTCCGCCTTGAGTTCCTCATCGAGGGAACCCATCAGCTTCTCTACTTTAGCTCCCGCCGTGGTCAGCCGTTCCCTCGCCTCGCGGATCAAGCCCACCCCCTCCTCGAAAAGGCGCAGCCCCTCCTCGAGTTCGAGGTCCTCCTTTTCCAACCTGGCCGTAATAGCCTCCAGCCGTTCCATCATCTGCCTGAAGGTCATCTCGTTCAATTCACCACCCCCGTTCCTTCTAAGACCTTTGTCACCTTATCTTTTTCCTGACCTCGCATCCCAGGACGCCGCGATGCAGGCGCACTTCGATATCATCGCCCTCTTTTGCATCCGCGCTGTCGGTCAGAGGCCTGGTCTCGCCCGGCCGGGTCGCGATGGAATAGCCGCGTCCCAGGACTGCCAAGGGGCTGAGCGCCTCGAGCTTCGAAGCCACCAGGCGGGTATGCGCCTCCTCCCTTTCCAACACCGACAGCATCGCCACCTTGAGCTCCCTCCGGCAGAACCCGGGCTCCGCCTCCCGCCACCTCCACCACGCCCTGAGGGATGAGTTGAGCTTCTTGGCCGCCTCGCCGATGCGAAGCGGCATGTCGCGATATTCCCGCGGATAGCGGGCAAGGGCTTGCGCGCAGCTTTCCAGTCTTGCTTGCAGCCTTCCCAATGACATTTGTGCCGCCGAATGCAGTTCAACCTCGGAATCTCCCAGGCGCTGCCTGGGTTGATCTAGGATTAATGCAGCATCCGAAAAAGTCCGGCTTCTTTCCAGCAAGACCAATTCCCTCTCCATATGGTGCAGCCATTTGCCGGTATGTGCCCGAAGGGAGAGGCCCTTGGAATGGAGGATGGAAAGGGTGTCCAGCGAGGACGGAACAACGGCCTCCGCCGCCCCGGTCGGAGTGCTCGCCCTGAAATCGGCTGCCAGATCGGCCAGAGTTATGTCCGGTTCGTGTCCTATGCCGGTTACCACCGGTATCGCTGAGGACCTGATCGCCCTTACCAGTGCTTCACTATTGAAGGGATGGAGGTCTTCCAGCGACCCTCCGCCCCGGGCGAGGATAAGGACATCCACCGGGTAGCTCTCATTGAAGATCTCGATCGCCGAGATAATGTCTCCGATAGCCTGGTCCCCCTGTACCCGGACACCGCGAATTATGAGGCGGGAAGCGGGGAAGCGCCGTGTTAGGTTTGTAGCGACGTCTCTAACGGCGGCGCCTTCGAGGGATGTTATGAGGCCGACCCTTTCGGGGTAGAGAGGGAGCCCTCTCTTTATCGCATCATCGAAAAGCCCTTCCTCTGAGAGCTTGCGCATCAGCCTCAGAAACTCGCGGCGCAGCCTGCCTTCTCCCGATTCCTGGGCTTCATAGACGTTAAGGCGGTACTGACCCCTCCTTATATAGATCCCCAGGCGCCCCCTGGCGAGCAACGAGATTCCCTCCCGCAAATCTTGAGGAACCTCGCTGCGATTCTCTTTGAATAGCACACAGGGGAGGACAGCGTCCGCATCCGCCAGCGTAAAGAAACTGTAGGCGGGGTAGGAATTGAGGTTTGTAACCTCGCCCTCGACCCATAGCACGAAGCCCTGCAGGAGGTTGTCCGCCAAGCGGTTCACCTCTGCCACCGTATAGATCCGCTGCTGCTCGCTTCTTTCCATCGTACCGCCATTATACCTGCGCAGGATGACCGCCATCCCCCCAGGAAAAAGACTGCCAGAATCCTTAAAGGAAAATTTGACCAATAAGTGGAAATACAGAATGTAGTGTGTATGTCCGATTGAAGGGACAAAATGTAGTATCCATGCCCTTGCTTTAATCAGAGGAACCTGAAGTATAGGGGGATCGGTTTGGAGATATTGGCCTTGCTCTTACTCGGCTTGATCGCCATGTTGGTCATCGTTCCACCCATAATTCGGGGGAAGCTGGCTGCATCTCCATTGGCCTCAAGCCTAAGTTTCCAAAGAAGCATGCAAGAGATGGGAAATTCGCTCGAGCCTCAGGGACGTGAGGAAAAGATTCGCAGGAGCCGGCCGGCCGGCGACCGCCGGCGACCGATACAAAACCTCATGTCTGGAGTCCCCATTCGGCCTTCACGAGGCAGGCCTACCAGGTCGATAAGCCGAGCGGAGATGCGCCGCCGAAGGCTCCTCGCGATGCTCACCCTTTTGACAATTGTTTGGGGAGCCGCGGCACTGGCCATCAGAAGTTTGTGGTGTCTTGTTATTTTCGGAATCACGGTTTCCCTGTCGCTTGCCTATTTGACTCTGTCCGTCCTCATTTCCAGGCTTTCTCCACAACCTGGCCAAAGCGAACGCGCCGATCAAACGACCGCCCCGCCCAAGCGACAAGCGATGTAAAGACTCCTCCTACGGGCCGATCATGCCAGTTTTCCACAACAGGGTGATCAGCATGCCATGACCCAACAACATGAGGATGAAAGCCGGCACTGCCTTGCCGCCGTATTGCGGCCTCAAGTAGAAAACGAAAATAGCTGAAAGAAATGCCAGGCCGATGAGGATCAGGAAGCCTGCAATCGTCCAGGAGGCTGCGTCCCAAGCGCGATCGCGATGGGAGAGAATATAGCCCAGAACGCAGAATAGTGTGCCGAAAGCGCAGATCGATAGGGTCTGCGGCCAGCCGGGCATATTGTCTTTCATTGCATATCACCTCCAATCTCGCTCCACCACGGATCTCGCTTCAAGACATGCCGCCCGCCCTTCAATTTGCGAACAAGGGCTGGAAAAGCGTCCTTCAGGCTCCAGGAAAAGACTTTTCCGACAATCGCCCTGGCGACCTCGCTCGAAAACTTGAGCTTGCCCGCCGTTAATCGAGTGAGCAATCCGGCGACCCCTTGACCGTTGGCGGCGAGGCTCACGCTTCCCAGTACGAAGCCGCCGGTGAAAGATAGCAGCGACTCCAGCACCGAAGGCCGCCCGCCCACACAGGCTCGAATGATCAAATCGCCCAGAAACCCCGTGCAGCCGCAGAAGAAAACGTAGGCCAGCTTCTGCGTGAAACGCGCCATGAGGGCACTGGCATAGGCGCTTATTCCCGCCGCCCCTTCACCTGAAAGAAAGCCTCCTCCTGATGACAACCAGCCGGCGGCGAGCACTTCCATCGAACCTTCTGAAAAAAGCCCGGCCATAAAGAGTTTTCCGAACGCACCCATGAGACCGCCGAGCAGGAAGGAAGCAAGAACTCCCATGGGGGCGACTTGGCGACCGGTGGCCAGGCATAAAACGATATATGCGGTGGAATCGAGGAAGCCGTGTATGAGGAAGCCCTTGGCGAAACCCAGAAAACCGATGTTGGCCCAGCCGTTGGCGATGAGGGGCGCCATAAAAGAGAGCAGCAGAGAGGACAACCCGGCCGCGCCGCCGACGGCAAGCGATGATAGGAAGCAAGTCGCGAAGGAAAAGCTATCTCCGCTCGTGGCCGCATAATATAGCGCGTATCCTACGGCGGCGAGACTTCCGAGGGCAGCGGCCACGACGGTTGCGACAATCGAAGCCCCGATCAGGAGCGCGACGCCCACGACGGCGAGCACGACTACCGCGGCCGCCGCCAGCCCGGCCGCCAGAGCCTGAACGTAGCGATTGGACCAGGCTTTCTTGGCCACGGCTCCGACCCCACGGCAAAAAGGGGCCAGCCAGGGCTTTATACAGTGCCGGTAAAAGGCCGAGAGTGCTTTGCCAACGCTTTTTCCGGCAGAAGTAATGGCGCCCCAGGTACCTTTCCAAACCGAGTGCAAGGCCCGGCCGACGGCTCCCCCCGTCTCCTTGAAGGCGGAGGCGAGCCCGCCACCGATAGCCTTAAAACCACGGCCCAACCAGGAAAATAAGCTTCCCTGGTTGTGGCGTTGCACGTAGGCTTCCAGGGATTTGGAGTCTTCCCAGGGACCGAGAAAAAGGCATTCCTGAGGGTCGAGGGTCAATCCCTGCAGGAGCGGAAGGGGGTCGATGGGCAGCCCATTCAGGAAAAGCCCGAAGTGCAGGTGCGGGGCGGAGCTCGATTTATCGAGGCAGCCATCGCTTGCTCCCACAAGCTGGCCGCGATCCACGGCATCGCCGGCCCTGACCGAGATCGATTGCAGGTTGACATAGGTGGACTTGAAGCCGCCTTCATGCGAGACGCTCACGCACGAGCCGAGCGGGGTGCGACCGGCAAAAGTAACGCGGCCGGATTCAGTTGCACATACCGAGCTTGCCTTTGCAAGAGCAATATCGATTCCCGCATGGCCGCCGGCTCCATAGTGGTCCTGGGATGCACGAAAGGGACAAATGACTTCGCCTTGGGCGGGCCATTGCCAGGAGGGTGCTTCCTCCCCGGCCGCCAGGGCCGGGGAGGTCAGCAGGTGGAAGGAGAGGATGAGGAGGGAAATAAGGGGGGTCAGGAGGGGGAGGGCGGTTGCCCTGTTTTTGAAGGGTGCCTTTACGCCCGCTTGCCTTTGATCGAGGCGCTTCTCTGCCTCCGGTTGAATCCGCCGGCCCTCGTATGTCAAGACCGTGGATGAGGGCCCGCGCGGATTCAATTCCGGCGACCGGGATTCGGGGCGTTTCTCCTTCCGGGGAAAAATCAAGCTCAATCGACCTCCACGGTCAGCGAAGTGGAGGCTTTCAAACCCTGGTTATCAAAGACCTGTAACGAAACGTGAAACTGGGCGGGAATGACCGGCGGATCGAAAACATGTTGTGCCCTCACCCCCTCGAGAATTGTGCCGTCCCCACAGTCCCAGAGGTAGCGTATGATCCTGCCGTCGGGGTCGTAGGAAGAAGCACCGTCGAGGACCACGTAGAGGGGGGCTGCTCCACGGCGGGTCGAGATCGAGGGAACCGCGCGAGGCGCAAGTGGCGCGGCTTTCGTCTTATCGCTGGTTGGCTGGGAATTACCACCAGGCAAGGTAGCTGTTTCGCCGGGACTTGAGGAGGATGAGTCGGCAATTGTCTGCGACCCGGAATCGGCTGGCGGGGGGCTCTGAGCTTGTCCTTGCGAAGCGGCTGATGAAGCCTCCGCATTATTCGAACCCGAGCTTATGGAGAGGTAGACGAGATCTCCTTCTGCGAGGATGGAGCCCTGGGCAGGTTCTTGTGCGGCCACCATTCCGGCCGACCACAGCCGTGAAGGCGCCTCTCTAAGTTCGACCGTCAGTCCGAGCTTCTCGACAACATTTTGGGCTTCCTGCGCCGGCAACCCCTCGAGGTCCGGTAGAGTCACCTGCGTCTCCTTACTTTCGGCCGCCGTTAGCTGGGAATTATTTCCATGATTAAGGGTGCCCGATGTCGCGGCAAAGATAAGCCAGCCGATTATTCCGCCGAGCAGCATTAGGGCAACGGTCCTCAGCAGATGGCGCCCCGACGACTCCTTATGCAACGTATAAGACGAGGCCGCCTTGAAGTAATCCTCTATCTCTTGCCCGTCCTCTCCCGGGATCGAACCGTTGTCGGGATGATTCGGCGCTTTAGGTTTCTGCCCGACCTCTATTGCCTCGAGTTCCTCGAGAAGCAAGCGCGGCGAGGACGGGCGGTGGGAAGGAATGGGATCGAGACAACGCTCCAGTAGCGATTGCAGCCGGTCGGAGGCCGCTTCCCGGGGCAGCATCTGCTTTATTATCAGCGCCAGGGAGTAGACGTCGGAGATCCTCGCGCCTTCCACGGCTCCATCCGTCTCCGGCGCCCGGTAGGGGGACACCCGCGCCGAGGATTTCCCGTCCAATTCCTCGATGATCCAGGCATAGCCGGCGCGCGCCACTTTCACCTGGCCTCGCGCGTCGACCCACAACTGACCCGGATTCAACCCCAAATAATAGATGCCCCGGCCGTAAGCCTCGCTCAGCGCCTCTATCGCAGCCCGGGCGATCTCCACCACCTGGCGCCTGGGCAGCTCCCCCGTCTCGGCAAGGATCTGAGCTACAGGCTGGCCGTCCATACGCTCTCTTATCACATATATATGGCCTTTCTCCTCGCACCAATCCAAGAGCGGCGCCGCATACCGGGTGGATATTTTGAGGGCGGCATCAAGCACCTGCCGCAAGCGCTGCAATAAATCGCTCGATGCGCATTCGCCGGTCTCGATTGCATCGACTTCGACTTCGAGCCCGTAGCTCTCATCACGACAGAGGTAGGAGACGACCTGTTGCGTTCGCTCCAGTTCCTCAAGGATTCGGTATCTTTCCGCGAATGGGACTGTCATGAGGTGTATCCCCTTATATACTATCTTAATCAACTTAATTACCTTATATATTATAGTTATGTTTGTCAAGTGGTAGTTATGGGCCGCAGCGATCCTTGCCGAGACCCGGGGTTGATGGGATGCTTAGGCCATGAAATGGGAACAGATCATCATGGGCATGCTGGCGGTAATATGGGGAGTCGTCCTCTTTTTCATGCGCCCGGAAATATTGCAGCTGTCGCGTGAGGGAGGCCGGGGCTTGCGGGACCGTAGGGTCATAAATGCGCTGGTGATAATGGCAATAATATTCCTTATCCTTGGCGGCCTGATAATAATTATCGTGAGGGGTTTTTAGTGCGGTGGGATGAGACGCGAGCATGGTAAATAATGGCAGGTAGTTTGATGAAGGTATTTTTAAACGGCAACATCGTTGGTGAGGATCAGGCCTTGATACCATTCATGGATAGAGGTGTCCTCTTCGGCGATGGAATTTTCGAGACCATCCGGCTCTACAAGGGGAAGCCCTTCCGCTTGGACAGGCACCTCGACCGCTTTCATGAGGGATACCGGGAGCTTGCTTTCTCGCGAGTGCCGGGCGATCGGGACATAGAGAATGCCATAAACGAACTGTATCGCATGAATGTGAGGGAAGGCGATGCCTACTGCCGCATGACCTTGACCGGAGGCGCCTACGATGGCGGCAAGACCCTGAAAAGGCCGGGGCCGCCCAGCCTATTCATTGTAGTCACGCCCCTTGAACCCTATCCCGGCCACTTTTATGCCAAGGGCCTGCGGGCCGTGCTATCGGGCATCCGCAGGAATGAAGGCTCGCCTCTATCCCGGCTCAAGAGCACCAATTACCTCAATTCCATGATCGCCAAACAGGAGGCGACGGACCGGGGAGCGGACGATGCTATCCTCTTAAATAACAGGGGTTTCCTGGCGGAGGCAACGGCCTCCAACCTCTTCTTCGTGGCGCGCGGCCTGATCATGACCCCCGATCCCGAATGCGGGCTGCTGCCCGGTATCACCCGCGAAGCGGTCCTCGAGTTGTGCGCCACGCTCGGGCTTCCAAGCGAAATGGGATTTTATTCCATGGAGGAACTGCTGGGCGCGGAGGAAGCTTTTCTCACGGTCAGCACCGGGGAGGTAGTCCCCATAGGAGTGGTGGAAGGGAGCACCATCGGCGAGACCTGCCCGGGTCCTATTACCATGCGGCTCTCCAAAGCCTATAAGAATCTGGTGCGCGAAGAGCTGGGTGTGTAGCCGCTTAATCCCTCGCCGAAAGCGCCTGGAATATGGCTTTGCCCTTGTCCAGGGTCTCCTGGTACTCGTCCTCGGGGACCGAATCGGCCACTATGCCCCCGCCCACCTGGAAGTAGGCCCTGCCGCCCTCGGCGATGATGGTGCGGATGGCGATGTTCAAATCGAAATTACCATTATATCCCAGATAACCTATGCTCCCGGTATAGACACTGCGGGCCGTAGGCTCAAGTTCATCGATTATCTCCATGGAGCGGATCTTGGGGGCCCCGGTTATCGAGCCGCCCGGGAAGCCGCCGTGTAAGAGGTCGATTACATCTCGACCCGGGTACAATTCGCCCACCACGGTTGATACCAGGTGATGGACGGTCGCATAGGATTCTATAACCGCGTGCTCCCGCACCTCGACGCTGCCGTAGGAGCAGACGCGCCCCAGGTCGTTGCGCTCCAGGTCGACGATCATGGAGAGCTCCGCCCTGTCCTTTGCGCTCGCCAGTAATTCCTCGGCCAAGCGGCGATCTCGAGCGGCGTTTGAGGAGCGCGGCCTGGTCCCCTTGATCGGCCTGGTCTCCACCCGGGCGCCTTCGCCCTTTAAAAAGCGTTCGGGAGAGGATGAACAGACCTGGCCGTGCACCGCGTTGAAATAAGCCGAGAAGGGTGCGGCATTGAGCCTGCGCAATCTCTTATAGAGGGTCCAGGGGTGTTCCCTCAGCTCCACTTCGAAGCGCTGGGTGAGGTTAGCCTGGTAAATGTCGCCGGCATAGATGTATTCCTTGACCTTTTTCACCGCTTCCATGTACTGATCGCGGCTGAAATTACTCCTGAAATTCGATTCGCCCGTGCCGCTGCCGCCGAGATATTCGGGGGGGCGCTTTGCCAGTTCGCGGCGCGCCTCCTCCAGCACCCTTCCCGGATCGTCACAATGCAGTACGGCCAGGTAGGTCTTGCCGGTCTCATGATCGTGGGCGACGATTCGATCGTAGAATGCGAAGCACAGCTCCGGCATGCCAAGGTCAACGACGGCGTTACCGGGAAGCCTCTCGAGGTAGCGGCCCAATTCGTATGCCATGTAGCCCATGCCGCCGCCGAGGAAGGGGGGTAATCCGGGGTGCTGCTCATTGATAACGCGTTCCTCGAGCGCACGCCGCAGCGCCGACAATGGATTCTCGCGCGTGGCCTGCATGCCGCCCCCCCGCCTCCACCAGCTGCAGTCCAGACCACGGGTGGTGAGCACCAGGTGGGGATTGAAACCTATGAACGAGTATCTGCCCAGGCGTTCCATGGTCAGGCTCGAATCGAGAAAGCACGAGTAAGGCTTGTGGGCCAGGCGATCGAATATATCCGGCATGGCCGGAGTATCGCGCAGCTCCTCGATTTCCAACCGCATGGCAGTCCGTTCGATCTGTTCGAATGAAGTCATCGGCAGGCCTCCAGAAAATTACGAAGGAGCTTCGGCCCCAGCGGAGTCATGAAGGATTCGGGATGGAATTGTATTCCCTCTACCGGCAGATCGCGATGGCGGACGCCCATTATCACCCCGTCCTCGGTTCGGGCGCTGACGGCCAGGCAATCGGGCACCGGTTCATCGAGAACGGCCAGGGAATGGTAGCGCGCGGCCTGTAATGGGTTGGGCAGGCCCGCAAAAACTCCTTGCCCGTCGTGGTGAATCTCAGACGTTTTTCCGTGCATGACGTAGGGCGCGCGATCCACCCGGCCGCCGTAGACCTCTCCTATGCACTGATGGCCCAAACAGACCCCCAGGATGGGGGTGCTGGCGCCGAATGCAGCGATTATCTCTTTCGAGAGGCCCGCGTCCCGGGGAGCCTTGGGTCCGGGCGAGATGACTATTCCACCCGGCCGCAGGTCGGCCACTTCCCGCAGCGTGGCGTGATCGTTGCGATAGACTATCAGGTCGGCCCCCAGCATGCCGAGAAACTGCACCAGGTTGTAGGTGAATGAATCATAATTGTCGATCATGAGAATAGGCCTTCGTGCCAAACTTATCACCTCAATAAAAAACACCCAGCCAATTCACCCGGCTGGGTGCCGACAGCGCAGTCGCCTGACATACCGGTCGATGGGGATTATAACATGGCGAGAGCTGGCCGAGAAGAAATGCAGGGGCCTGACCCCATGCAGATGCAGGGGCCTGACCCCATTTGGTAGGGTATTATAAGGGGAGTGAATGGCGTGAACGGCGGCTTCAGGGAGGTTTCGAGATGCGAAGGAAATTATTACCGGTAATCGTGGTCTTATGCATATTGGCCCTCGCCGTTGCCCTGATCCCGGGCTGCGGCACGAAACAGGCCAAGACTACCAGCCTCGACACACCGATCCTCGATAGCGGGCCGATCAGTGGCACGCTCCAGGACGGCATATGGACCTTCAAGGGAATACCCTACGCGGCTCCTCCGGTAGGAGATCTCCGCTGGCAGGAACCGCAACCGGTACAGCCCTGGAAAGACGTTCGCGCCTGTACCGAATACGGCCCTTCCTGCCCTCAGCCGGCCTCCGATTCTGGTTTTTCGATGCCGGTGGGAAACACCAGCGAGGATTGCCTGTATCTCAACGTCTGGACTCCCGCCGCAAGTCCCGATGATCGTTTGCCCGTCATGTTCTGGATTCACGGCGGTGGCTTCTCCACCGGTTCCGGCTCGCTACCCCTCTATGACGGCCACAACCTGGCCGGGCGCGGCGTCATCGTAGTTACCATAAATTACCGGTTGGGACCACTGGGCTTCATGGCCCACCCGGAGCTTTCGAAGGAATCGCTTCATGGTGTCTCCGGCAACTACGGCCTGCTCGATCAGATAGCCGCATTGAAATGGGTGCAGAAGAATATAGCTGCCTTCGGGGGCGACGCCGATGCGGTGACCGTTTTCGGGGAATCTGCGGGGGGAATGAGCATAAGCGATCTCATGGTCAGCCCCCTGGCCAATAGCTTATTCGCCCGAGCCATCGACGAGAGCGGTCCCTTTGTGGATCTCGGGCTGCGGCTGCAAACCTCGGATACACTAGCCGATGCGGAAATCGCCGGACAGGACATCGCGAACAAGCTGGGCTGCAGCCAAGCGGACGATGTTCTGGCCTGCCTGCGAGGCAAGAGCCCCGACGAATTGATCCAGGCGGGTACCCCGATCAATAAAATCCTGAGTCCCATCCCGATAGGCCCCAACGTTGACGGCTACGTCCTTCCCGATAAGCCTTCGGCTCTATTCGCAGCCGGCAAGCAGCAGGCCGTGCCATTTATGAACGGTACCAACGCCAACGAAGGCTCGATCTTCGCCCCCGACATTACGCTCGATCAGTACCACATGTTCATCAATTACATCTACGGGAACTATGCCGGCCAGGTATCAGCCCTCTACCCGGCTAATACCCAAGCGGAGGTCAAGCCGGCCCTTACCCGCCTGATCACCGAGATGGGTTTTGCCTCATCATCGCGCTTCTCGTGTGCGGCCATGGATAAAGTCAACCAGCCGGCCTACATGTACCAGTTCACGCGGGTTCCGAACAATGCCGTGGTGCAGGGCCTGGGGGCTTTTCACGGTATCGAAATAATCTATGTCTTCGGCAACTTCGATAAGATCGCGCAGCTGGGGTCGCCCGAGACAGCGGACGTCAATCTTTCCAGGGACATCATGGATTACTGGACGGGATTCGCGAAGACGGGTGATCCGAACAGTTCGGCCGCGGGAGCACCGCTGTGGCCGGCATTCGAATCTTCCGGCATTTACCAGGTGCTGGGGGACACCGTGAGCACCGGCTCCGGTCTGGACAATCAGGCCTACGACCTGGTTCTGAAAATCAATGGCATGAGCAATCCATAGTGGACGTCCACGGTCAAAAGCCCAGGCTTTCCCCTACCAGGAATACTTTGAAATCGCTGGCCAGCGGGCGGTGGCTGATGATGCTGGTGATGCGGCAGATCCTTCCCGGCTTGGAGCAATCCTGACACTGTCCCTTCTTTACACAAGGCGTATCCATGTTATAGCGGGCGGCGTTAACCGGCGCCGCCACCTCCCGTATGCGCTGCAGCCCCGCTTCCACATCCGGAACCAGCTTGTTGTAGCCGGCGATAACGATTACGGTAGAAGGCCCGAAGGATAGTCCGGCAACCCTGTTTCCCATGCCGTCCACGTTTACGATGTCCCCTCGCAAGGTGATGGCGTTCGAGCTGGAGAGGTAGAACGGGCTCACCAGGGCCTTGCGCCTGCTCTGCATGGCCTCCTCGAAGCTCACATCCGGATCGTGGACGTGGACCGCGTTGCCCCTTGCCTTTAATTCTTCCAGCAGCCCGATCTGTCTTACCGTCCAGGACCCCCCGCAGCCGACCGCCGCGTCATCGGGTATGGCTTCGAGCACCGCCTGAATCACTTCCTTTCGAGTCGGAAAAAAACGGGCGTCGAACTCACGCTTCTTCAGGCTTTCAACCGCTGAATTGCACCTGGCCCGGACGTAACCGGCCCAGACCTCTCCCATCTGTGAAAAGCTCATCCCTCCTCCTT
>Ga0209745_1000642_pt1 | contig 21314 bp, 17 predicted proteins | sample BarGraNGADG00312_FD_184495 | JGI IMG/M metagenome (GOLD analysis project Ga0209745, IMG submission 184495) | Arctic peat soil microbial communities from Barrow, Alaska - Barrow Graham LP Ref core NGADG0004-312 (SPAdes) (version 2) | ecosystem: Environmental > Terrestrial > Soil > Wetlands > Peat...
CACCATCGTGATCGCTGGGCTGGCGTCGGCCCTGTACGTCATGTTCCGTCGGCGCGGTTGGATCTAGGGAACCCGCTACTCCATCTCGAGTCGCTCGTACGCCAAGACGAGCTCTTCCATCGCAACGTCGGTGCCCTTTGCGTTCAACGGGCCGCTCGTGTGCTTGATGATGCGAGCGCGCAGGAGCTTCCACGCCTGCACAACTGACGTGTGGTCTTCGCTCAACAGCTGCACCGTCACCGTGCGATAGGCCGTCTGGTTCCCGTCGCGGATGTCATTGAGCCACTGGTACAGGTCGAGCGAGCCGATGATCCCGCGCCTGAGCGTGACGTTCGGATAGCGCGCGAGACCGGTGAGCTTGCGAACGCTGTTCTCCCTGTCGTTGCCGTTGCGGTACTGGATCACGTCCACCGACATGCCGATCTCACTGCACTCCTGGAAGCCGGCCTGCGGACCGTCGGTTGCGCCTGCGCCGAGATCGATGAGGAAGTTGAACTGCGCGTAGGGGCGGTCACGTTGCACGGCCATCTCAGGCTCCTTCGGGCTTCTTGCGGGAACGGGACTTGTTGGCCGACACCTTGTCCGACACCTTGTCCGACCTCGGCTTGTCCGGCGCCGTCAGCCAGACGAGGTCCTCGTAGGCGAGCTCGAGCTCCTCGATCGCGATGTCAGTCGCTGCGGCATTGAAGGCCGGCCCTGACCAGCGGCACGGCCAGGCACCGTCGAGCCGCCACGAGTTGGCGACTCCACCCCCCGCTGCATCGAGCTGCTGGATCGTGACCGGTCGGCGGTCGTCTGTGCCGCTCGTGATCAACCTGCGCCAGTCGTAGAGCTCGGTCGAGCGCGTCAAAGCGCGTCGCAGGACGACCGTCTCGAAACTGTGTGAGCGCGCGTTCCGCGGGGGTGTCAAGTCGGTCTCGGAGCTGAGCCGGCTGACCTCGGAGAAGCCCAGGTCGCGCGCGCCGATCAGGACTCGGAAGTGACTCGTTCCGAGCAGCGGCTGGAGTTCGGGATCCGGCATATCGTGACGACCGTACTCCGCTACCGCAGTGTTGTGAATGGCCACTACCGCAGTGTTGGGAATGGCCACGGTGAGCTCCATGTCCAACGGGGTGTCCGGCCCCGCGGTGGCTGTCGCGTTGTTCACCGTCGCGGGGCCCCTGGTGGTCGCCGTCTGGGGGTTTCCGCCGTCGGGACGTTCTGGCCTGACGCGTCGTTGACCTACCGGAGGCGCGAGAACCGTTGGCGCACAACGGCGCTCGCGTCGCGCAGGGGCGCCCGAACCCTCCAGACGAGATTGGCCCTGGCTGAACGGAGCTGGGCCAGGCCACGGCTGGGCCACAGTGCTGCGCGGAGCCGGTCGCTGAGGCGCCTGGTTGCGGCGGCGGCCCTGAGCACCGTCCGGACGTCTTCGGCGAGGCCGTCCGGCGTGGGAGCTGATCCTGCATAGCGCGAGCGCTCGAGTGTCTGCACGGTCCTGCCAAGGGCCTCGGACGCTTCACCATCAAGGAGCGCCTCATGGTCGTAGTAGGCGCGCTGCTGACGCGGGGTGCGGCTGGGGGCCGGAGCGATCCCGAGGTCGCCCAGCGATGACGTGAGGAAGCCCCACTGAACCTCCACGCGTTGTGCTGACGTACGCGCTCTGATGAGGTCGCGGCGACGACGCCAGCGTGCCGCCGTGGGCACGACCAAGGTTCCGAACAGACCGACCAGAGTTCCGAGCAGGACTGCGCCCCACCCGTGCGTCAGCCACCGCAACACGGAGGTCGGACTCAGGCCGGCCGCCGGAATGCTGCCGTCCGAGGTCGCGGGATCGCCCAGATCCTTGGCTGCGGTCCGGCGCGGGGCCGGTGTCGTCGCATCGTCCACAGGACGGCCGCCACCCGAGATCCCACCGGGTGTCGCGGTCGTGGCGTATGCGGGCGGCGCCGCCCTGGAGGGTGTGGGTTCAAACCTGGTCCAGCCGACGCCGTCGAGATACAGCTCCGGCCAGGCATGGGCATCTGATGCGGTAACGGTCCACACGCCCTTGTTTCGGGTCCCGGGCAGGAAGCCGATGGCCATCCGCGCTGGTATCCCGGCAGCGCGCGACATCATCACCATGGCTGTTGCGAACTGCACGCAGTAGCCCTGTTTGGTGATCAGGAAGTTCGTCAGGGGGTCGAAGCCGGCATCGCCGAAGGTCTGGCCCTTGGGCGGGGGAGCCAGGGTCAGGGAGTAGGTGAAACCTCCTGTGGCGCGCAGGTACTGCTGGATGGCCATGGCCTGGTCGTAGGCGGTGGTCTTGCCTGCCGTGAGCCGACCGGCCAGGGTGGTGACGACCTCGCTGGATGCTGGATCGATGAGCAGGTCGTTGTCGCTGATGTCCGGGACCTGGGTGACCTGCGAAGGGTTCCGCAGCATCGCCGCTGTCGGCTCGAGGCGCCAGTACGACAGCTCGTAGGAGTCGGGACGGCTGGCAACCCTGACGTCACCGGTCCGGAGTGTCAGTCCCCAGGGGATGTCGCCCAGGTCGGCCGAGATCAGCGGCTGCGGAACAGCCAGGTTGGGTGCTTTGAGCATGTTCTCGCTGAACGACATCACGAAGGGCGTCCGTGGGACGTCGGTCGAGAGCTCGGTGGGTTCGGGTACCACGGGGTTCGTGGACAGGGATGGAATGCGCACCCGCGCAGGCACCCACGCGCCTCTTTCGGACTCGTAGAAGGAACCGACCGAGACGCGAAGTGGGGGTGGCGAGGTGTCGGCGGTCGTGTACTGAAGCACGGGGGCCGTGCTGCGGCTGTTGAGGTCCGCGGCCAGGTCGAGGCTCAGCGCGAAGCCCACGCCTCCGGCGCGGGTGCCGTCATCGGACGAGCCGCGGCCGAGCCCGGAGAGGAGGAAGGTCGGGGGTAGCTGGGGCATCAGGACTGGCAGGGTGACCGCCGCCGCCAACGCCCCGGCGCCAAGGACCCGCGCCAATGACGCATAGCGGTAGATGCCCTCGGTGTCGAGGGTCCCGCGGACCGGTGTGCGGGCCACCGTCACGGTCGTGCCCCATCGGCGCAGGATGGCGCTTCCCGACCTCGCCACCAGGATGAGCCACATGGCGGCAGCCCCCAGAAAGAAGTGCACCGGCAGCGAGGAACCGGTGTTGGCCGCCGAGGCCAGGAACGCGGTCAGCAGGGGGAGACCGGCCAGCGAGGGTGAGCGGCGCGTGACGGCGAGGTAGTCGACAGACAAGGCGATCAGGGCGAGCGAGCAACCCACCACGAAGATCAGTCCAGGTGTCGCAGGTGCCGGCGCGGCATACGCCTGCGCAGTGGTGAGTGCCTCGCGGACGAGCTTGCCCGCGAACCCCAGCGTCTCGAAGGTCGGCAGTCCGTGCCAGAGATGACCTCGGCCATAGATAGCGCTCGCGGCCAGGACTGTGCACACAAGCTGCACCATCAGGACCTGCCAGCCACGGAGGGCGAGCGCCCTGGCACTGAACCCGCTGAGAACGATCACCGCGAACAGCAGCAGCGTTCGGCTCACCCAGGTCGGCTCGGCCAACAGGGTGGACACTGGCCAGGCCGCCGCCATGGTGGCAATCGCGGCCAGGGTCGCGTCGACGCCACGGCCCGCCTGGCCTTTCATCGCCCGGCCCCGAGCATGACGGCGATGCTGGCTGAGGCGATGTCCCATGCTGCGGCAACCGTCATGCCCGAGCCCACGATGCACGTGCTCCAGCCGGCGGCCTCGACCAGAGAGGCCAACGCCAGCGTCTGGTCTGCGGGGGGCCCGGGTCGTCCTCTTGCGAAGCTTGTGGAGTCGAGCAGGAAGAGCAGACCGATGCCGCCCGGCTGGCGCAGGGACGCGATCCGTCGCATCACGGCTTCATCGTGGTCGGTCACTATGGCGATCACCAGACCGCCGGCCGAGGTCAGCGGATACGCCCAGTGGAGCACCTCTTCGAACTGTTCGACCTGGGCGAGCTGGGCCACGGCCAGGGAGGCCAGCGCGTTGTCGAGCTCGATGGTCTGGGTCGCCTCGCCCTGTGCGGCGGTCTCGCTGCTCACCAGGTGGAGTGCGTAGTGGTGTCCGGACAGGTGTGTGGCGACGGAGGCAGCCGCGGTCACCGCCCATTCGAAGGACCCCAGTGCGCCTGAACCCCGATGCCCGTCCGCGCGAGAGTCCATCACAATGACGGCGCGTCGCCTGGCCGGTCGATCCTCCTGCCGCACCATGAGCTCGGACCGATGCGCTGTGGCCGGCCAGTTGATACGGCGCAGATCATCACCATCGTGGTAGGTACGGACGCCCACGTCGTCCTCGCCGTGCAGGGCGACCATGTGTGGGATGGCCCCTTCAGCGCCGATACCGTCCGCACGGGGGCGCCCACCGCCGAGGACCTCGATGCGGGGCAGGACCAGGACGTCGGCGTAGCCGGGCAGTGATGCGGCGACGGTGGCCAGGCCGAACGGGTCCCGCACGCGCAACGTCAGCGGCCCGAGCCGGTGACGGCCCCGTACGTGCGAGCGAATCTGGTATCCCACCTCGCGGATCTCTCCCGGTTCCATGGGTGGCAGGACGAAGCGAGGCCGATCGCCGAGCACGTGGTCCACACGTTCTTCAGCCAGCTGGAGCTGGGTGCGGTGCCCTGAGCCGTTCTCGAACACGACCTGGACGTTGGCAGGTTGGTCGACGACGAGGCGGGCCGGGTGAATGCTGCGCGAGACCTCGACGAGGCTGCTGTTCCCCCTGGTGGTCAGGGTGGCCAGCAACGGCAATACGGCGAGGAGCGCGCCAACGCGGGTGATGTCGGAAAACCCGAGAAAGAAGCCACCCAGGAGCAAGGTCAGCCCGGCTGCCACAAAGGCAGAGCCGCGTGTGGTGAGTACATCTCGGATGCGGGTCAATGATGTGGTCCGTCTTCTGTCTGTAGCCGTTCGGTCCGTATGCCGTTCAGCGCGCCGAGGAAGGAATGGGGACCCGTCGTACGAGCTCGCGCAGGACGTCGGCGTTGGTGCGGCGAGCCACCTGGGTCTCGCCGGCCGGGATCATCCGGTGGGCGAGAACGGGCTCAACCAAAGCCTGCACATCATCCGGAAGGACGTGATCGCGTCCGGCAAGGGCTGCATAGGCTCGGGACGCGCGCAGGAGGTGCAGGCTGGCGCGCGGGGACGCTCCCAGACGTAGGGCAGGGGATGTGCGCGTCGCGGTGGTGAGGTCGACGATGTACTGCTTGATGGCCGCGCTGGTGTGCAGGGTCCGCACCGTGTCAATGAGCTTCGCCACGGTCTCGCCGTCGGTCACCGGCTCCATCTCATCGAGGGGGAACGCGCCGCCGTGGGTCTCCAGCATCGCCACCTCGGCTGCCGGGGACGGGTAGCCCATGGAGATGCGCGCCATGAAACGGTCGCGTTGGGCCTCGGGCAGGGGGTAGGTGCCCTCCATCTCGATCGGGTTCTGGGTGGCCATCACGATGAACGGCCTGTGCAGCTCGTAGGTCTGGCCGTCGACGGTGACCTGGCTCTCCTCCATGCACTCCAGCAGCGCCGACTGGGTCTTGGGGGAGGCCCGGTTGATCTCGTCACCAACAACGACGTTGGCGAAGATTGCGCCGGGCCGGAACTCGAAGTCGCGCAGATCCTGGTTGAAGACGCTGACCCCGGTGATGTCGCTGGGCAGCAGGTCGGGGGTGAACTGAACCCGCCGCACAGAGCAGTCGATGGACTTGGCCAGCGCCTTGGCCAGCATGGTCTTGCCGACCCCGGGGACGTCCTCGATGAGCAGGTGCCCTTCGGCCAGGAGAACGGTGATCGCGGTGTTGATCACATCCGGTTTGCCCACGATGACGGTCGCCATGGCAAGGCGCATCCTGGCGGCGACCTCGGTCACGAGCTCGAGCCCGGCCAGATCGCTCATCGAAGGTTCCTGCATGCCCTGATCTTGCACGAAACCTTCGCGTGCGGCGCCCATCGCGCTCAACGTGCCTCCCGAGTTGGTTCCTTATCCTGCCGCACATCGCTCCGCACGTCACCGCCTGCGGACACCTCCCCTCATGGATCGGTCACCGGATGATTTTCCCTCCACCGCCACTTAAGCCGTTGACCAGTGGAAATAGGTTCTTGAAGAGCAATTTCTTTGATATTTCGCTTGAAGGTGGGGGGAAGTGGAGTACGGTTGACGACAGCGGAGATTGTCCATGCACGAGCGGTCTGACCAGCAACGAGCTGTCGAACGGGAGGGAGGCGCACGGTGTTCCTCGGCACGCACACCCCTCGACTCGACGACAAGGGCCGTCTGATCCTGCCCGCCAAGTTCCGAGACCGTCTGGCCAGCGGTCTGGTCGTCACCCGGGGACAGGAGCGGTGCCTGTTCATCTACCCCTCGGACGAGTTCGCCCGCCTGGTCGAGACCGCAGGTATGGCACCGGTGACGAGCAAGGCCGTTCGCGACTACACGCGCGTGATGCTGTCCGGCGCCTCTGACGAGATTCCTGACAGACAGGGCAGGGTGACCGTCCCCGCGGTGCTGCGGGCGTACGCCGGGCTGACCCGTGACTGCACGGTGATCGGCGCCGGCAGGCGGGTCGAGCTGTGGGACACCACTGCGTGGAACACCTACCTCGAGAGCACCGAGCAGGCGTTCTCGGACCAGGCCGAGGAGGTGATCCCCGGGCGCCTGTGATCTAGCTGCCGGCAGCTGGCCGGGCCCCTGGGGCCAGGTCTCCACCCGCTTCGCTTCCCGACCTCACTTCCCCGACGTCGGGCCGCGCACCCCTTGAAGCGGTTGGGGACCTGACATCAGGGTCCGGACCGATACGGGAGAAGTGACAGGCCTCAACGACCACCATCTGACCACAGCATCTGGCAACAGCACATCGCGAGAACCGTTAACAGCCAAGGGAAAGACGCACCGATGAACGCTCGCGGGACAGCGGAGGACCGGCACACTCCCGTCCTGCGCGACCGCATTCTCGAGCTGCTGGCACCTGCCTTGCAGCAGCCGGGCTCGGTCATGGTGGACGCCACCGTGGGGATGGGTGGTCACAGCGAGTCGGTCCTGGAGAACTGCCCGGGCGCAGGGGTCGTGGGCATCGACCGCGACCGCGACGCCCTGACTCTGGCGGGTGAGCGGCTGGCCCGCTTCGGTGGCAGGTTCACGCCCGTCCACGCCGTGTATGACGAGCTGCCGCAGATCTTGGCCGACCTGGGGCTGTCCTCGGTGTCGGCGGTCCTGCTCGACCTTGGCGTGTCCTCGCTGCAGCTCGATGAGGAGGAGCGCGGGTTCGCCTACCGGCACGATGCCCCACTGGACATGCGGATGGACCAGACCAGCGGTATGACGGCCGCCCAGGTCCTCAACACCTATGACCAGGCCGATCTCGAGCAGATCCTGCGCACCTACGGAGAAGAGCGGTTCGCCAAGCGCGTGGCCTCTGCCATCGTCCGGGAGCGTGCTCGTGAGCCCTTCACGAACTCGGCACGGCTGGTCGAGCTGCTTCGTTCGACGATCCCCGCCGCATCGCAGAAGAGCGGCGGGCACCCCGGCAAGCGCACCTTCCAGGCGCTACGGATCGAGGTCAACGCCGAGCTCGAGGCCCTCGAGGCGGTGTTGCCGGCGGCTGTCGACGCGCTCGCCGTCGGTGGCCGCATCGCGGTGCTGAGCTATCACTCCCTGGAGGACCGGCTCAGCAAGCGGGTGCTGTCCGCCGGTGCCCGGAGCAGCACCCCTGTCGGTCTGCCGGTCGAGCTTCCCGAGCACGCGGCATACCTGCGCCTGCTGACCCGCGGGGCCGAGGAGCCGAGCACAGAAGAGATCAGCGTCAACCCCCGCGCAGCATCGGCGCGACTGCGTGCCGCCGAGCGAACCCGGGTCTCGAAGGGACACCGCGCATGAGTCAGGTCACATCTGCGGCACGCGTCGGTGCACGGGCCCTGAACCGGCCGACCACGACCACGACGACGACCAGGCTTCGCGTGGTCACCGGCGCGCCCCCCAGGCACGGAGGCGTCGCGTTCGGTGTTGTCTGCGCGACCTTGCTCGCTGCCGGGCTGATCGGGCTCCTGCTGCTCAACACTGCCCTGGCGCAGGGCTCCTTCACCCTGCACGATCTGCAGGCCACCTCCGATCAGCTGACCGGCTCCCAGGAGTCCCTCGCCCAGTCCCTGGCGGTGTCAAAGTCCCCGGCCAGCCTCGCGGCGAAGGCGGCCAGCATGGGTATGGTGCCTGCACAGTCCGCGGCTTTCCTGCGGCTCTCCGACGGCAGGGTCATCGGCGTGGCGAAACCGGCCAAGGCGGTTCCCGGCTTTAGCGTGGTCGGAACCAGAACGTCCGCGCCGGCAACTGTGATGGCACCAGCGCCGGCTCACGTCGCACCCGCCCCAAAGACTCCGCCCAAGCCAGCAACGAGGTGAGCACGTGACTCAGACGCGCGGCCGGGGGTCTGGCGATGCCCGCCGTGCCCGCGCCGGCCGTCAGGTTGCGGCGGCTCGTCACCCATCGCCAAAGGAGCCGGCCGCCCGTCCAACCCGGAGCTCCTCCACCTCCGTGCCGCGCAAGGCCCCCACCCGAAGGTCGCCAGCGTCCAGGACAACATCGGCCAACACCACCAGCCGCGGTGCTCCTCGTCGTTCCGGTCGGACAGCCCGTCGCGTTCGACTTGGCGTCGCCCACCCTGTGCGTCGCGTTCGTTTCCTTTTGTTGTCAGTGCTATTCGTCTTCAGCCTTTACGGCGCGCAGCTGCTCCGGTTGCAGGCTCTGGACGCTTCGCCCGTGGCCAGCGCCGCCCTCAAGAGCCGCTTGTACACCGGCGCCGTGCCCGCAATGCGTGGTGACATCACAGACGCGAGTGGGGTGGTCCTGGCCACCAGCATCGAGCGTCGCAACGTCACCGCGGATCAGACGGCCGTGCCGGAATACAAGAAGAAGGGTCAGATCGTCGGCGTTGCGGGGGCGGCAGCCGACCTTGCACCGATCCTGGGCAAGTCCGAGGCCCTGCTCTCCGCGACGCTGTCAGGTGCTCGTCAGTTCGTGTACGTCGCCAAGGGCATCACCCCGCTGAGCTGGCGCAAGATCCAGGCACTGGGCATTCCCGGCATCTTCAGCGAGCAGACCTCGATCCGTTCCTACCCGAGCTCTTCGTCGGCGGCCTCGCTGGTGGGCTGGTTGGGTGGCGACGGGGCGGCCGGCGGTGGACTCGAGCTCTTGTTGAACACCAAGCTGAACGGCAAACCGGGCAAGTCGACCTACGAGCAGTCCCAGGACGGACGCATCATCCCCACCGGTGAGCAGCAGACCACGCCCGCTGTTCCAGGCGACAACGTTCGGCTGACGATCGACAACGACCTGCAGTGGTTCGCACAGAACGCCATCGCCCAGAAGGTCAAGGAGACGCTCGCCCTGTCAGGTGACGTTGTGGTCATGAACATCCGAACCGGTGAGCTCACCGCGGTGGCGTCCTACCCGACGTTCGACCCGAACACCATCGGCACGGCGAGGGGCGACCTCAACAACAAGGCTTTTGGCGAGGCGTTCGAGCCGGGGTCCATTGCCAAGGTCATGACGGCGGCCGCCGCTCTCCAGGAGGGTGTCGCGACGCCGGCGACTCCCGTGGTGGTCCCCAACCGGCTGCCCCGCGCAGGCGAGTCGTTCCGGGACTCCCATGATCACGGCATCCTGAGGCTGACCTTCGCCGGCGTGATCGCCGAGTCGAGCAATATCGGCACCATGATGGTCGGTGAGAAAGTCCCACCGGCCACGCTGGAGAAGTACTTCCGCAGCTTCGGCGTCGGCCAGGAGTCCGGCATCGGGTTCCCGGGTGAGACGTCCGGCATCTTCGCCAGCTCCAAGGACTGGAGCAGCTCCCAGCGCTACACCGTCATGTACGGCCAGGGGCTGGCAGTCAACGCCATTCAGACCGCCGGTGTCTTCCAGACCATCGCCAACGGGGGTCTGCGGGTGCCTCCGACCCTGGTGGCCGGCACCGAGAGCGCCGATGGCACGTTCGAGCCGACACCGCCCACCACGCCGGTGCGGGTCATTTCCGAGCCCACGGCCAAGACGCTCAGCCAGATGCTGGAGTTCGTCGTCGGCGACGGGGGCACGGCCCGACAGGCCGAGATCCCCGGGTACCGCGTCGCGGGCAAGACCGGCACGGCCGATCGCGTCGGCGCCAACGGTCGCTACTCGGGCAAGACCGCATCCTTCATCGGTTTCGCGCCCGCCGACAAGCCGGAGTTCGTCGTTGCAGTGATCTTGCAGAACCCGATCCGCGGCTACTTCGGTGGGTCGACGGCAGGGCCGGTGTTCAAGGACGTCATGACGTACGCGCTACAGGAGTTCAAGATCCCTCCGACGGGTACCAAGGTGCCGGTCATGAAGCTCAAGCTCGACGCCCCGCCGGCATCCGCAGACAAGGCCGAGGCAGCGTTGAAGGCGGACTCGGGTGCCCGGGGCCCGACCACCTCGCGGTAACGTCGATCCGGTGGTAGACGCGGCTCCTCGCCCTCGAAGCCCGCACAACGTCAGCCTGCGGTCCGTGGCCGAGTGTGCGGGCGTGCCGGCGACGGCTGGCGGTGTTGTCGACCCTCGCGTCGTCGTGACGGGGGTGACCCTGGACTCGCGCGCAGTCCGGCCCGGAGACCTGTATGCCGCCCTCCCGGGGGCCCATCTGCACGGCGCTGACTTTGTCGCCGGCGCCATCGCCCTCGGTGCGGTGGCCATCCTGACCGACCAGCACGGAGCGGCCCGGCTTGCCCTCAACGAGATCCCCGTTCCCGTGCTCGTCGTTCCGGATCCTCGGGGTGTCCTCGGCGGTGTGGCGGCAAGGGTCTACGGCCGGGCCAGCGAGGAGCTGACCATGCTGGGGATCACCGGCACCAACGGCAAGACGACCACGGCATACCTGCTTGACTCGGCGCTGCGCGCGCTGGGGCGGGTGACCGGGCTGATCGGCACGGTGGAGACACGCATCGGCCAGGACCGGATCAAGAGCGTCCGGACCACGCCCGAGTCCGCCGACCTCCACGCTTTGTTCGCCGTGATGCTGGAGCGCGGTGTGGACACCTGCACCATGGAGGTGAGCAGCCACGCGTTGACCCTGCACCGCGTCGACGGCGTGCGCTATGACGTCGCCGCTTTCACCAACCTGTCCCAGGACCACCTCGACTTCCACGGGTCCATGGAGAGCTACTACCTCTCCAAGGCGTCGCTGTTCACCCCCGAGAGGGCGGTCCGGGGTGTGGTGTGCGTGGACGACGAATGGGGCCGGCGCCTCGTTCGCGAGTCGGGGGTTCCTGTCGTGTCCGTCTCGTCGCGTCAGGACGTCATGGCGGACTGGCAGATCCATCCCGCGGGGCCAGGTGGCTCCGCGTTCGAGCTGGTCGGTGAGGGACAGCGGCTGTCCCTGCGGTCAGCGCTACCCGGGGACTTCAACCAGGTCAACACTGCGGTGGCAGCCCTGGTGCTGATGGCCGCGGGTTACGCCGGCAAGGTGATCGGGCCGGCCCTTGCCGCGGATCCCCATGTGCCCGGCCGGATGGAGCGGGTGCTTGCCCACGACGGTGGTTCCGTCGAGACCCTCGCTTCCGTCGAGATCCCGGTCCAGAGCCGGATGCCGCTGGCTGTCGTCGACTTCGCACACACCCCTGACGCGGTGGCCGCAGCACTCAAGGCCCTGCGACACAACACGTCTGGGTCGTTGATCGCCGTTCTGGGCGCCGGGGGAGACAGGGACTCCGGCAAACGCGAGGCCATGGGCGCAGCCGCAGCGGCATACGCAGACTTTGTCGTGGTGACCGATGACAACCCCCGTTCCGAGGACCCCGCCGACATCCGCGCTGCCGTGATGCGCGGAGCCCTCGCGCACGATCGGACCGCTCTGCGTTCACCTGGACGCATCGTCGAGATCGACGGCCGCGGCCCAGCCATTCGGGCCGCCGTCGCCCGGTCCGGCGCGGGTGACACCGTCGTGGTTCTGGGCAAGGGGCACGAGAGCGGGCAGGAGATCGCCGGTGTGGTCCATCCGTTCGAAGACCGAGCAGAGCTGAGAGCCGCCTTGATCGAGCATGCAGCCTCCATGGAGCCCCCACCATCCGGGGAGCACAGAGGCGGCCACAGTGCGACTGAGGCCAATCGTGGTGAGGCCGGGTGATTCCCCTCAGGCTGAGTGAGATCGCCCGCATCACCGGCGGTGAGGTCCACGCCGCGACGGCCGACGGCATGGACGGTGCAGGATCGGATCCCCTGGTGGACGGGCCGGTGGTCACCGACTCGCGGGAAGCCGCCGCCGGCAGCCTCTACGTCGCCAGAATCGGCGAGGTCATGGACGGCCATCAGTTCGTCGCAGCGGCCCGGGCCCAGGGCGCCGTCGCCGCGCTCACCTCCCGGCCGGTCGCTGACCTGCCCTGCGTCGTGGTCGCGGATGTCCAGGCGGCTTTCGTCTCGCTGGCCCGCGCCCTGGTCGACCGCAACGCCCAGGTCGTCGTCGTCGCAGTCACGGGCTCCTCTGGCAAGACCAGCACGAAGGACCTGCTGCTGTCAGTTCTGCAGTGTCACGGAGAGACGGTCGCCAATGTCGGTTCGCTGAACTCCGAGGTCGGCGTCCCACTCACCGTCTGCCGGATCACTCCCACCACGGCATACCTCGTGCTCGAGATGGGTGCCAGGGCGATCGGTCACCTCGACTACCTCACCCGTATTGCGCCGCCCCAGATCGGGGTCGTCCTCAATGTCGGCTCCGCGCACGTGGGCGAGTTCGGCTCACGCGAGGCCATTGGTGCGGCCAAGGCCGAGCTCGTGCAGGCTTTGCCCGCAACGGGATTCGCCGTTCTCAACGCGGACGACCCGATCGTGTCGAGGATGGCGAGCCAGACCCGGGCACACGTCATACCGGTGGGGGAGTCGACCCAGGCGACGGTGCGGGCCGTCGACATCTCGCTGGACGCGCAGGGCCGGGCGTCCTTCACGCTCGTCACCGAACAGGGCTCGGCTCCCGTTGCCCTCGGGCTGCACGGAGAGCACCACGTCGGAAACGCCCTGGCGGTGGCGGCGGTCGCGCTGAACGTCGGCATGCCGCTCCAGGACGTCGCCATGGCACTGGGGGAAGCGCGCCCGCTGAGCCGGTGGCGGATGGAGGTCCACGACAGGGCCGATGGGGTCACGATCATCAACGATGCCTACAACGCCAACCCGGACTCGATGCGCGCCGCGCTCAAGAGCCTGGCGGTCATGGGCAAGGGCCGGCGGACCTGGGCCGTTCTGGGCGAGATGCTGGAACTAGGGCCCGGGTCGATCACCGAGCACGAAGCCCTCGGCCGACTCGCGGTCCGCCTGAACGTGTCACGCTTGGTCGCGGTCGGCAAGGGGACTCAGCCGATCGACAACGGAGCACGGGATGAGGGATCGTCGGGCGAGGCGTCGATCTGGGTCCCGGACACCGACGCGGCTTATGCGCTGCTCGAACAGCAACTTGCCCCGGGCGACGTCGTTTTGCTCAAGTCCAGCCGTGACTCGGGTCTACGGTGGCTCGGAGATCGTCTCGTCGACGACAGTCTCATGGACAACAGCGGGTCGGAGGTCCCTTCGTGAAGGCAGTGCTGCTGGCCGCGGCGATCTCGCTCGTACTGTCACTTCTCGGCACCCCGTTGTTCATCAAGTTCCTGGTCCGCCGCAGCTATGGCCAGTTCATCCGCGACGACGGACCGACCTCGCACCACACCAAGCGTGGCACCCCAACCATGGGCGGCGCGGTCATCATGGGGGCCTCGCTCCTCGCCTACGGCGCGGCCCACCTGTTCACCTTGACGCCCCTCACTGTCAGCGGGGTGCTGGTGCTGTTTCTGATGGCCGGGCTGGGAATCGTGGGTTTTCTGGACGACTATCTCAAGATCTCAAAACAGCGAAGTCTCGGGCTGCGAAGCAGGGAGAAGCTGGCCGGGCAGACTCTGGTGGGGGTGATCTTTGCCATACTGGCGCTGCAGTTCCCGAACGAGCGGTTCCGCACTCCGGGGGTGCCATTCGTCTCGTTTGTTCGTGACACGAATGTCAACTTCGCCTTCGCCGGCACCCTGTTGGGGCTGATCCTCTTCGTGCTCTGGGCCAACCTGATCGTCGCCGGTCTCAGCAACGGTGTGAACCTGACCGATGGCCTGGATGGCCTGGCGACGGGCGCCAGCGCGATGGTCTTCGGATCCTACGTCATCATCGCCATCTGGCAGTTCAACCAGAACTGCCAGAGCAATCCCGGAGTCAAGTGCTATGAGGTCCGGGACCCGCAAGATCTGGCCGTGGTGGCTGCTGCTCTGATGGGCGCCTGCTTCGGGTTCCTGTGGTGGAATGCCTCTCCGGCCCAGATCTTCATGGGAGACACGGGTTCGCTCGCTCTCGGCGGTGCCATGGCCGGTCTGGCGATCACCACCCGCACGGAGTTCCTGGTAGTGATTCTCGGTGGTCTCTTCGTCATCATCACGCTGTCGGTGATCATCCAGGTCGGCTCGTTCAAGATGACAGGCAAACGTGTCTTCCGGATGGCTCCGCTCCAGCACCACTTCGAGCTTGCGGGCTGGAACGAGGTCACCATTGTCATTCGGTTCTGGATCGTCGCCGGTTTGTTCGCAGCCCTGGGGATTGGCGCCTTCTACGCAGAGTGGGTAGTCGGGACAGCGTGAGCTACGACGACCCGAGCTATGAGCCGCGCCAGGGGTCGCGCAACCTGACCCATCGCGATGCCGACTGGTCAGATCTGCGCATCCTCGTCGCCGGCCTCGGCGTCAGCGGGTTCGCGGCCGCCGATGCGCTGTCCGAACGCGGTGCCATCGTCACCGCCGTCAGTGCCGACGCCACACCCGTGATTGGTGAACGCGCGCGAGTCCTGGAGATCCTGGACGTTGACGTCCGTCTCGGTCCGGATCACCTGCTCGACGTTCCCAATGACACCGAGCTCGTCGTGACCTCACCGGGCTTTCACCCGGACCACCCCTTGCTGCTTGCGGCGGCAGCACGCGGCATACCGGTATGGGGCGAGATCGAGCTCGCCTGGCGGATGCGCGCGCAGTCGGGCGCCGCGCCCTGGATCACGATCACCGGCACCAACGGCAAGACGACGACGGTCAACATGCTCGCGTCCATCCTGCGGGCCGCCGGGCTTCGGGCGACGAGCGCGGGCAACGTGGGCACGCCATTGCTCGAGGCGGTCCTGCACCCTGAGCCGTATGACGTTCTGGCCGTCGAGCTCTCCAGCTTCCAGCTGCACTGGCAGAGGTCGGTGGCCCCGTTCGCCTCGGTGTGTCTGAACCTCGCGCCGGACCATCTCGACTGGCACGGGTCCTTCGAGCAGTACCGCCTGGCCAAGTCCAAGGTCTACGAGGGCACCCAGGTCGCGTGTGTCTACAACGTCCAGGACCGGGCAACGGAGCAGATGGTCAGCGATGCCGACGTCAGGGAGGGTTGCCGAGCCATTGGTTTCACCCTCGGCATTCCGGGTCCGTCCATGTTGGGTCTGGTCGACGACGTGCTGGCCGACCGGGCGTTCGTCGAGCGGCGCAGGACCTCTGCGGCAGAGCTGGCCACCCTGGCCGACCTGCAGGGGGGCGCCCCGTCGGTTGCTCCGCACTACGTGGCCAATGCCCTTGCTGCCGCGGCACTTGCACGGGCCTACGGTGTCGGTCCGCTGTCGGTGCGTGACGGTCTACGGGCCTTCGTCCCGGACCCGCACCGGATCTCCGAGGTGGCCACGGTCGACGGCGTGCGCTTCATCGATGACTCCAAGGCGACCAACCCCCATGCTGCCGGCGCCTCGCTCGTCGCCTTCGACCATGTCGTCTGGATCGCCGGCGGTCTGCTCAAGGGCGCAGACGTCAACGGTTTGGTCCAGTCCGTTGCCGGTCGACTGCGCGGCGTCGTCCTGATCGGGGCCGACCGCGAGCTGATCGCCCGGGCGCTCGCACGACACGCACCAGATGTCCCCGTGGTCGACCTGCCCACCACAGACACTGGAGTCATGGATCTCGTGGTGGCTCGTGCCGGCGAGCTGGCTCAGCCCGGTGACGTGGTCCTGCTCGCACCTGCCGCGGCGTCCTTTGACATGTTCGCCAGCTACGGCGCACGTGGTGATGCATTCGCCCAAGCGGTGCACCGCTACGCGAGCCGATCCGACGGACCTTCGGCATCGTGAGCACGACGCAACGGGCCGCCTCATCAAAGCGGCCTTCCGGATCGTTGGCTGCATCAGCCGACTCCTCGAGATGGCATCGGGGAATGCCCTGGTGGGAGCGCTTCGAGTCCCCGGTGACGACCTACTACCTGTTGCTCGGTGCCACCGCGATGCTGGTCGTCATCGGCCTGGTCATGGTGCTCTCTGCCTCCAGCGTGACGTCGTACAGCGCCAACAAGTCCTCCTACACGGTGTTCCTCAGCCAGTTTCAGGCCGCTGTCATCGGCGTCGCCTGCGCCTTCGTTGCCACCCGGATCCCGCTGATCACCTGGAAGAGGCTGTCTGTCCCCCTGCTTGCCGCGGCCATCTCCTTGCAGGCGTTGGTCTTCGTGCCCGGACTTGGCGTCTCGGTCAACGGCAACCGCAACTGGATCGAGATCGCGGGTCAGCAGGTTCAGCCCTCTGAGTTCGCCAAGGTCGCACTGGTCCTGTTCGGAGCCACGGTGCTGACCAAGAAACGGCGCAAGCTTGGCGAGTTCATGCACGCCGTGGTTCCCCTTGTCTTTCCGGCCGGAGCCCTGCTGCTGCTGCTCGTGCTCGGGGGCAAGGACCTCGGCACCGGCCTGGTGTTCCTGGCCATCATCGGAGGACTTCTCTTCGCCGCCGGCGTCCCGGCCCGGATGTTCCTTGTCGCCGGTGCCGGCTCCGCAGCTCTGGCAGCCGCCATGGTCGTCACCAGTGCCAACCGCATGGGCCGGATCCAGGACTGGATCGCCGGTGGCTGCGTCGACCCGCACGGCTCCTGCTGGCAGACGACACACGGCCAGTACGCCCTCGCCGACGGCGGGTGGTGGGGAGTCGGGCTGGGAGCCAGTCGTGAGAAGTGGCTGTGGCTGCCCGCGGCTCACAATGACTTCATCTTCGCCATCATCGGTGAGGAGCTCGGCCTGCCAGGCACCTTGGTGATCATCGGGCTCTTCGGGTTACTGGCCTTTGCGTGCTACCGACTCGTCCAGCGCAGCGGTGACTTCTTTGTCCGTGTCGCCACCGCCGGCGTCATGGTCTGGATCCTGGCACAGGCGATGATCAACATCGGCGCGGTGATTGGTCTGCTGCCTGTGATCGGTGTCCCTCTGCCTTTGGTCTCCAGCGGTGGATCTGCATTGGTGACAACACTTTTCGGCCTGGGGATCCTTCTGTCCTTTGCACGCAACGAGCCGGGGTGTCGCGAGGCTCTCGCCGCCCGCCCGGGCGTGGTCCGGCGCTCACTCGCCGTCATGCCGATGAGACGCGGTCGCAAGCCATGAGCTCTCGGTCAGGGCTGACATCGGTCCTGCTGGCCGGCGGTGGTTCGGCTGGTCACGTGTCGCCACTGTTGGCGCTCGCGGACTGCCTGCGCCGTCGAAGCCCCGACCTGCGGGTCACGGCTCTCGGCACCGAGAGGGGGTTGGAGCAGCGGCTGGTTCCGGCCCGCGGTTACGACCTGCGGACCATTCCCAAGGTGGCCTTCCCGCGTCGGCCCGGGGGTGCGCTCGTCCGTCTGCCCGGCGCGCTCAAGGCCGCCGTCGCCGCCGCCGGTGCAGCGATCGACGAGACCCGGCCCGAGGTCGTTGTGGGTTTCGGCGGGTACGTCTCGACGCCGGCATATCTGGCCGCGCGCAGACGCAAGATTCCGATCGTGGTCCACGAACAGAACGCCCGGCCCGGTCTGGCAAACCGTCTGGGTGCCCGGATGACCCCTTTCGTGGCAACGACATTCGCCTCCACGGCTCTGCCTCATGCCACCTTGATCGGTATGCCGTTGCGTCGCGAGATCGCGCTGCTCGACAGGGCGGCGACCCGTTCCGAGGCCATGACCCATTTTGGTCTCGACGACCACCGCCCCACGCTGTTGATCACCGGCGGGTCCCTGGGCGCGCAGCGACTGAACACCGCATTCGCGTCACGCGTCGACGAGCTGCGTTCCCACGGCATCCAGGTGCTGCACATCAGCGGACAGGGCAAGGAGTTCCGTCCGGGTTCGACGACCGCCGGTCCTCCGTACGTCGTGGTTGCCTATGCAGACCGGATGGACCTGGCGTATGCCGCGGCCGACCTCGTGGTGGCCCGCGCGGGCGCCAACTCGGTCTGCGAGCTGACCGCGGTGGGTCTGCCCGCGGTCTATGTTCCCTTGCCTATCGGAAACGGTGAGCAGCGTCTGAACGCCGTAGATGTCGTCGCTGCCGGTGGCGGCGTCCTGGTCGCCGACTCATCCCTGACACCCGAGTGGATCGACCAGACCCTGGTGCGGCTGGTCACCGATAGCGTCAGGGTGCGAGCGATGGCGGACGCCGCGGCCTCCATCGGAGAGCGTGAGGCCGACGAGCGGTTGGCCGATCTGGTTGTCGTTGCTGCGCGCTCACGCGGTGCCCGATGACTGTGGCCAACGGCTCAAACGCGCGTTTCGACTTCACCGCCGAGGTCCCGGAGGCCGGCAGTCTGGGCTCGGTGCACTTCATCGCCATCGGTGGCGCGGGAATGTCAGGGGTGGCCCGCGTGATGTTGGCCCAGGGAATAGCGGTCAGCGGGTCCGATGCCAAGGAGTCCCTCGTCCTGACCGCGCTGGCCGCGGAAGGCGCTGTGGTCCACATCGGTCATGACGCCGCCCATCTCGCGGGCGCCGACACCGTTGTCATCTCCTCCGCAATCCGCGAGGGCAATGTCGAGCTGAGAGAAGCTCGTTCGCGCGGGCTCAGGGTGCTGCACCGATCGCAGGCCTTGGCATCGGTCATGCGGGGGAGTCGCCGGGTCGCCGTGGCCGGTGCCAACGGCAAGACCACGACGACCTCGATGCTGACGGTGGCCCTGCAGCACTGCGGACTCGATCCGTCGTTCGCGATCGGAGGAGAGCTGGCCAAACACGGCACCAACGCCCACCACGGCACTGGTGACATCTTCGTTGCTGAAGCAGACGAGAGCGACGGATCGTTCCTGGTCTATCGGCCCGAGGTGGCGATCGTGACCAACGTCCAGGCTGACCACCTCGACTTCTACGGAACGTTCGAGGCGGTCCAGGCGGCCTACGTCGCGTTCGCCACAACCGTGCAGCCCCAGGGACTGCTGGTGACCTGTGCGGACGACCGAGGTTCGCGCGCCTTGGCCGAGGTGGCCACAGCGGCCGGCATCCGCGTGATCACCTATGGCCTCGCATCGGATGCCGACGTGAGACTCACCGAGGTCGGTGGCGCCGGGCTGAGTGCGCAGGCGGTTCTTGTGGGTGCCGATGTGGACAGTGGGGTTCTTGGCCCCCTCGTGGTTGGTATGCCGGGGCGACACAACCTGCTCAACGCGACTGCCGCGTTCGTGGCCGCCACGGAAGGACTGGGGCAAGAGCCTGCCCGAGTCCTGGAGGGACTGGCCGGCTTCACCGGCACCCGGCGCAGGTTCGAGCCCAAGGGCGAGGTGGCGGGCGTGCGGGTTGTGGATGACTACGCCCACAACCCGGGCAAGGTGACGGCTGTGGTCGAGACCGCCTCGAGCCTTGCCGCGCCCGGACGACTGATCGTGGTGTTCCAGCCGCACCTGTACTCGCGGACCCGCGACTTCGCAGCAGAGCTCGCCACGGCTCTGTCGCCCGCGGACGTCGTCATCGTCATGGATGTCTATGCCGCCCGGGAGGACCCTGTGCCGGGAGTGACTGGCGCATTGATCGCAGATCAGCTTGTTCTCCAGCGCAGCAGCAGCCCGGCGGAGCAGACAGTCCGATTCGTGCCGTCCTGGTCTGATGTCGCACCCATGGTGGCGCAGATCGCGGTGCCCGGCGATCTCGTCGTGACCGTCGGCGCAGGGGACGTCACGATGATCGGCCCCGAGATCCTGCGTCTGCTGAGCCAGCGACAGGACCCCGCTACGGTCGCTGCCGGACGGAAGTGACTGGTTTGAGCTCCCGCGCCGGCCGAGTCCTGCGGGTCCGTCGAAGCTCGGCGAGGCGTCCGTTGGGGCTGTCGTCGTCGCGGACCAGGTTTGCCGCTCGCGCCGCACATGTCCGTCGTAGGCCGTGGCTGTTGGCCGCCTGGCTGGCCGGCGGTCTCGTCCTGTTGACAGGGGGAGTCTGGCTGGTGCAGTTCAGCCCGGTTCTGGTGACCCGATCGGTCAGGGTAGAGGGAGTGCCGCCCGCTGCCGTTACCGAGATCACCCGCCGGGCCGCCGTCCCCATGGGCACTCCCATGGCACGGGTCGACACCGCCGCGATCGCCGACAGAGTCATCGCGACGGCGACGCTGGCTGAGGTCTCCGTGAGCCTCTCCTGGCCGGGCACGGTCGTCATCACGGCGAGTCCGAGAGTGCCTGTCCTGGCCGTGAGAAACCCTCAGGGTCAAGTACAGGTTGTGGATTCTCAGGGCGTTGCCTACGCGGTGGTGAGCGCCCCACCCAAGGGCGTCCCGCTGATCAACACGGTCGAGAACCCGCCCACAAGTGACTCCCTGCGGGCCGGTATCACCGTTCTGAGAGCTCTGCCTTCGGGCCAACGCGCACGAGTCACCAATGTGATCGTCTCGGGAGCGAACATGGTCACCCTCAAGCTGGGTGCCATCACCGTGGTGTGGGGCGGTGCGTCCGAACCTGAGCTGAAGGTCAAGGTGTTGACGGCGCTCTTGGTGCACAAAGGCTCCGGGACGATCGACGTCAGCGCACCTGGCACTCCCGTGACGAGATGACCTGTCCGACACGCCGCGCGCATTGTTGATCACGGGGGTCTCAGGCAATAGCGTCGCCCTTGGGTAGGGTTGAGAAATAACCATAACCCTCTAGTTTACATTTAGACATTTTCGAAGCAGTTTGTGACGCGTACGATGCGCGGAGCAAACCACCACACGACTCGAGCAGAACCATTCAAGAAAGGCCCATCGACGTGGCAGCACCGCAGAACTACCTAGCCGTTATCAAGGTCGTCGGCATTGGCGGAGGCGGTGTCAACGCAATCAACCGGATGATCGAGGTCGGTCTCAAGGGCGTCGAGTTCATCGCTATCAACACCGACGCCCAAGCCCTTCTCATGAGCGACGCCGATGTCAAGCTCGACGTGGGCCGCGAGCTGACCCGCGGCCTGGGAGCGGGCGCGGACCCCGAGGTCGGCAAGAAAGCCACCGAGGACCATTCCGAGGAGATCGAAGAGGTGCTCAAGGGCGCCGACATGGTCTTCGTCACGGCCGGCGAG
>Ga0209745_1000643_pt1 | contig 21311 bp, 18 predicted proteins | sample BarGraNGADG00312_FD_184495 | JGI IMG/M metagenome (GOLD analysis project Ga0209745, IMG submission 184495) | Arctic peat soil microbial communities from Barrow, Alaska - Barrow Graham LP Ref core NGADG0004-312 (SPAdes) (version 2) | ecosystem: Environmental > Terrestrial > Soil > Wetlands > Peat...
CTGGCGGGCGTGCCGGACCGTGGTGTCGAGCGCGTAGGAGACGATCCGGCCCGCCTCGGCGAGGCTGGAGAGCAGGTCGTCCGCGTCGTCAAAGGCGCACATCGCCGCGACCTCGTCCTGATCGGCGAGCAGCAGGCGGTTCGTACGTCGACGGGTGACGACCTGGATGGCGTCGCGCACGTCGAGCAAGTGCGCGTGGGCCTGGTCGACGGCGCCGTGCGGGCGGTCAGTGAGCCAGGTCGCGGCCAGCGCCGACAGCACGACCGCGTCGCGGATCCCGCCACGCGCCTCCTTCAGGTCGGGCTCGATCAGGTACGCCAGCTCGCCGTGACGCTTCGCGCGCTCCCGGGTGGAGCTGAGCAGCTCGGGCAGCCGCCGTCGGGCGGCCGAACGCCAGTCGGTGAGCAGGGCCGACTTCGCCCGGTGCACAACGACGGCGTCCCCCGCCACGGGCCGCAGGTCCAACAAGCCGACAGCCGCAGGAAGGTCCCTGGACGCAACCTGTCGGCACTGCGCGAGAGAACGCACCGAGTGGTCCAGGTCCAGCCCCGCGTCCCAGATCGGATACCAGAGCCGCTCGGCGAGCGCGGCGAGCTGCGCCGTGCTGTGCCCACGCCCGTCGTGCAGGAGCACCAGATCAAGATCGCTCGCGGGGCTCGGGTCGCCCCGCCCGATGCTCCCGACAGCACCGAGGGCGATGCCCGTCAGACCCTGGCCGGCGTCCTCGCCGTCCTGCGTGGCGAGGCCCGCGACGGCGGAGCGCCACAGCTCGACCAGCCGGGTCGTGACCAGCTCGGCCACCGCGGTCCGGCGGGCCACGCCATCCGAGCCGGGCCCGCTCAGGCGGCTGGCGAGCTCCAGCCGCTCGACCTTGAGGTCCCGCACCCCGGTGAAGGGGGACGGGACCTCGAGGGCGTGCCCCACCGCGTCGCCTTCCGGCGGCCGCTGAGCGGTCATGCCTACAGCGCCTCCGGGCCGTGCTCGCCGGTGCGGACCCGGGCGACGTCCTCGACCGGCACGACCCAGACCTTGCCGTCGCCGATCTTGCCCGTCTGCGCGGCCTTGATGAGCACCTGCGTGACCGTGACCGCATCCTCGTCGGCGACGAGGATCTCGATGCGAACCTTCGGCACCAGGTCGACCGTGTACTCAGCGCCGCGGTAGACCTCGGTGTGGCCGCGCTGCCGGCCGTAGCCGCTTGCCTCGCTCACCGTCATGCCGCGCACGCCGGCCGCCTCGAGAGCCGACTTCACATCATCCAGCCGATGGGGCTGGATCACACCCGTCACGAGCTTGGTCATGCCTTCACCTCCGCCGTCGTCATGCGAGCACCCAGGGCCTCGTACGCGGTCTCTCCATGAGTCGCCAGGTCGATACCGCTCACCTCGTCCTCTTCGCCGACACGGAAGCCGATGGTGGCCTTAAGGATTGCACCGATCAGGAGCGTCATCACGAAGGAGTAGACGAGCACGACGAGCGCCGCGATCGTCTGCGTGCCGAGCTGCGTGAAACCGCCGCCATAGAACAGACCGGCATGGGCACCGGTCGGCAGAAAGGCGGAGTTCTTGTTGGTAGCGAAGAGCCCGATGAGCAACGTGCCGGTAAGTCCGCCGACGACGTGGACGCCCACGACGTCGAGCGAGTCGTCGTAGCCGTACTTGTACTTGAGTCCGATGGCGAGCGCGCACAGCACGCCCGCGGCGGCGCCGAGGGCGATGGCACCGAAGGTATCCACCGCCGCCGCGGCCGGGGTGATCGCGACCAGGCCTGCTACGACGCCCGAGGCCGCACCGAGAGAAGTCGCCTTGCCGTCGCGCAGCTTCTCCGTGAGGAGCCAGGTGAGCATCGCCACGCACGTTGCGACCATGGTGTTGAGCCAGGCGCGGCCAGCGACGCCGTCCGCCGCGAACTCCGAGCCGGCGTTGAAGCCAAACCAGCCGAACCACAGGAGTGCGGCACCGAGCATCACGAACGGGAGGTTGTGCGGCCGCATGGGGTCTCTCGCGAAACCCTTACGTCTACCGATGACGAGCGCGAGCGCGAGACCCGCGATACCGGCGTTGATGTGGACGACCGTCCCACCGGCGAAGTCGATCGGCGTCGACAAGCTCTTCGTGATACCCGTGGGGCCAAGGAGTCCGACGCCGCTCCACACCCAGTGGGCCACCGGCATGTACACGAGCGTGACCCAGATGCCGGTGAAGATCAGCCAGGTGCTGAACTTGGTCCGGTCGGCGATCGCGCCGCTGATCAGCGCGACCGTGATGATGGCGAAGGTCGCCTGAAATGCCACACCGACCAGTGCCGGTACTCCGGCCGCCGCCATGAGGCTCTGGGCGTCGGTCATCCCGTTGAGTCCGAAGAACTTGCCGGGGTTGCCGAGGACCCCGCCGCCGACGTCCGGCCCGAAGGCGCCCGAGTATCCCCACAGGACCCAGACGAGTCCCACGACACCCATCGCGCTGAAACTCATCATCATCATGTTGAGTACGGACTTGCCCCGCACCATGCCGCCGTAGAAGAACGCCAGACCGGGCGTCATCAGCAGCACGAGTGCGGATGCCGTCAACATCCACGCTGTGTTACCGCTATCCAGCGCAAATTTCATGTGGATCGCCTCTCCCCTCGCCAGCCGCTCGGCCGGACGCTCACCACCATCGGGGAGAAGCGTTGCATCGGGGTGCCCGTGGTGTTTCCGGGTTGTGACAAGGCACGTCGCCAGGTAAACGTTTGGTTTCGCGGTCACCCGATCGGGCGAAGATCGTCCGGGATCTGCCCATCGCTGCATCGAGGACACGAGATGAGGTCAAGTCCCTATCTCGATGCCAAGGGCGTGCACGCGGTGGTGGTGGTGCCACACCAGGGTGGTCAGCACCGAACGCGGGACCGGCTCACCGTCAGCGGATTCCGCGAGCCGGAACGTCGCAGCATCCACATTCACCGCCGCATTGCTCGCATCGGTGCGGACCGTCGGGAGATCCGGCCCGATAGCGGTGCAATTCCCGGTGGTGAGGGTCGTCGTGGTACGGCCGGCGAGCATCCGGACCAGGGCGTCGTGCTCGACGACGACCGACCCGTGCGGGCGCACCGCCGCGCCGGTCCCGCCCAACCCGTGGTCCAGCCCTCACCGCCCCCGGTCCGTCAGTGCCTGCGCGCGGCGTGGGCGCGGGTGCGGGTGTCGTCCTTGGCCCGGCCCCCGACCACCGCGTCCAGGGCGGTCTGCAGCACCAGTGCGTGCTCCACGGTGCGGAACCCGCCCAGGTGGTACCCGTCCAGGGTGTGCGAGAGCTCGAGGAACTCCCGCTCCTGGGCTCGGGCGAACCCGCGCTCGTCCGCGTCCGGGTCCGCCGCTGCGGCCCACCGGCGCACCAACGTGCGGAACTGATCGACCGGAAGGTCCCGCGCCTGGTCGAGCAGGAATGACTCGTTGCACACCCGCTCCCGCAGGCCCTGCTCCGAGGTCGGGACCTGGTCGGGTGCGGCGAGGACGTCCCGGCGCCGCTCGCTGGTGGCGCCGTCGTGGTCATGACAGTCGCGTGCTCCAGGGTGATCTCACCGTTCACGGCGGGTCGCGCGGTGGCGGGCAGCTCATCGCGCAGCGCCCGCGCGAGCCGGACCTGCTTCTTGGCCGCGCTCCTCCAACCGGCCCGCCGACCCGCGCAGCTCATGGAGCACACCCGCCGATCGATGATCGCGGCCTGCACTTCTCAGTCCCCCAGCAGTCCGTCCACGAAGTCCTCGGCATCGAACGGCGCGAGGTCGTCCGGCCCCTCGCCGAGACCGATGAGCTTCACCGGCACGCCGAGCTCGCGCTGGACGGCAACGACGATCCCGCCCTTGGCGGTGCCGTCGAGCTTGGTGAGGACGATGCCCGTGACGCCAGCGACCTCGGCGAAGACCCGCGCCTGGTTGAGGCCGTTCTGGCCCGTGGTCGCGTCGAGCACGAGGAGCACCTCGCTCAGCGGCGCCTCCCGCGCGATGACGCGCGTGATCTTGCCCAGCTCGTCCATCAGGCCCGCCTTGTTCTGCAGGCGGCCCGCGGTGTCGACGAGCACGACGTCGGCCCCGGTCTCGCAGCCGCTGCGCACCGCGTCGAAAGCCACTGCGGCCGGATCGGCACCTTCGCGGTCCGAGCGCACGGTCCGCACACCGACGCGCGCGCCCCAGGTGGCGAGCTGGTCGGCCGCGGCGGCGCGAAACGTGTCAGCCGCCCCCAGGACCACGGTGTGCCCTTCGGCTACCAGCACGCGGGCGAGCTTTCCCACGGTCGTCGTCTTGCCGGTGCCGTTGACCCCGACGACGAGAACGACGGCCGGCCGGGGTGCGCCGTCTGCGCCGATCACCGGAGCCGTGACCAAGGACCGGTCGAGCGCAGGGTCGACGAGCGCGATGAGCTGCTCGCGCAGGACTGCGCGCACCGCGGCCGGCTCCCGGATGCCCTCCACCCGCACCCGCCGCCGCAGCGCGTCGATGAGCTCACCGGTGGGGCCCGGGCCGACGTCGGCGAGCAGGAGGGTCTCCTCGAGCTCATCCCAGTCGTCGTCGGTCAGATGGTCACGCGACAGGACCGCGAGAAGTCGGGCGCCGAGCGGGGAACCTGAGCGCGCGAGCCGCCCTCGTAACCGAGCCAGGCGCCCGATGACGGGCTCCGGCACGTCGAGCGCCGGCGCCTCGGCGATCGGTGCCTCAGGGACGGGCGCGTCAACGGCGGGCGCCTCGGTGACGACGTCGGCCGGTCCGGTCGACTCGGGAGGCAGCTCAGGGGCCTTGCCCCGACGGCGGGCCACGAGGGCCGCCGCGGTACCGAGGACGGCGAGCGTCGGCAGGCCGACGGCCAGGAGCAGATCGAGGGTGTGGTTCACCGGGTCAGTGTGTCAGGGTCCGACTCACCGGTGGCTGCCCAAGCAACCAACCGGTCCGGTCAGCGTCGACCGAGCCGGACGCTCCGGCTGGCCCGCGTCGCCCGTCCCCGCGCCCATGCGAGCGTGTCAGTCAGCTCGTCCACCTGAAGGTACGGGTCGTCGGTCACCTGGGCCGATGCGAAGAACTCGTCGAACGTGGCATCCACCGGCTCGGGCTCCGGGTTCACGGTGGGCGACGGGCTCCCGTGCGCGCGCCACTCGCTCACGCCCGCGCGCAGGTCGTCCAGGAAGAGACGGACCCCGCCCTCCTGGCCGCTGGCAACGCTTGCGACGACGATCACGACCGCGGCGGCGCCGAGCGCGATGAACGTCCATAACAAGAGCGTGACCATGGGTCCAGTATCCCAGCCGCGGGAGGGTCATGGACCTCGGTATCGTCGTTCGGACCGATATGCACCGAACATTCACACGTTCGCTCAGACGGCGGTGTCCTCGCGCATCCGCTGGCTCACGACGGTCGTGACGCCATCGCCGCGCATCGTCACGCCGTACAGCGCATCCGCGATCTCCATCGTCTGCTTCTGGTGCGTGACGACGATCAGCTGGCTGTCCTGACGAAGCTCGGCGAAGAGCTCCAGGAGCCGACCCAGGTTGGTGTCGTCGAGAGCGGCCTCGACCTCGTCCATCACGTAGAACGGGCTCGGGCGGGCTTTGAAGATCGCAATGAGCAGTGCGACGGCCGTCAGGGACCGCTCGCCGCCCGAGAGCAGCGAGAGGCGCTTGACCTTCTTGCCGGCGGGGCGAGCTTCGACCTCGATGCCCGTGGTGAGCATCCGGTCCGGCTCGGTCAGCACGAGGCGCCCTTCGCCGCCGGGGAACAACCGCGGGAACACTCGCTCGAACTGGGCGGCGGTGTCCGAGAACGCGTCGGCGAAGACCTGCTCGACCCGTTCGTCGATCTCCCGGACGATCTCGAGGAGGTCGGTCCGGGACTTCTTGAGGTCCGCGAGCTGATCGGCGAGGAACTTGTGCCTCTCCTCGAGAGCGGCGAACTCCTCGAGCGCGAGGGGGTTGACTCGGCCGAGCAGGGCCAGCGCCCGCTCCGCGGCACGTAGCCTCTTGTGCTGCTCCTCGCGCACGTACGGGACCTCACGCGGTTCGTCATCGCCCTGCACGGCCGCGAGCACCGGGACCCCGCGATGGGGTCCGAAGTCGTCGAGGAGCACCTGCGGGTCGAGACCGAGGTCGTCGACCGCCCGCGCCTGCAGCTGCTCGACTCGCAGCAGCTGCTGCGCGCGCGCCACCTCGTCCCGGTGCGCGACGTCGGTGAGCTGGGCGAGCTGGCGAACCAGCTCGTCGGCCTCGATGCGAACCTCGGCCAGCGCGACGTCACGCTGTTCGCGCGCGGCCTCGGCGGCCTCCCGCTCGGCACCCGCCCGGTGCAACGAGAGCTCGAGCGCCGCGAGCGCCTGCTGTGCCCCGCTCCGGACCGCCTCGGCGAGGAGGGCCTGGTGCGCGCGCACCCGCTCCCGGTCGGCGGCGCGGGCGCGGGCCGCACGCTCGGTCTGCGCAGCGCGCTCGAGCGACTCAGCGCGACCGGCCAGGGCACGGACCCGCTCCTCCCCGGTGCGCAACGTGAGGCGGGCGTCGGTCTCGCGGCCGCGTGCCGCGGCGGCCAGCTCCGCGAGGCGATCGCGCTCGAGGGTGCCGGCCACGATCGCCGCCTCGGTCTCGGCGGGCTCGGTCTCGGCCACCGCGAGGCGGGACGTGAGGTCCAGGAGCGCGGTCTGGTCGACGGCGAGCGCCGCGGCCGCGGCGGCTAGCGACGCCTGCACCCGCTCGGCCTCAGCCCGAGCCGCGCGGGCGGTCGCACCCAGGTGCCCGAGCTGCTCGGCGACAGCGGCGAGTGCAGCGTCGGACTGGTTCAGCCGGTCCAGCGTGGCCTCGTAGCGGGCGCGTGCCGCGGTCTCGGCTTCGGCAGCCACCGCGAGGTCGAAGCGGCCGCGCTCGCCGCGCGCGGAAGCGTCGGAGAGAGCACCCCGGGCCTCCTCGAGCGCGGCCTGCAGGTGCAGCACGCTCGGGGCCGTCGCCGACCCGCCCGACGCCCAGGTGCTGGAAAGAAGGTCACCACCGCGCGTCGCGACGGTCAGGTCGGGACGGTCAGCCACGATCGCGCGGGCCGTCGCGAGGTCGTCGACGACGACGACACGCGTGAGCAACGTCTGCAGCGTGCCCCGCACGCTCTCGGGGGCGCGCACGAGGTCGAGAGCACGAACCGCCCCGACGGGCGGCTCGGGTTCCGCGGGCGCGGGCCGACGACCCGCGCCGATGAGCAGGCTCGCCCGCCCGGAGTCGCCGGTGCGCAGCCAGCGGATCGCGTCTACCGCCGCATCGACCGACTCGACAGCGACGGCGTCGGCGGCGGATCCGAGGGCGGCAGCGATGGCGTCCTCGCTGCCGGCCGTGATGCTGAGCAGCGCGGCGACCGAGCCCAGCGTGCCCACCAGGTCGTCCGCGGACAGCAGCGCGCCGGCGCCATCCTTGCGCGTCAGGCTGAGCTCGAGGGTCTCGATCCGGGCTGACTGGGCGGCGCGGTCCCGGTCCGCGACGGCGAGCTCCGCACGCACCGCGGCCACCCGCGCAGAGGTCTGCTCAACGGCGTCGGCGGCGGCCTCGTGCTCCGTGTCCAGGCCCTCCTCGCCCGCCTCGACACCCGCGACCTGGGTCTCCAGCGCGGCGAAGTCGGTCGTCGCCTGGGTCCCTCGCCGCTCGGCCTCGGCGAGCGTCTCGTGCAGTCGGCCCACCTCGCTCTCGGTCGCCTCGACGCGGCTGCGGCGTGCGGCGACCTGGCCCGCAAGGCGCGCCAGGCCCTCGCGGCGGTCCGCCGCGCCACGCAACGACGACGCGAGCTGCTTCTCGGCGGACGCCGACGACGCCTCCGCCTCTGCGCGCGCGGCAACGCCGGCCTCGAGCGCGATCCGGGCGAGCTCGACCTCCGCCCCGAGCTCCCCCAGGGCGGCGCGCACGCGCGCGGCTTGGGCGTCAAGGTCGTTCGGGTCACCGCCGCGCTCGACCTGCGCCGCGGACGACCCGAGCAGTCGCAGGCGCTCGGACGCAAGCGTCGACGTGCCGCGCAGACGCTCGCGCAGGGACGACAGCCGGTACCAGACCTCGCTCGCCTCGGACAGCCGGGGGGTCGCCTCGGCCGCGAGCCGCTCGAGCTCGGCCAGTCGGCCGCGCGCCGCGGTCAAGGTCTGCTCGACCTCGGCGCGCCGCTCCAGGACGGCCGACTCGTCGGCGATCTCCTGTTCGAGGGTCGAGCCAAGCTGCGCGAGGTCGTCGGCAAGTAGCCGCGCCCTCGCATCCCGGAAGTCCGCTTGGACGAGCTGGGCCCGGCGGGCGACCTCGGCCTGCCTGCCGAGCGGACCGAGCTGCCGACGGATCTCACCGGTGAGGTCACCGAGGCGGGTCAGGTTGGCCTGCATCGCCTCGAGCTTGCGGAGCGCTTTCTCCTTGCGCTTGCGGTGCTTGAGGACTCCCGCAGCCTCCTCGATGAAGCCACGACGCTCCTCGGGCGTCGCGCGCAGCACGGCGTCGAGCTGCCCCTGCCCGACGATGACGTGCATCTCACGACCGAGGCCGGAGTCGGAGAGCAGGTCCTGGATGTCCAGCAACCGGCACGAGGACCCGTTGATCGCGTACTCAGAACCGCCGTTTCGGAACAGCGTCCGCGAGATCGTCACCTCGGTGTACTCGATCGGCAGGGCCCCGTCGGTGTTGTCGATCGTCAGGGAGACCTCGGCACGGCCGAGCGGGGGACGCCCGGCCGTGCCGGCGAAGATGACGTCCTCCATCTTGCCGCCGCGCAGCGACTTGGCGCCCTGCTCCCCCATCACCCATGCGAGCGCGTCGACGACGTTGGACTTCCCGGACCCGTTCGGCCCGACGACACACGTCACCCCGGACTCGAAGTTCAGCGTCGTCGCCGAGGCGAACGACTTGAACCCGCGCAGAGTGAGGGTCTTGAGGTGCACGAGAGGAAGCCTAGGAGGTCCTGCTCCCGGTCCGCGCCAACCCCACGCCGTCGCCCCCCGGGGGTTCTACAGTCCCGGGAACCAGAGGGCGATCTCGCGCGCGGCCGACTTCGGGGAGTCCGAGCCGTGCACCAGGTTCTGCTGGACCCGCAGCCCCCAGTCCCGCCCGAGGTCCCCGCGGATGGTGCCCGGAGCCGCGTCGGTCGGGTCGGTGGCGCCGGCGAGAGACCGGAAGGCCTCGATCACGCGTTGTCCCTCGGCCACGGCGGCGAGCACCGGGCCGGACGCCATGAAATCGACGAGCGGCGGGTAGAAGGCCTTGCCCTCGTGCTCGGCGTAGTGGGCGGCGAGCAGGTCGGTTCCCGGCATACGGAGCTCGACGGCGACAAAGCGGTAGCCCTTGGCCTCGACGCGGCTCAGGACCTCCCCGATCAGACCGCGGCGCACACCGTCGGGCTTGACCAGGATCAGGGTGCGCTCGGGGGCGGCTGTGGTGTCAGTCATGTACGAGACCCTAACCGCCCGGGTGCACGACATCCCACCGGGTCCGCTCGCGGTCGATCCGGCCTCCCAGGCGCAGGGCGACGACCCACAGCGTGACGAAGATCGCCCCGACGACGAGTGCGATCATCGCGACGAACCCGGCCGTCCGGACGGGGGCAGCGAACAGGGTGACGCCGCTCACCAGCACGAGACCCTGCCCGATGCTGCCGGCCAGGTAGCCGCCCGGGCGGCTCAGCATCCCCGCGCCGACGACGAGCACCACGCTGAGCGTGCCGCCCACCGCCCAGACGAGCGCCGGCGTCGCCACCCGGAGCCCGAAGGCCACCAGGGTCGCGAAGCAGACGACCAACGACTCGAGCACGAGCACGGTTGAGGCGAACGTGCGCCGGGCCGAACGGGCGGTCATGCGGTCAGGCTAGTGGCACCCGGTCGACCACGGCCTCGCCCCGCGCCACCATCCCCGCGACGCCGGACAACGTGCACTCGCGCAGGAAGAGCATGCGGACGAAGCCCACCACGAGCAGCGGCACGACTGAACGGTTGGCTAGGCCTCGCCGAACCCCGCCTCGATCTCGTCGACGACGGCGGCCAAGGCCGCACGGGCCTGCGGCCCGGTAGCGGTCACCATGACCTCCGAACCACCCATCACCCCCAGCCCGATCAGAGCGAGCACGCTGGCGGCGTCCACGCCGTCCACCGTGACGGCGGCATCGAACCCGGCGGCGGTCCGCGCGAGCTGCGCCGCAGGTCGCGCATGCAGGCCGAGCGGGTTGCGCAGGGTCGCGGTCGCGCGCATCCCCGCTGCGACGCTCGGCGGCGCGGAGGCCGTCCCGCCGGCCGCGAGCGACCCGTCGGTTCGCGCGAACCTGTTGCCCGCGACCAGCGCCGCGTCGAGCACAGTGGCGAGGTCTGCGCCGCCGTCGGCCACCACCGCAGCCGCAACCGCACCCTCCACGAACGGGGCGTCCGCCAGACGGACCCGGGCCGCGAGGGACTCCTCCGCGAGCTCCAGCACAGACTCCGTCGTCAGCACGGCGGAGCCGAGGTCGGTGAGCACGACGACCGAGCGCCCGGCCGCGGCCGCGGCCGCGAGGCCCCCGGCGATGCGGTCGTAGCTCGTGCCGAGCCCACCGTCCGCCGACCCGCCCGCGGCCACGATCTCCACGTGCGGAGCCATCTGCGCAGCAAGCTCGGCGGTGCCCGCGGCAAGGTCCCGCGAGTGGGACACGAGGAGGAGCGCGACCGGGGCGAGGGCGACGTCCCCCGCTGCCGCAGCGTCTGGGATGACGGCCACCGTCAGGCGCCGGTCGTGCTGGCCGCGTCGGCCGCGGCACGCAGGACGATCGCGGTCGAGGTGGCGCCCGGATCCTGGTGCCCGGCGCTGCGCTCCCCGAGGTAGCTGGCCCGACCCTTGGTCGCGACGAGCGGGATCGTCGCGACGGCGCCCACCTCCGCCGCCTGTGCGGCGGCCACGAGCACCGCCGCCGCGTCGGCGCCGGAATCGGTCCCGGTGACAGCCGCATCGACCGCCGGCACCCACGCATCGACCATGGTCTTCTCACCTGTGGTCGCCTTGCCGCGCGCGACGATGCCCTCGAGGGCCGCCTCGAGCATCGCCACCACCCCGCGGGCGTCGAGAGACGACACCGTGGTGACCTTCGCGGCCCGCAGGTAGGCGGTGCCGTACAAGGGCCCCGCCGCCCCACCGACCTTGGACATGAGCGTGGTCGCGATGATCTTGAGCACGTCACCGACCTCGGCAGGTGGCTCCTCGAGTGCGTCGAGCCGGGCGATGACGGCGGTGAACCCGCGCGCCATGTTCTCGCCGTGGTCGCCGTCACCGATCTGCCGGTCGAGCTCGTTCAGATCCACCCGACGGACGTGCACCTGCTCGGCTGTCCGCCGGGTCCAGTCGAGCGCCCACGCTACGTCCAGGGTCATGCGCACCCTTCCCCGCTCATCGTCACCAGTGCAGAGCCGCCGTGTTGACCGGGGCGTCCCAGAGCGCCGTGAGCTCGAAGTCCAGCCGCAGGACGGTCACCGACGCGCCTTGCATCTCGAGCGCGGTCACATAGTTGCCGACCAGCGATCGGATCACCTTGACGCCCCGCGCCTCGAGCAGCTTGCGCGCCTGACGATAGACGATGTAGAGCTCCGATGCGGGGGTTCCGCCCATGCCGTTGACGAAGAGCAGGACGTCCTCCCCGCCGACCAGGCCTAGGTCGTCGGCGACCGGGGTGAGCAGCATCTCGGTGATCACGTCGGCGGCGGCGAGGGGGATGCGCCGGCGCCCCGGCTCGCCGTGGATGCCGATGCCGATCTCGATCTCGTCGTCGGTGAGGTCGAAGCTCGGCTGGCCCGCGTGCGGGACCGTGCAGGCGTTCAGCGCGACGCCCATCGTCCGGACGTTCGCGATGACCCTGGCAGCGATCGCCGTGACCGCGACAAGGCTGTCGCCGCGCTCAGCGGAGGCGCCGGCGATCTTCTCGACGGCGACGGTCCCCGCGACCCCGCGCCGACCGGCCGTGTACAGGGAGTCCAGGACCGCGACGTCGTCGTTGACGACCACCGTGCTCACCTCGATGCCATCGGCCTCGGCCAGCTCGACCGCGGTCTCGAAGTTGAGCACGTCCCCGGTGTAGTTCTTCACGATGGCCAGGACACCCGCACCGCCGCTGGCCGCCGCGAAGGCCGGCGCGATCTGGTCGGGCGTCGGCGAGGTGAACACGGCACCGGGTACGGCGGCGTCGAGCATCCCGACCCCCACGAACCCGGCGTGCAGCGGTTCGTGCCCGCTGCCGCCGCCGGAGACCAGACCGACCTTGCCGGCGACGGCTCCCCCCGCACGGGAGACGTAGTCCGGGTCGACGCTCACCGCGACGATGTCCGCGTGGGCCCAGCCGAAGCCCTCGACCGACTCGGCAACCACGTCCTGGGGGTCGTTGATCAGCTTCTTCACCTTGCACCTCCCTTCGCGCCTGCGCCGCGGGCGGCCTCGTAACCGCTCGTCGTCGATAGCCCGCCCGGTCATGGCGGCCATCCCCCACCTCCTGTCACCCTCGCCGGGGGTCGGTGCGCCGTCAAGGGGACGTCGTGCGGCACTTGTGCTCATCTGTCCAGGACGGAGCCCATCACACGCGCGGGACCACGGGCACTGCTCAGACTCTTGCGGCCCGACGCTCACTTCGACCGTGCGCCGATTCCCCGGTCCCGTTCTGGTCGTGATTGCCCTGGTCGCGATCTACATCGGTCTGGAACTGACCGGCACGCCAGGTTCCCCGCCGCCAACCGTGGCAGCGACGGCAACAGCGTGGCGTTGGAGCAGGCCACCGGCCGCACCCTGAACGACCTGCTCACCGAGGGAGTCATCCGGCCGCTCGGACTGGAACGCACGACGCTGCCGCCCGTGGACCTGACCTCACCGCAGTTGCGCGGCTACCACCTTCCTGAAGATCGCTCCGCGCCCGTCGATGTGTCCGACGACCTCCTGGGGTTCGGCAACGGGGCGCCCTATGGCGTCCTCACCACAGCGGACGAGCTGTCCACCACCCTCGTCGCTCTCATGCAGGGCAGGCTGGTTCCCCAGCAGCAGGTCGACGAGATGATCAAGATCTCGCCCGTCGCCCTCGCTAGCGGATACCACGACGGCCTCGGCCTGGAGACCTAGCCCGGCGGAGCTCAGCCCCGGCCGAGCAGGATCCGGACGTCGGCGACCACGGTGATCGAGCCGGTCACGAGCACGCCCGCGCCGTACTGCTCCTCGCCCTCGGCGCGCTGCACAGCGAGGTCGAGCGCGTCATCGAGCCGTTCGACCGCGTGCACCCGGTCCTCGCCGAACACGTCGATCGCGATCTCGGCCAGGTCGTCGACGTCGCGCGAGCGCGGCGACGAAGACCTCGTGACGACGATCTCGGCGAGCAGCGGTTCGAGCCCGGCGAGCACCTGCTCGGCGTCCTTGTCCTGGAGCACCCCGACGACGCCGACCAGTCGCGTGAACTCGAACGCCTCCTCGACGCCCGCCACGAGCGCCGCGATCCCCGCAGGGTTGTGCGCCGCATCGACCAGGATCGTGGGGCTCGAGCGGACGACCTCGAGCCGGCCCGGGGAGTCGACGTCGGCGAACGCCGCACCGACGACGTCGCCGTCGAGGGCCGCGCCCCCCGTGAGGAGCGCCTCGGTCGCCACAAGCGCGAGCAGCGCGTTGTGCGCCTGGTGGGCGCCGTACAACGGGAGGAACACCTCGGTGTAGACCCCGCCCAGACCGCGCAGCGAGATCAGCTGACCGCCCACCGCGACGCTCCGCTCGGTCACGTGGATGTCGACGCCCTCGCGCACGACCCGCGCACCTCGAGCGGCGGCGGCGGCGAGCAGCACGCCCTCGACGTCCTCGGACTGGGTCGCCATGATGACCGATGCGCCGTCCTTGATGATGCCGGACTTCTCCCCGGCGATGGAGATGAGGTCATGACCCAGCCAGCGCTCGTGGTCGAACGAGATCGGCGTGATGACCGCGACCTCGCCGTCCACGACATTCGTCGCGTCCCAGACCCCGCCCATCCCGACCTCGATGATCGCGACGTCGATGGGTGCGTCGGCGAACGCAGCGAACGCCATCACGGTGAGCACTTCGAAGAAGCTCATCCGGGGGCCACCCTCGGCGGCCGAGCGCGTGTCGACGAGGTGCACGTACGGCGCGACGTCCTGCCACACCTCCACGAAACGCTCGGCACTGAGCGGCTCGCCGTCGATCGCGATGCGCTCGCGCACACTGGTCAGGTGTGGGCTGGTGAACCGGCCCGTGCGCAGCCCGTGCTCGCGGACCAGGCGATCGATCATCCGCGAGGTCGAGGTCTTGCCGTTGGTCCCGGTCAGGTGCACGGTGCGGAACGCCCGCTGCGGGTCGCCCATCAGCTCGCACACCGCGAGCACGCGGTCCAGCGTGGGTGAGAAGTCGTGTTCGGGGCTGCGCGACAGGATGCCCTGGTAGACCTCCTTGGCCGCCTCGTCGGCAACGCGCTCCTCGGCGCGACGGCTCCGGTCGGCGCGGGTCACTTGCCCGCCCCCGCCCGTGCGTCGATCCGTTCGACCGCGACGGCGAGCCCGTCGCCCACCGCGTCGTCGACCACGAGCTCCGTCGCGAGAGTCTCGCGCGCAATGAGATCGCGGTGCTCGGCGACGGCCGATCGCCAGGTGGGCGGCACCCCGAGCGAGAGCCGGATGCGGTCGGTGACGCGCAACCCGGCCGCCTTGCGGGCATCCTGGGCGGCGCGCACGACGTCCCGCGCGAAGCCCTCGGCGCGCAAGGCGTCGTCCAGGGCGATCTCCAGCACGACGAAACCCGTGCCTGGCAGGATCGCGGCGACCAGTTCGTCGCCCTCGCTGCCCGCGACGACGGCGCGCAGCTCGAACTCGCTTCCGAGCAACGGCACGTCGCCGGCTGAGGTCCGCACCACCACGCTGCCGTCCTCCCGGTGTTCCCAGTCTCCGGCCTTGGCGGCGCGGATCGCGTCCTGGACGCCCTTGCCGAGCCGCGGACCGGCGGCCCGCGCGTTCACGCTCAGCTGGGAAGAGACCCCGAACTCGCTCGCGCTCGCGTGCGCGACGTCGAGGAGCACGACGCTGCGGACGTTGAGCTCACCGGAGATCAGCGGGATGAACTCCCCGAGGCGCTCCGGGTGCGGCACCGCGACCCGCAGCTCGCGCAGCGGCTGACGCACGCGCAGCCCGTTCGCCTTGCGCAGACCGAGGCCCACCGAGCAGATCTCCCGAACCCGGTCCATCGCCTGGACGAGCTCGGCGTCGCTCAGGTCGGCATCGTCGGTCGCGGGCACGTCGTCCGGCGTCGGCCAGTCGGTCAGGTGCACGCTGCGCCCACCGGTCAACCCGCGCCAAACCTCCTCCGTGAGCAGTGGCGCGAGCGGCGCCATGACCCGCGTAAGGATCTCGAGCGCCGTCCACAGCGTGTCGAAGGCGGCGGGGTCCTCGTCCCAGAACCGCTGGCGCGAGGTGCGCACGTACCAGTTGGTGACCACATCCAGGTGCTCCCGCACACTCTCGCAGGCCCCCGGCACGTCGTACTCGTCGAGCTGGGCGGTCACCGTGACCACGAGATCCCGGGTGCGCGCGAGCAGGTAGCGGTCCATCGTGGCCAGCCCGGCGACGTCGTCGGCCGTGACACGGCGCGCGGTGAGCCCGGCGCCGCCGTTCGCCGCGCCCGCGTAGAGCGCGAAGAAGTACCAGGTGCTCCACAGCGGCAGCAGCACCTGGCGCACGTTCTCCCGGATGCCCTCCTCGGTGACCACGAGGTTGCCGCCGCGCAGGATCGGCGACGCCATCAGGAACCAGCGCATCGCATCCGAGCCGTCGCGGTCGAAGACCTCGGTGACGTCGGGGTAGTTGCGCAGCGACTTGCTCATCTTGCGGCCGTCCGACCCGAGCACGATGCCGTGCGAGACCGCCGTGCGGAAGGCGGGCCGGTCGAAGATCGCGGTGGCGAGCACGTGCAGCAGGTAGAACCACCCGCGCGTCTGGCCGATGTACTCGGTGATGAAGTCGCCCGGGTAGTGGCGGGCGAACCACTCAGTGTTCTCGAACGGGTAGTGCACCTGGGCGAACGGCATGGAGCCGGAGTCGAACCAGACGTCGAGCACGTCACTGATCCGTCGCATCGTCGCCGCACCGGTCGGGTCGTCCGGGTTCGGTCGGGTGAGCTCGTCGATGAACGGCCGGTGCAGGTCGGTGACCTCGACGCCGAAGTCGCGCGTCAGCTCGGCCAGCGAGCCGTACACGTCGGTCCGGGGGTACGCCGGGTCGTCGCTGACCCAGATCGGGATCGGGGTGCCCCAGTAGCGGTTGCGCGAGATGGACCAGTCGCGCGCCCCGGCGAGCCAGTTGCCGAACTGGCCGTCCCGGATGTGCTCGGGCACCCAGGTGATCTCCTGGTTGAGGTCGACCATCCGGTCGCGGAACTCGGTCACCCGCACGAACCAGCTGGACACAGCCTTGTAGATCAGGGGGTTCCGGCAGCGCCAGCAGTGCGGGTAGGAGTGCTCGTAGGTCTCGTGCCGCACGACGACGGCGCGCTGGGCGGCCGGCGTCGCCGCGAGCGGTCCGGTGCCTGCCTTGAGGTCCGCGATGATCGGCTTGTTCGCCTCGAAGACTCCCAGCCCGGCGTAGTCGGGCACCTCGGACGTGAAGCGGCCCTTGGAGTCGACCGGGACGACCGGCGCGATCCCGGCCGCGTCGCACACGGCCATGTCGTCCTCGCCGAAGCCGGGGGCCAGGTGCACCAGCCCGGTGCCGTCCTGGGTGGTGACGAACGCGGCCGCGATCACGCGGTGCGCGTTCAGGCGGGCGACGGTGTCGGCGAAGTACCCGAACGGCGGCGTGTACGGCAGCCCGACCAGCGCCGAGCCGCGCAGGGTCGCAAGGACCTGGGCGTCCGCGCCGAGCTCGCGCGCGTACGCCGGCAAGCGCTCGGCGCCGAGGATGACACGCTCCCCCGCGAGCGCACTCTCGGCGCCGGGGGCGACGACGACGTAGTCGATCTCGGGTCCGACGGCGACCGCGAGGTTCGCCGGCAGCGTCCAGGGCGTCGTCGTCCACAGCAGCGCGAGCTCGCCGGTCTCGAGACGCACGCCGACGGTCAGGGCCGGATCCTGCCGGGACTGGTAGACGTCGTCGTCCATCCGGAGCTCGTGGTTCGACAGCGGCGTCTCGTCGCGCCAGCAGTACGGCAGCACGCGGTAGCCCTCGTAGACCAGGCCCTTGTCGTACAGCTGCTTGAAGCCCCAGATGACCGACTCCATGTACGGCAGATCGAGGGTCTTGTAGTCGTTGTCGAAATCGACCCAGCGGGCCTGCCGCGTGACGTACGCCTCCCACACGTCGGTGTACTTGAGCACCGAGCTGCGGCACACCTCGTTGAAGGCGGCGATGCCCATCTCGTCGATCTGGGACTTGTCGGTTATCCCGAGGACACGCTCGGCCTCCAGCTCGGCCGGCAGCCCGTGGGTGTCCCACCCGAACCGGCGCTCGACGCGGCGCCCGCGCTGGGTCTGATAGCGCCCGACGAGATCCTTCGCATACCCCGTCAGCAGGTGACCGTAGTGCGGCACACCGTTGGCGAACGGCGGACCGTCGTAGAAGACGAACTCGTTGGCGCCGTTCACCCCTGCCGGGCGCTGGTCGATCGAGGCCTGGAAGGTGCCGTCGGACGCCCAGTACGCGAGCACGTCGCGCTCGAGCCGAGGCAGGTCCGGGGCGGGAGAGACGGCCGCGGCCGCATCATGGGCACCGTGGCTGGAATCACTGGTGCGGTGCATCGGGTAGGCCATCGCTGCCTGGCTCCTGGGTCGGTCCGTCGTCGTGGTTGCCACGAGGACGACATTCGACGCTGGCGCGTCGCGTGCCGCGGTACCACCCCGCTTGCCGCCGCCACCGGCTCGGAATGTGCCCCGAAGCTGCGGTGATGACGACCACTCGAGCCGGCTGTGACGGGCCACCCGTCCGGTTCTACTGAGGGCCCTCGCGGATCCCGTTCTTCCGGAAGGCTCGCCGGTGATGGCCGGGTCGACGCCTGTTCCCCCCAGCCTAGTGCGCCACCGGAAGGGCTTCGCCCCGAGGTCGGGCGGCGCGCGGGAAGAAGTGCGCGCCCTCGGTCCCGTGCGCGTGCGTGTCACCAAACGGAAGGACCGCCAGCCGCCGAACGAGCAGCACGCCAAGGGGACCGGGATCGGCACGGTGTTGCCGTAGCGGTTCGCGTTGATGAGGGCGGGTGGCGGTCTTGTTGCCGGTGCCCGCAGCGGATGCTTCGTTCAACCGGGCCGGGCTCCACGCTGGGTGTGGATCGGTGGGTGCTCTTGTGGGTGCAGCGGTGGGCGCAGCGAACGTGGACCTGGACTCGGTGCTGGCTGCACCCAGCGCTGCACCCACGGGTACCCGGGTCCTCGCTCGGCGCTGCAAGGGTGGCGCGAGGCTTACGCCCGCGCCACCTGGGTGTTCGAGACCTGCGCGCGAGGGCGCATCACGAGCTGGTCGATGTTCACGTGGTGCGGACGGGTCAGCGTCCACACGACGGCATCCGCAACGTCGTCGGCGGTGAGCGGATCATCCACCCCCGCGTAGACGGCCTCGGCCTTCGCTGCGTCACCGCCAAAACGGTTGAGCGAGAACTCCTCGGTACGCACCATGCCCGGCGCGATCTCGATCACCCGCACCGGCTGGCCAATCAGCTCGAGCCGCAGCGTCGTGGCGATCTGCCGCTCGGCGTGCTTGGCCGCGACGTACCCACCCCCGCCAGGGTAGGTGTCATGAGCCGCGGTCGACGTCAGCACGACGACGTCGCCGCGGCCGGTCGCGCGCAGCGCCGGCAGGAGGGCCTGCGTCACCCGCAGCGTGCCGAGCACGTTGAGCTCGAACATCGCGCGCCAGTCCGCGGGCGAGGCCGCCGCCACCGTCGCCGCACCGAGCGCGCCCCCAGCGTTGTTCACCAGCGCGTGCACCGGACCACCCGAGGCGACCTCGGCGGCCAGGCGTGCGACGTCGTCGTCGGACGTCACGTCGGCGACCAGCGCCACCGCACCCGTCTCGGCCGCGAGGGCGGCCAGGCGGTCGGCACGACGCGCGACAGCGACGACATCCCAACCCTCCGCGCGCAGCCGACGCACCGTGGCGGCGCCGATGCCCGACGACGCGCCCGTCACCACGGCCCGCAACTGTTCGCTCACAGGTTCGCCTCGACGACTGTGAGCGCCTCGTCGTAGATCACGAGCGCCCGCGCGACCTCGTCGTCGGTGCCGCCGCCGACCGGGACGTAGCCGGACACCCCGGGCTGTTGGCCGGGCGGGACGTGCGCCCCGCCCGTGCCGACCACCGCGGTGCCGGTGCTGGCGTGGTACGAGCGATAGGCCGAGAAGACCTTCCCCCTGTGCGCAGGGGCGTGGACCACGCCGGGGTGCCGGTGCTCGATGTTCACGTTGACGAGCTGGGCGAAGTCCAGGTACGTGTTGCCGTCTAGGTCCCAGACCTCGCTGCCGAGGCCGCTCGCGATCACGCGCGGATCGCGAGCGGATCGCGCCGACGAGGAGTGGAAGACGTGCGTGCGGTCCCGCCGGCGGGCAAGCTCGCCGTCGGCGGTGGGGGCGTCAGTCATAGTTGTCACCCTTCCAGAACTTCCCGCCGAGGAATGGATCCGGGCGACCCGAACCGCTCCCGGAAACTCCCTTTTGCCCTAGTCTGCGACTCAAGTGGGGGTGGTACCGGGCCGCGCTCCCGAAAGAGGTCGTCATGCGTCGACACATCGCATCGCTCACGGGAACCGTCGCCGCCGCCGTGGCGCTCGGACTGGCCAGCATCACAGCCCCCGGTTCGGAGCCCACGGCGATCGGTGCAGAACCCGCTGTCCACTTCACAGCGGCGGGCGACTACCACTTCACAACGACAGGTGGGGGCAACGCCGAGGCCGTAGCCGTATTCAAGAAGATCGCTGAGATCGCTCCTGACCTCAACCTCGCGCTCGGAGACATGTCGTACGGCCTGCCCGGATCCGAGCAGTCGTGGTGCGACGCCGTCACCGGGTACGTGGGAGCAGGCTTTCCGTTCGAGCTCATCTCGGGCAACCACGAGTCCGATGGGCTCAACGGCAACATCAACGACTTCTCGGCCTGTATGCCGAACCAGCTGCCCGGAATTGTGGGGACCTACGGCCGCCAGTGGTACGTGGACGTGCCCGCGCAGAACCCGCTGGTCCGGTTCGTGATGATCTCCCCCGGCCTCACCTTCCCCGACGGCACCTACCTGTACACCGCCGGCAGCCCCCGGTACGCCTGGACCGCGGCCGCGATCGACGGAGCCCGGGTGGCATCGATCCCGTGGGTCGTGGTCGGCATGCACAAGCCATGCCTGTCCATGGGGGTGTACGGGTGTGAATCCGGGGCCGATCTCCTCAACCTCCTGCTGGCCAAGAAGGTCGACCTGGTGCTCCAGGGGCACGAGCACGTCTACGAGCGAACCAAGCAGCTCACCCTCGCTCCTGGGTGCCCGAGCATCACTCCGGGCTCGACGAACCCAGACTGCATCGCGGACGCCGACGCGGATCTCGTCAAGGGGGCTGGCACGGTCTTCGCCACCGTCAGCACCGGCGGTGGGGCCCAACGCGTCCTCAACCCGGCGGATCCCGAGGCACCCTACTTCGCGGCGGCGTCAGGCATCGACACGGCCACGTGGGGCGCGCTGGACGTCCGGGCGACGGCGACGAATCTCTCCGCGACCTTCCAACGGGCGTCGGGCGGGACGTTCACCGACGCCTTCACCATCCGGCCCGCCGACCCGACGCAGAACGTGTCACCGACAGCCTCCTTCACGTCCAGCTGCACGCTGCTCAACTGCGCTGTCGATGCGTCCGGCTCCACCGACCCTGACGGCACCATCGCGTCCTACGCCTGGGACTTCGGCGACACCACGACCGCGACGGGACCCGCCGCCAGCCACACGTACGCGGCCCCCGGCAGCTACACCGTCACGCTCACCGTGGCCGACGACGACGGCGCGACAGGGAGCACGACCCGCACGGTCTCGCCGACGACGGCTTCCCCACCGTTCGCCGCCGACACATTCAGCCGCACGGTCACGAACGGACTCGGGACCGCTGAGACCGGCGGCGCGTGGCGGACGACGGGCAGCGCGGCCAACTACTCGGTCTCTGCCGGGACAGGCCGCATCGTGCTGCCCGCCCCCGGGGCCGGACCCGACATCTCACTCCCCGCCGTCTCGGCAGCGAACACGGACCTGACGTTCTCGCTCTCCACGGACAAAGCCGCCACCGGCAACGGGCTCTACGTCTCGGTGGGTGGCCGACGCGTGGCGGGGGTCGGGGAGTACCGGGCCAAGGTGCAGCTCCGCGCGAACGCCA
>Ga0209745_1000644_pt1 | contig 21261 bp, 23 predicted proteins | sample BarGraNGADG00312_FD_184495 | JGI IMG/M metagenome (GOLD analysis project Ga0209745, IMG submission 184495) | Arctic peat soil microbial communities from Barrow, Alaska - Barrow Graham LP Ref core NGADG0004-312 (SPAdes) (version 2) | ecosystem: Environmental > Terrestrial > Soil > Wetlands > Peat...
TGCCTCCAAAGAGTGCGCCGGGCCGACCGCCCGGATCGAGTCAGTCAAACCGTCGCGCCTTGCCGTTGAGTGGACGGGAGGCAAGCATCACGTGAACGTCGTTCGGGGTCCCGATTTGCGCTGCGGCCAGGGACGGTGCTCCTACGCGTCCAGGCCGGCTCGATGTCCGGCAAACGCTCGGTTCGGATCACCTGACCGATGCCGAGACACCCGAGGATCGCGGGGGCAGCCCCTACAACGCGGCAGCGGATGCGGCAATTGCCGACAGTGTGTCCCTCGCACCATGTTCGACCAAGATCGGCACGTAGTTGCGCACCGGGCCGTCCAGCTTGGCGTGCAGCTCCAGGACAGTGGCCCGAACCGTGGTGATCGGTACGGTCGGGAAGCGCGCCACCAGACGCTCACAGACCTGTTCGACCGCCTTGAGCTCGTCGATGTCGCTCATGGGCCAATCCTCTCCCACGTGGCCAGCCGCTGCAATGGTCTCGCGGCGTGACCTGGCAGACTTGAGGAAGTCGGCGGTCTCCGGACCAGATCGTCTATGAGGATGCGTGCATGATGTCGGTGGGCGCCACGTTGTAGCGGACACCTCCCGGGGACATCCGGAAGTCCATGTAGGGCAGCGGGCCGTCGGGCAGATGCCAGACGGCACTACCGTTCCTGAAGATGAGCCGGTCACCGTCGGGCTCCCAGCCATCGATGGGCGTGGTCCATTCCGCTCGGACGATGCCGCCCGGCAGGTCCGCCCACCGGTCGGTGGTACTGAAGTTGACCGGGCGTGCGTCGGCGTCCAGGAAGACTCGCGCGGTGACCGTCTGCCCGGCGTCCACGAGAGTGACGTCGAAAGAACCGTCGTCCACGGGCGCGAAGGAGGTATTCGGCGCCAGGAGCATCGACGGCGCCACGAGCACCGCATCGTTCAGGTAGGTGACCAGCTCGCTCATGTCAGTCTCCGGGCCCTGCGAGCGCACCACCGTCACCAGACCCAGAAGCTTGCCGTGCATGACCCCCTTGCCGCGCAGGTAGATGTCACGGCCCACCATCGGGACCACTCCGGCGAAGTCGATGCGCATATGGAAGAACCGGGAGACGTCCAGCGCGTTGTTGTACTGCCAGACCTCGGCAGGCATCCAGGCGCCCTTCCCCTTGAGCCGGAAGCGCCCGGTGAAGTGCGCCCGGAAGGACCAGTCGCGAGGGCGGTTCACCACACCCATGGCGTGCATGTACCGCTGGACCGTCGCGGGTAGGCCACCAGATGTCCGTATGGTGGTGGTCATGGTCACTGTCAAGGAAGCCGCCACCGAGTTCCTCGCCACCAAGAGGGTTGCGGTGACCGGGGTATCCAGGAACCGGGCTGGACATGGCGGCAACACGGTCTACCAGCGCCTGCGGCAACGGGGCTTTGAGGTCTTCGCCGTGAACCCGAACGCTGAGACCGTCGAGGGGGACCGTGCCTATCCCGACCTGAAGTCGATCCCCGGCGGTGTGGAGGCTGTGGTGATCGGAACCAGGCCCGAGACGGCCGAGGCCACCATGCGGGAGTGCGCCGAGCTGGGGATCAAGCACGTGTGGATGCATCGGTCGGTCGGCACCGGCAGCGTCTCGCCGGCGGCGACGGAGTACGGCCGGAAGCACGGAATCACGGTGATCGACGGTGGCTGCCCGTTGATGTTCGACCCCACCGCAGACTTCGGGCACAAGTGCATGCGGTTCTTCTTCAGCATGTCTGGAGCCGTTCCTAAGCAAGTGGGCTGACCTACGCCTTTGCGCAGACGCTGCCGGGAACCAAGGAGCACAAGCCCGGCAGCCGGTCGGCAATGAGAAGGGACCACGATGAGAGCGCTGCGCCGGGGGGTCGGCACCCTCGGCGAGGTGCTCATCACCTTGGGTCTGATCCTGTTGTTGTTCGTGTCGTGGCAGCTGTGGTGGACCGACGTCACGGCCAACCGCGAACAAGCCGGCACCATCGCGGCACTCGAGCGCGGGTTCGGTCATGGCGTCCCCGGCGATGGAGCCGTCACGGCGGACCCTCTGGCCACCCTGACCAAGGTCCCGTTCGGCGAGGCGTTCGCGATCATGCGCATCCCGCGCTTCGGCGCCGACTTCGCCCGCCCCGTGCTGGAGGGCACCGACCACGACACGCTGACCAAGGGACTGGGCCACTACCCCCACACGGCGATGCCGGGGCTGGTCGGCAACTTCGCCGTGTCCGGGCACCGCACCACCTACGGCCGGCCGTTCCACAACATCGACCTGCTCCAAAAGGGCGACGTCATCGTGGTCGAGACCAAGACCAGCTACCTCGTGTACGCCGTGGACCGGCACGTGATCGTCACCCCCGACCATCTCGAGGTGGTGGCCCCCGTGCCCCAGCACCCCGGGGTCAAACCAACGGAGGCCTGGTTGACGATGACGTCCTGCCATCCCAAGTTCAGCGCGACCGAACGCTACATCGTGTTCGCCAAGCTCGCCCGGAGCATCCCGCGGGCCAACGGCCTTCCGGCCTCACTGATGGCCGTCCCGGCGGGGGCGACCTGACATGTACGGGCCCCTGTGGCGCCTGCTCCCCGGCCCGTGGCCGGTCAAGGCCCTGCTCTCGCTGATCCTGGTCGCCGCCGTGGTCGCCGTCTGCTTCCTCTGGCTGTTCCCCGCGATCGCACCGCTCATGCCGTTCAACGACAACTCGGTCCGGACCGGCCCACAGTGATTCTCGTCATTCGCGCAAGCCCAACGCGGTCCCGGCGGTCCGCATCACGTGACCGCCCTGCTTGCTGCGTGAGGCCATGACCGAAGAACAACGTCCCGACGCCGCTCCCACCAGGCGGAGCCGCGTCTCACGCCGCCCGCGACGCAGACGCATCGGCGTCGCGATGATGCTCGCGGGTGGGGTGCTCCTTCTGCCCTTCGTCTGGCTCGGCGTTACAGCCCTCATGGCCCGCAGCGAGCTCAGCCAGCTGCGCTCCGAGGTCCACGCTCTGCGCGCCGAGATAACGGCCTCCCGCTGGAGCGCGGCGCACGCCACCGCCGCGGATCTCGCGAAGCACGCTCATCGCGCCCACGATCTGACCAGTGGGCCCGTCTGGGCGCTCGCCGCCCGCCTCCCCGCGGGCGGTGAACCACTGCGCACCGTCCGCGGCATCACCGCAGCCGTCGACACCGTTGGCACCGACGCGCTGCCGCAGCTCGTGAGTGCCATTCAGCGGCTGGACCCCAAGACACTGCGCCGGCCCGATGGCAGCATCGACGCGTCACGCATCACGAGCGTCGGCCCAGGCATCGACGCTGCCTCGGCGACCATGACCCAGGCCAGGAAGGCCATCAGCGCGCTGCCGCAGCACACCTGGCTGAGTGAGATCGACGCGGCGCAGGCGGACGTGCTCAGCCAGATCACGGAGCTTGACGACACCGTCACCTCGGCGACCCTCGCCGTGCACATCCTGCCGGCGATGCTCGGGCAGAGCGGCCCGAAGCACTACTTCGTCGCGTTCCAGAACGAGGCTGAGGCGCGTGGCACCGGTGGCCTGCCCGGTGCCTTCGCGATTGTCGAAGCCGACCATGGCAGGCTGAGGTTCACCCGTTTCGAGAGCGACGCCACCCTGGGCGGCATCTCCGCCGACGTGGACTTCGGGCCCGACTATCACCAGCTCTATGACGGGGCAGGCACGACGACGCTCTACGTCAACGGCAACCTGAGCCCGCACTTTCCCTACGCCGCACAGATCTGGGCGTCCATGTGGCAGAAGTACAGCCACGAAATGGTTGACGGCGTCATCGCGGTCGACCCCACCGCGCTCAGCTACCTTCTCGCAGTGACGGGCCCGGCCACTCTGCCCGACAAGTCGCGAGTCAGCGCGGGCAACGCCGTCGCGCTGACCCAGAGCACCGCCTACGCCAAGTTCGGCGGCCTCGGCGCCGCTGCGAACCTGCAACGACGGGCCTACCTGCTCGGAATCGCAACCGCGGTGAGCAAGAGGATCCTCGACCCGCACGGCGACTCGACGGCGCTGGCGCGAGCCGCCGGCAAGGCCGCGGATGAGCGGCGGCTCCTGGTGTGGAGCGCCGATCCGGCGGTGCAGGCCAGACTGGCGCAGACCTCCGTCGCCGGCATCATCCCCACCACGAAGGCGCCCTACGTCGGCCTGTCCATCGTCAACGACGGCGGCAACAAGCTCGACTACTACCTCGACCGGTCAGTGACCTGGCAGCGCACCGGGTGCGCAACCATCCTGCCGACAACGGTGACCATCACCCTCACCAACAACGCCCCGGTAAGTGGTCTGTCGGCATACGTCACGGGACGCAGTGACCAGCACTCTTATCCGGTCAAGCCGGGGGACAACCGGCTGGAGGTCAGCTACTTCGCGACCCAGGGGGCGATCATGCAAAGCGTCACTGTCGCAGGTCGGCCGGGCACCGCCTCGATCGGGTCCGAGCGCGGGCATCCGGTGTACACCGTCGACCTCGAGGTACCGCGCGGCACGTCGCGCACGATCGTGCTGCGCCTGACTGAACCCGCCGGTTTCGGTGCGCCGACCGTGCTGCACCAGCCCCTGGTGCGACCGCTGAACGTCAAGCTCAACTTCGCCGCCTGCGGCTGAGCCATTGTTTGCACCACTTTGTCAAGTCGTGAACAACCCTTGCCGAAGAAATGGATAAAGCTCGTCCTGCCTGATGGCGTCCTCCTGTTACGTTCCGAACTACTTCTTCGGCACAGCGGTACCAATGGGAGGTCTCATGCCAACAGCTAAGCGGCTGAACGCGTCACTCATGGTGATGTTCGGCGTGATCATCGCGGTGGTGGCCTTCGCAGGTCCGGCAGAGGCCTCTCCATACACCACTCAGCCGACGATCTCGGTGAGCACGCAGACGCCGAAGATGGGGTCCAGCCTCAGAGTCTGCGGCACCGGCTTCCACGCGCGCGCACGAGTGACCATCACCTTGGACAGGCACATCGGGCTCGGCTCCGTCGTCACCGACAGGAGCGGCGCCTTCTGCAAGACGGTCAGGTTGCCGGCCCGAGTCAGCGGAGACCACACGGTCTGGGCCACTGACGGTCATGGAGGCAGTGCCAGCGCCGCGATCCACATCACCCGCAGTCGCGGTCATGGGGACAGAGGCCACCACCACGGAGAACCAGCCCGCGGCGATGGGGATGAAGGCCACGGCAACGGCGACCGAGGCCGGGTTCATGAAACCGCGTTTGGCGGAAGTAGCCGGGTTGAGCTCGCTGCTTTCAACACGAGTGCTGGAACCACCAACAGCGTTGGAACCGCCACAAGCGTTGTCACCACCACAGTCGGCGCATCCACAGACGCGGGCGCCACTGTTTTCGGCATCGGCGCCCTTGGCAGTCTGCTCCTGGTCGGCGGTGCGTTGACGGTGTTCACCAGCAGGCGTCGCAAGGACGTCGCCTGAGACGAGCTCATTCAGCGAGCGGGGCCGGTCTCTTTTCCTCGACCGGCCCTGCTCGCTGCTACAACCCCGGGTCGCTCAGGAAACGCTCCAGGTGACCAGAGCGTCGGTCGAACGCATCGTGGTTTCGCCGACGGCCAGCCAACCACCACCGTCGACCAGCGACAGTGAGACCTGACCGCGGTCCTTGGGCAACGCCGTCTTGACGCACGACGTCGCGACGCTCTTGTCGACCCGCCGGATCTGGACACCCTGGCAGTCCGGGGCGTTCAGGAGCGCGACATAGGTCTGCGACGGGCTGGCCGACAGCACGGCCAGGGCCACGGCTCCGGCGGCCTTGCCCGAGTCGGTCCACGACGAACCCGTGTCCTTCGTGGAACGGAGCAGACCGTCGGCGCACAGCACCCGAGCGGTGTCGGCCGAGAGGACAGCCAGGTCCAGGACAGCACTCCCACCGCAGGGCTGCGAGGTGGACGAGCCAGGGGCCTTCACCGCCATGGGGTTCTTGGGGTCGCGGAACCAGGCGAGTCCCACGGCGCTGCCCGATCCCCAGGTGCCACCACCGTTGGTGGTGCTCTTGAACTCGGCCGCGCAGCTCGAGTCGGCGCCGATGACGAACGCGGCCTTGCCGTCGGTGGGCCGCACCCGGACGATCGTGCGCAGCGGCGCCTTGGCGTCGGCCCAGGTCTTGCCGCCATCGGTGGTGACGACCAGCTTCGCCCCGCCGGCCGCGCACGAACCGACACCGACGCGCCAGGCCCGCTGCTTGTCGATGGCCACGAGCATGGTCTGCAGCGGAGCCGCCGGACCTGTGGTGACGGCCACGGTCGCTGTCGTTGACGACGTGCCCGATGGCGTCGACGAAGGGCTCGCGGTGGCATCTCCAGAGTCGACGGAGGCCGAGGCCGAGCTCAACGGGCTGGTGTCCTTGGCGCTGGGGTGGCTGGGCCGAAGCGCCAGCCCGACCAGAACGACATCGAGGGCCACCAGCCCCACGAGCCCCGCGATGGCAACGCGCGAGGAGACGCTGGACGAGTCCATGTCAGCCGGCCAGAGCGCGGACGATGGCGGGCATCGACCCGACTATCTGTTGTGCCATGGTGACGAACACCTCGTCCTCGCGCCGGAACGGATCGAGGATATCGGCCTGGGCAGGCTCGAGCGGGGGGTTGAGGCCGCGACTCGCCGCTGCCTGCTCGGTCACCTGACGGAGCCACGCCCGCGAATCCATCTGCCTGACGCGGGCGCTGAGCCCGTCGACGCCCGCGACCAGATCGGCGAAGTCACGGAAGGTGAACACCTGGCGCAGGACCTTGGGATACATCGCCGCCACCTGGCCACGGTGAGCACGGGTGGCGGTGAGAACCAGATCGGACTCGGCGATGAGGGCGGACGTGAGGTCTCGCGCCCTGAACCCCGCGGGGTCGCCGCCGTACGCCACGAGCTGCGCAGCCGCCCGCGCGTCCATGGCCGATCCGGTGAGAGCGCCCGTGCCGGCGCTGCGCACGAGGACTGCCCGCTCGGCTCCTGGCCGGCGCTCGTCCAGCTGCCGTTGCAGGAGTCGCTCGATGAACGGTGACCGGCAGATGTTGCCGGTGCAGACGATCAGGATCCGTGCGTCGGCGCCCATGACCAAGAGCCTGTCAGCCAACACGCTTGAGCTGGGCCGACACGTGACTTTGCAGGCCCTGGCCGACGGCAGCCATGTCCATCGCCCAGAACAGCTGGGAGTTCGAAAGCCCGAACCTTCGCGCCCCGGCGTTGTACTCCTTGGCGGCGGGGCTGCGCAGGACCCCGTCGGTGCGCAGCTCGATGATCGGCTTCGCAGGGTCACGATGACCGACATACATCTCGATGACGCCGGTCGGATGGGTGAGCAGCAGCTCGATCTCGCCGTTCTCGAGGACGCGCCAGAACCCGAGCTCGGTAGCCAACGGACGCACCATCTTCCCGACGGGGTCCAGCAGCCAGGTGCGGCTGTGCCACTCCAGGAAGGGGCGACCATCGTGTGAGCAGACGATCTCCTGGCCGAAGTGGGCGGACTCGATGGTCGGGTAGCCGACGACGCCGGCACCCTCCCAGCGTCCGACCAGCCAGGCGAGGGGCGCGAGAACGGGTGACAGGGTGACGTCGAGTTCGAAGGCCATATCAGGGCTGATCGTAGCCTTACGCCATGCCGACGAACTCGCGCCAACTGATCATCAAGCTCACGACCGGGGTCGAGTCCCCCGAGAAGCTGTCCCAGGCGTTCACCGTTGCCGCCATCGCCGTGGCCAGCGGCGCCCGGGTCAGCGTCTGGCTCACCGGGGAGTCCACGTGGCTGGCTGTTCCCGGGCGAGCCGAGGAGTTCTCGCTGCCGCATGCCGCCGCGCTGGCGGATCTGCGCGATGCCGTCATCGCCGAGGGCGACCTCACGGTGTGCAGCCAGTGCGCGCTTCGTCGGGACCTCACCGAAGCCGACCTGCTGCCCGGAGTGCTGATCCGGGGGGCGGCCGCCTTCGTCGAAGAGGTCCTGGCCGACGGCGCCCAGGCGCTGGTCTACTGACCCCCCACCGAACACCTCGGAAGTCCCGAATCTGCGGGAAAAGAGGGTCAAAACGGCGCTCTAGAGGTGTTCGGTCGAGAAGAAGGGGTCAGGCGACGAACAGCCGGCCCACGACGTAGACCACCACGCCGCCAGCCAGCACCGAGGAGCAGGCGCTCACCAGCTGCGCGCGAGAGCCGCTGATCGCCGGCAACATGGCCAACACGCGACGAAGGGCGTGGCTGATCCCGGCCCCGAGCACCCCCAGGAGGGCGGCCGGCCCCCAGGTGACGACGCCAGACGCGAGGCCGACGGCGATCGCGACGATGGCCCCGGCCAGCATCGCCAGCGGCAGCAGCCAGGCGCGTAACCGCTGGGTGCCGCCGGCCAGGTCGGTCAGTGCGGATACGGCCATCGCACTGGCGGCAAGGGCTATCACCCAGGCGCCGTGGTGAGTGCGGGGCAGGACCACGAGACAGGCGCCGGAGACCACGATCGCGATCGCGGTGATGGTCGAGGCCATGGACTCGACGAGCCGCGGGCGGCCGTCCCGCCGGGCCAGCTGGTGGATGAACGCGACGATCATGGAGCCGGCCAGTGCGGCCGGCATCCAGGCCAGCAAGGGGTCGAAACGGGTCGCCAGAGCCGTCCCGATCGCGATCGCGGACCCCACAGCCAGCACGAATGCGGTGCCGCGCGGACTGGGCAGCCCCAACAGGCCCCCCCAGCCCCAGGCGATGACGCCGGCGGAGAGGGCGACCGCGACGGCGACCAGCACCGGCCCGGCGAACGCAGTGATGGTCAACAGGCCGGCGAGGGCGATGACGGCGATGGTCACGAGGGGCTGCAGGCGCATCTCGGGAACGGGGACGATGGCCGGCCCGGCGGCCAGCTCAGCGGCACGCATCTGCGAGCGCGTCATCGCTGGGGGGTCCGGCGTGGCATCGGTCACGTGCGGCATCCTCCCATCACCCGCCGGCAAACGGTGGCAGCACCTCGAGGGTGGTTCCCTCCGACAACGGCTCGGCGGCGGTCACCTTGCGCCCGTCCAGCAGGATCGTGGACACCCCCAGGACAACACCCAGGCCGGTATGCGCGGCCGCAGCCGCCTCCAGCACGTCACCGAGGTGGTGGCCGGTGAAGTGCTCGCTGTCGCACCCGGCAGCCGCACGCGCCGACGCGAAGTACCGGATCGTGACGTCCACGCCGGGGCCGGTCGCACCCACTTGGCCACTCGTCATACCTGTATCTCCTGCGTGTGTGAGTGATCTCATGAGGCGAACTATCGCCCCGAAGGGCAAGCTACTGACCTATTCTGCCAAGGGTGGCCCACCTCTTGTTGCTGACCAACGCTTTGGCGCCCAGTGCCGAGGTGCTGCCGGCGCTGGCGCTGCTCAGCCATCAGGTGCGAATTGTGCCCGCCGAACCTTCAGCCCTGGTCGAGCGCCCGGTCGCCGACGTCATCCTCGTGGACGCGCGTCGCGAGCTCGCCGCGGCCAAGTCCCTGTGCCGGCTGTTGCGCGCCACCGGCATCTCGGTGCCGCTGCTGGCGATCCTCACCGAAGGCGGCCTCGCCGGGCTGACAGCGGAGTGGGGGGTCGACGACGTCCTGCTGGACACCGCCGGACCGGCCGAGGTCGAGGCCCGGGTCCGTCTGGCCATCGGCTCGCTGGCCCTGGCCGGCGACGACGACCCGGCCGGCGCCCAGATCACGGCCGGCGACCTGGTCATCGACGAGGCCACCTACTCGGCTCGGATCGACGGGCGGCTGCTCGACCTGACCTACAAGGAGTTCGAGCTGATCAAGCACCTCGCCCAGCACCCGGGGCGGGTCTTCACCCGGGCCCAGCTGCTCCAGGAGGTGTGGGGCTATGACTACTTCGGCGGGACCCGAACGGTGGACGTCCACGTGCGACGGCTGCGGGCCAAGCTGGGTTCGGAGCACGAGGTGCTCATCGGGACCGTGCGCAACGTCGGATACCGCTTCGTGCCCGAGTCCTCACCGCGCGAGAGCGAATCGCTGACCGACGCTTGATGATCAACGTGGAACGCCTTGACGCTGGGCAGCTGTCCGCGGTCCTCGCCCTGAGCGCCACGGCCGAGGCCTTCGACGGGGTGGCGCCGCTGTCCGAGCAGGTGCTGCTGGCCGCTCGAGGTGGCCCCGTCGCCGGCTCCGGCGCCGGCTCCACCACCGGTTCGCCGCACTTCCTCGCGTATGCCGGCACGCACCTCGCGGGCTATGCCCACCTCGAGCGGGGTCAGGCCGGCGAGCCCGCCACCGCGGAGGTCGTGGTGGACCCGGCCGATCGGCGTCGGGGCGTCGGGACTGGGCTGGTCCGCGCCCTCGAGGATGCCGTGGAGGCCGAGGCCGGGACCCTGCGGATCTGGTCGCACGGCGATCTCGACGGCGCCCGCGCGTTGGCGGCCCGCGACGGCTACGCGAAGGTGCGCGAGCTCTGGGCGATGCGCCGGTCGCTGCTCTCCGACGCCGGGTCGCTGCCCGCCGTCACCCTTCCGGAGGGCTTCAGCTCCCGGCACTTCGTCGTCGGTCGGGACGAGGATGCCTGGCTGCGGGTGAACGCCCGCGCCTTCGCCGACCACGCCGAGCAGGGCCGGATGACCCGCGACGACCTCGACCTGCGGATTGCCGAACCGTGGTTCGACGCAAGGGGATTCATCCTCATCGAGGACACGCGGGGGGGCGTCCCGGTGCTTGCCGCATCGCACTGGACCAAGATCGTTCCCGCCGCCGACCCAGAGGTGAGCCCGGCGGAGGGCGAGGTCTACGTGGTCGGCGTCGACCCGGCATACCAGGGGCTGGGGCTGGGCCGCGCGGTGACGGTCCTGGGGCTCGTGCACCTGCGCGAGCGAGGCATGACCCGGGCCATGCTCTATGTCGACGCCGACAACGTGGCGGCCGTCGCGACATACTCCCGGCTGGGCTTCACCCGCTTCGCCCTCGATGTCATGTATTCGCCCGCCGTTCACCCGCCAGTGCCACGATAGGGCCATGAGCACGCACACAGCCCGATCCTCGAACGGCCGCTTCATGAGCGTCGTCCCGGCTTCGGGCGTGCCGGTCGACCCCGACGGGCTGCCCGAGGACCGCTTCCTCGACCGTGAGGTCTCCTGGCTGCAGTTCAACGAGCGCGTCCTGCAGCTGGCCGCCGACGACTCCGAGCCACTGCTGGAACGCGCGCGCTATCTGGCGATCTTCGCCAGCAACCTCGACGAGTTCTTCATGGTCCGCGTGGCCGGCCTCAAGCGCCGAATGGCGACCGGCCTGGCCGTGCGCTCGGCCGCCGGTCTGGAACCGCGCGAGGTTCTCGAACACATCTCGACGGTCGCCCACGAACTGATGGCACGGCATGCCCGCGTGTTCGAGGACGAGGTCCGCCCCGCCCTCATCGAGGAGGGCATCACCATCATGCGGTGGGACGAGCTCAACAGCGGGGAGCAGGAGGGGTTGCACAAGATGTTCCGGGACCGGATCTTCCCGGTGCTCACGCCCCTGGCCGTCGACCCAGCCCACCCGTTCCCCTACATCTCCGGCCTCTCTCTCAACCTTGCCGTCCTGCTGGTCAACCCCAAGACGAGCATCGAGCACTTCGCCCGCGTCAAGGTGCCGCTCCTGCTGCCCCGCTTCGTACAGGTCCAGTCGCCCGACCTGCCGCTCGCCGGCCTCTACAAGGCACGGTTCGTTCCCCTCGAGGACATCATCGCCGCGCACCTGGACCAGCTCTTCCCGGGCATGGAGGTCAGCGAGCACTTCACCTTCCGGGTCACCCGCAACGAGGACCTCGAGGTCGAGGAGGACGACGTCGAGAACCTGCTCACCGCCCTTGAGAAGGAGCTCACCCGGCGTCGCTTCGGCCCGCCGGTGCGCCTCGAGATCGCCGAGGACATGGACGACCACGTCATGGACCTGCTCGGACGCGAGCTGGGTGTGGACCCGAGCGAGGTCTACCGTCTGCCCGCTCCGCTGGACCTGCGGGGGCTCAACGTGCTGGCCGACCTCGAACGTTCGGAGCTGCGGTTTCCCGCGTTCGTGCCCAGAACCCACCCCGACCTCGCTGCCGTCGAGAGCTCGCAGGCCAGCGACATCCTGGCCTCCATCCGGATCAAGGACATCCTGCTGCAGCACCCCTACGACTCGTTCTCGACATCGGTGCAGGCCTTCGTCGAGCAGGCGGCAGCCGACCCGCGGGTTCTCGCCATCAAGCAGACGCTCTATCGCACCAGCGGCGACTCCCCCATCGTGGACGCCCTCATCGACGCCGCGGAGGCCGGCAAGCAGGTGCTCGCCGTCGTCGAGATCAAGGCACGCTTCGACGAGCAGGCCAACATCTCGTGGGCCCGCAAGCTCGAGCACGCCGGCGTCCACGTGGTCTACGGCGTCGTCGGCCTCAAGACCCACGCCAAGCTCTCGCTGGTCGTCCGCCAGGAGGCCGACGGGCTGCGGCGCTACTGCCACATCGGCACCGGCAACTACAACCCCAAGACGGCCCGCCTGTATGAGGACGTCGGCCTCCTCACCTGCGACCCCCAGGTCGGCGAGGACCTGACCCGGCTGTTCAACCAGCTCTCGGGGTGGGCGCCGCGCAGCAAGTTCAAGCGCCTGCTCGTGGCACCGCGCTCGCTGCGCTCGGGCCTGGTCGAGTACATCGACGCCGAGATCGCCAACGCGCGGGCGGGCCGCGGCGGCTACGTAGGTCTCAAGCTGAACTCGATCGTCGACAATGCGCTGATCGATGCGCTGTACCAGGCCTCTCGTGCCGGCGTCGACGTCGACCTGTGGGTCCGCGGCATCTGCGCCGTGCGCCCCGGTGTCGAGGGCCTGTCCGAGAACATCCGGGTGCGCTCGATCCTGGGCCGGTTCCTGGAGCACTCACGCCTGTTCATCTTCGGCGGCGGCGGCGACCCGATCGTGCTCATCGGCAGCGCCGACATGATGCACCGCAACCTCGACCGCCGCGTCGAGGCCCTGGTCCGGCTCGCCGACCCCGCGCACGTCGCGGACATCGAGTCCCTGATGAACATGGGCATGAGCGACGACGTGTCCAGCTGGCACCTCAGCGGCGACGGCCGATGGACCCGGCATCTGCGCGACGCCAACGGCAACGCGCTGCTCGATCTGCAGAACACGCTGATCGAGAGCAACGCCCGGCGCCGCCGCAAGGCCCTTCGCCGGTGACCGCCCAGCCCAGTGAGGACACCGTGATCCCGGCCGGTGAGGACAACGCGATCCCGGCCGCCGGAGCGCTGCCATGGCGTCGCCGCAACGGGCAGCTGGAGGTCGCCCTGGTCCACCGACCCCGCTACGACGACTGGTCCTGGGCCAAGGGCAAGCTCGACCCGGGCGAGGCGTGGCCGGTCGCTGCCGTGCGCGAGGTCTTCGAGGAGACCGGATTTCACGTGCGTCTCGGTCGCCCCCTCCCCTCGTCGCAGTACACGGTCGTGAACGGCACCGGCCAGCCGGGCACCAAGGAGGTCCGCTTCTGGGCGGCCGAGGTCGTCGGTGGTGACGGGACACTGGTCAACGAGATCGACGAGGTCGTGTGGCTCGACGTCGCCGCAGCCACCGCCCGGCTCAGCTACACCCGTGACCAGCAACAGCTCAACGCCCTGGTGAGGGCGGACCGTGACCGGACCCTGACCACGTGGCCGCTGATCATCGTCCGCCACGCCAAGTCGCGGTCCCGCTCGAAATGGCGCCACGAGGACCCCCTGCGGCCCCTGGACGCCCGCGGCCGTCAGCGTGCCCAGGCCCTGGTCCCGATCCTGGCCACCTACGGAGTGACCCGCGTGGTCACCTCGCCCTCCGTGCGTTGCCTCGACACCGTCCTGCCGTATGCCGTAGCTGCTGGTCTGGAGGTCCGGCTCAAGTCCGGGCTGTCCGAGGAAGGGTTCTCGAAGCAGCCTGACCGTGCTCCCTATCACCTGACCCGGCTGCTGGAACACGGCAACGCGGTGGTTCTGTGCAGCCACGGTCCGGTCCTGCCGGTGCTGCTCGACCAGCTTTCCGGGATCGCCGACTTTGGCGAGTCGAAGGCCAAGGTCACGCTGTCCGAGGCCGCTGAGCGCGGCATGGGCAAGGGCGAGGCGCTGGTCGCCCACCTGGTCGGGACCGGCAGCCAGGCTCGGGTCGTCGACGTCGAGTCGTGCACCGGACCGTGAGCTTCTTGACTCAGGCCTGACGTGTCGTTCACCTGTTCCTCGCTTCCGGTCCCGTCAAGGGTTGCTCGAACGCCGTATTCCGTTCATGTTCTGTTAACCAGTCGAAAGTCATTGAGTCACCCAGCCTCCCTAGCGTTGCTCCCATCGGGCACCAGCGCCCGACGCAGTTCCCCCTGCTCTGGAGAGGCTCCAAAAAAGTGAAGATACAGTCTCGTCGGCGATTCGCCAGTGTCACGGGCGCTGCCCTGGTCGGCACGCTCGCCATGTCTGGCTGTGGCTCCGACAACAACGCGACCGCTACCCCGGGCGCGAGCGGCACTTCGAACGCGACCACCGGTGCCAAGGCCGACTGCGCCACCGGCACCCTGAACGGCGAGGGCTCATCGGCCCAGAAGAACGCCATCGACCAGGCCATCACCGACTTCCAGGCGACGTGCAGCGGCGCGACCATCAACTACAACCCGACCGGTTCGGGCGCCGGCATCAAGCAGTTCATCGCCGGCCAGGTCGACTTCGCGGGTTCCGACTCGTCGCTCAAGGACGCCGCGGCGGCTGGCTCGACCAGCATCGAGCAGGCCGACGCCGACAAGACCTGCGGGTCCCCTGCCTGGAACCTGCCCATGGTGACCGGTCCCATCGCCGTCGCCTACAACCTCAAGGGTGTCGACAAGCTGATCCTGACCCCCGCCGTGACCGCCAAGATCTTCAACGGCGTCATCACCACCTGGAAAGACCCGGCGATCGCAGCGATCAACCCCGGCGTCACCCTTCCGTCGGAAGCCATCAAGGTCTTCTTCCGCTCCGACGAGTCCGGCACGACTGACAACTTCACCAAGTACCTGCACGCCGCGGCCGCCGCGGACTGGCCCGCCGCCTCCGGCAAGAAGTGGACCGGCAAGGGTGAGGGCAAGGAGAAGTCGGCCGGTGTCGCCAATGCCGTGAAGTCCACCGAGGGCGGCATCACCTACCCGGAGTGGTCCTACGCCAAGGACAACAAGCTCGGCATCGCCCAGATCGACAACGGCGCCGGCCCGGTCGAGCTGACCGGCGAGGCAGTCGGCAAGGCCGTCGGCGCCGCCAAGGTTGCCGGCGAGGGCAACAACCTCAAGCTCAAGCTGGACTACGCCACCAAGGAGGCCGGCGCCTACCCGATCCTGCTGGTGACCTACGAGATCGTCTGCTCCAAGGGCAAGGACCCGGCAAAGGCCAAGCTGGTCAAGGCGTTCCTGAAGTCCTTCGCCGCGACCGACGAGCAGGCCAAGCTGCAGGACATCGGATACGCGCCGCTTCCCTCCGCAGTTCAGTCAAAGGTCGTCACCGCGATCGACGCCCTCTCCTGATCCCGCGACAGATGGTGTGAGCTGACGTGCCGAGCATCACCGGCGTCTCTACGGTGGACGAGCTCCCCGACCCCGAAGGGCACGGTCCCCTCCAGGGGGACGGTGCCTCCACGGGGCGGCTCGGCGACCGCCTCTTCGGCGGCGCAGCCCGAGGCGCCGGTCTGCTGGTCATCGCCCTGGTGACCCTGATCGCCGTCTTCCTGCTGTCCCAGGCCCTGCCCGCTCTGGCCAAGAACAAGGTCAACTTCCTGACCTCCACGAAGTGGAACGTCGACGGGACCCCGCTGCAGTTCGGCATCGCCAACCTGCTGTGGGTGACAGTGCTGTCCTCGGCGATCGCCATGCTGATCGCCGTGCCCTTCGGCGTTGGTGTCGCCCTGTTCATCACGCAGTACGCACCACGCTGGCTGAGCCGACCAGCAGCAAGTCTGGTCGACCTGCTCGCCGCCGTGCCCTCGATCGTGTACGGCTTGTGGGGTCTTCAGGTCTTCGGCCCGCACATCGGCGGGGTGCAGGCCGTCCTGGAGAAGCTCTTCGGGTGGTTCCCACTGTTCAAGAGCACCGGAATCGGTGCCGCCAGCACGATCCTCACCGTTGCCGTGGTGCTCTCGATCATGGTGCTGCCGATCGTCACGGCGCTCTCGCGCGATGTCTTCGACCAGACCCCGATCACGCACAAGGAGGGCGCCCTGGCGCTGGGCGCGACCAAGTGGGAGATGATCCGCACCGCGGTCCTTCCCTTCGGCAAGCCGGGGGTGATCAGTGCCTCGATGCTCGGCCTGGGCCGGGCACTCGGCGAGACCGTGGCCGTCATGATCATCCTGTCAGCGCTGGCGGACGGCGCGTCCTGGTCCTGGTCCATGTTCAACGGTGGCGAGACGTTCGCGTCCAAGATCGCCAACAACGCCGCCGAGTTCGACTCCCCGCAGAAGGCCGGTGCGTTCCTGGCAGCCGGCCTGGTGCTGTTCCTGCTGACCTTCGTGGTCAACGCGATCGCGCGCATCGTCATCGAACGCCGGAAGGCGTTCAGCGAATGACCGCCATGGACACGTCACCAGCCCCGAGCCTGGACGCGGTGGGACTGGGGGCTCCCGCGTCCGGGTTCGGCCACCGATCCCGTGGCCGGGCCGTGCGCAACCAAGTGGCTCGCGCCGTGATGTGGACGGCGTTCGCGATCGCGATGGTGCCCCTGGCCTGGATCCTGTGGAGCGTGGTCAGCAAGGGCGGCCAGATGCTGTTCGGCAGCAGCTGGTGGACCAACTCCCAGCGCGGGATCACCAACCGGGTCGTCGGCGGCGGCGCCGTCCACGCCATCCAGGGCACCCTCATACAGGGTCTGGTGACGGGGCTGATCGCGGTGCCGATCGGGGTGATGACGGCCATCTACCTCGTGGAGTTCGGCCGCGGACGGCTCGCCAAAGCCGTGAGCTTCATGGTCGACATCCTCACGGGCATCCCGTCCATCGTCGCGGCGCTGTTCATCTACGCCGTCTGGGTCACCACGTTCGGCTTCCAGCGGGTGGCCTTCGCCGTGTGCCTGGCCCTGGTGCTGCTCATGATCCCGGTCGTCGTGCGCTCGACCGAGGAGATGCTCAAGCTCGTGCCGAACGAGCTGCGCGAGGCCGCCTATGCGCTGGGGGTGCCCAAGTGGAAGACGATCATGCGGGTCGTCCTGCCGACTGCTTTCGCCGGCATCATCACCGGGATCCTGCTCGGCCTGGCCCGGGTGATGGGAGAGACCGCGCCGCTGCTGATCCTGGGGCCGTACACCAAGAACATCGCGACCAACCTGTTCGGCGGGCTCATGCCGACCCTGCCGACGATGATCAACCAGGACCGCACGGAAGTGCTGCAACCTGCCGTTGACCGAGTCTGGGGAGCGGCGGCAACACTGATCCTGATCATCCTGGTGCTGAACGTCGCGGGACGCCTCATCGCCCGCTTCGGCAAGCTCAAGAGCTGACCGGGCCAACCGGCATACAATTTCTTCCGTTCAGACACGAAGGACGAAAATCACCTCATGGCCAAGCGCATCGACGTCAAGGACCTCAACGCCTTCTACGGTGCCTTCAAGGCGGTCGAAGACGTGTCGATGACGATCGAGCCCCGCTCGGTAACGGCCTTCATCGGCCCGTCCGGCTGCGGCAAGTCGACGCTCCTGCGGACGCTGAACCGCATGCATGAGGTCATCCCCGGCGGCCGGGTCGAGGGGTCGGTGCGCCTCGACGACGTCGATCTGTACGCCGCGAACGTGGACCCCGTGGGCGTTCGCCGCACCGTCGGCATGGTGTTCCAGCGTCCGAACCCCTTCCCCACGATGTCGATCGCGGACAACGTGGCGGCGGGGTTGAGGCTCAACGGCCTGAAGAACAAGAAGGTGCTCGCCGAGAAGGTCGAGGCCTCGCTGCGCGCCGCGAACCTGTGGAACGAGGTCAAGGACCGGCTGAACAAGCCCGGCGCCGGGCTCTCCGGCGGTCAGCAACAGCGGCTGTGTATTGCCCGGGCCATCGCCGTCGAGCCTCAGGTGATCCTGATGGATGAGCCCTGTTCGGCGCTGGACCCGATCTCGACGCTGGCCATCGAGGACCTGATCGCCGAGCTGAAGAGCAAGTACACCGTGGTGATCGTGACGCACAACATGCAGCAGGCGGCTCGGGTGTCGGACCGGACGGGGTTCTTCAACCTCGCCTCGACGGGCAAGCCCGGGCGGTTGATCGAGATGGACGACACGCAGAAGATCTTCAGCAACCCGACGCAGCGCGCCACCGAGGACTACATCTCCGGCCGCTTCGGCTGACCACCCCCTTGCTCACTTCAGGCCGGTTTGCTCAGTTGAGGCCGGTTTTCGATCCGAGAATGCCGTCGCGCAGCGGCCTGAACTGAGCAAGGCCCGTGCCGCGTCTCAATTTGGCCTGTGGATGACCTCGGCGGGCGGCGCGATGTGGGGCACGGTTGTCCAGTGCGCGCCGACCCGACCCTGCCCCTCGTCTTCACTCGAGACGACGCCCTTGCCGCGGGTATGAGCCGCCACCAGGTCGCCCATCGAGTGCGCACCGGCAGCTGGCGGGCACTGCGACGCTCCGTCTACATCCAAGAGCGGCGGTATGCCGCGTTGACCGCACGCGAGCAGCACACTGCCGCCGTGGTCGCCACGTTGATGGCGCGACCGGACGCCGTCGTGGCCAGCCACCTCAGCGCCGCCGTCGGGTACGGCTGGGTCCTGCCGCTGGCCGGCCCCGGACCCGTGACCCTCACCGATGGCGACCTTGACGCACCGACTCGGCGCTGGGCGGATCTCACGATCCAGGTCGCCAGCCTGCCCCCCTCTGATGTCCGCACCTGCACAGTGGGCGTCGCCGGGACGCGATGGCAGGTTCCTACGACGAGCCGCTCTCGCACCGTCGCCGACACCCTGCGCCATCTCTCGAACGCCGACGGTGTCGCACTGGCCGATTCCGCGCTGCGAGGGGCAAGCGTGTCCTACGACGAGATCGCGGCCGTCCTCCATCGCCAATCGTGTTGGCCCTACGCCGAGAACGCCCGCCGGGCCCTGCCCCTGGTGGACCCGAGGCGTGAGTCGTGGCTGGAGAGCTACTCCTTCGTCACGCTTCATCAGATGGGGCTCCCCATGCCGGAGCCCCAGGTCTCGTTGTTCGATGCCCAGGGGCGTCTCGCCGGCCGGGTTGACGGTTGGCTCGAGGACGAAGCAGTGGCACTGGAGTCGGACGGCCGGGCGAAGTACTTCCTTGGCGACCAGCCGCTGTCGGTGGATGTCGACCTTGCCGCAGAAGAGGTGTTGGACCATGCCCGCCGGCAGGTGATGCAGGAGAAGGAACGACGCGACCGGATCGTCGACCTCGGAGCAGAGCTGGTCCGTTGGGGCACCCGCGAGATCCTGAGGTCACCCCGCGAAGTGCTGGTTCAGATCGCTGCGGCACGGGCAAGAGGTGACGCGGAGCGCTTCCGGGGCCGGACGGCATACCTGCCTGCCCCTGCCTGGCTCCTGCCGACTCGACGCCGCGCCGGTTGAGATCGGGGCGGCCCTTGCTCGGTTCAGGCCGCTCGGAGACGGCAATATCGCCGCAAGAACCGGCCTGAACCGAGCAAACCGGCCTGAATGGAGCAAAGGGCGGCTACTGGAAGGGGATCGTCACCGTATAGGCGAGGGCTGCCACCAGGCCGGCGCCGGGGAACGTCAGGACCCAACCAGCCACGATGTTCTTGGCCACCCCCCACCGCACCGCGGACAGCCGCTTGGTGGCGCCGACGCCCATGATCGTCGAGGTGATCGTGTGCGTGGTCGAGATCGGGGCGCCGAAGCTCAGGCCGGCCACATAGAGGATCGAGGCTGCCGAGGCTTCTGCGGCGAACCCCTGAGGCGGGTCCAGGTGGATGATCCTGCGGCCCAGCGTCCGCATGATGCGCCACCCACCGGAGTACGTCCCGGCGCTGATGACCAGCGCGGTGGAGATCTTGACCCAGTTGGGGATCGACGAGTCGTTCTGGTAGCCGCCGACGGTCAGGGCCAGCACCACAATGCCCATCGTCTTGCCGGCGTCCTGGAGGCCGTGGCCGAGCGCCATCGCGGCCGCCGACAACACCTGGGCATAGCGGAACCCGCGGGCCGCACGCCCAGGGTGCTGGCGACGGAAGAGCCACAGGATGGCGGTCATCACGAAGTAGCCCAGGATGAGCCCGATCACCGGCGAGAGCACCATCGGGATGACGATCTTGACCAGCACCCCATACCAGAGGACGGGCGCCCCAGCGGCGAGCGCCGCGCCGCCCATGCCGCCGAAGAGCGCATGTGAGGATGACGACGGCAGGCCTCGCCACCAGGTCAGGAGGTTCCACGCGGTGGCGCCGACCAGAGCCGAACCGACGATGAGCAACCCGACGGTTCCGTCCGGCGGGGAGATGATGCCCTTGCCGACGGTGCTGGCGACCTTGGTGCCGATGAACGCCCCGAGGAGGTTGAAGACGGCGGCCATGCCGAGTGCGATCCGCGGTGTCAGGGCTCGGGTCGAGATCGAGGTCGCGATGGCGTTGGCGGCATCGTGAAAACCGTTGGTGTAGTTGAAACCCATCGCCAAGGCAATGACCAGCGCGACAGGCAGCCAGTCCACGAGGTCAGGACTCCTTGACGGCGATGCTCTCGACCTGGTTCGCCACGGTCTCGAACGCGTCCGCGGCAGCCTCGAGCACGTCGACGACCTCCTTGAGCTTGAGCACGGTGATCGCCTCCGCGCCGTTGTTGAACAGCTCGGCGAGCAGCTCTCGGTAGATGTGGTCGCCTTGGTTCTCCAGGCGGTTGATCTCGATCCAGTACTCCGACAGGTCGCGCATCGCGCGCAGCCGCGGCATGGCCTCTGCGGTCAGCTCGGACATTCGGGTGAGAACCTGGACCTGAGCCGAGATCCCATCGGGCAGGTCACCGATGCGGTACAGCACGATCAGGTCGGCCGCGGCTTCCATCAGGTCCATGCAGTCGTCGAGGTTGGACGCCAGACCGTAGATGTCCTCGCGGTCGAACGGGGTGATGAACGATGAGTTCACCTTGCGCATGATGGCGTGGGTTGACTCGTCCGCATCGTGCTCGAGGTCGCGCATCCGGGAGGCCACGGCCTCACGCTCCGAGGGCTCGACGCCCAGCAGCCTGGTCAGCTCGCGAGCGCCCTCCACAAGGTGGCTGGCGGACTTTGCGAAAAGATCGTAGAAGGTGAGGTTGTGCGGAGTGAGGCGAAAACCCACTGGGAGACTCCGGTTATCGGGGAGGTGGCCGTACATGATGCTAGGGCCCCCGGCGCA
>Ga0209745_1000648_pt1 | contig 21161 bp, 18 predicted proteins | sample BarGraNGADG00312_FD_184495 | JGI IMG/M metagenome (GOLD analysis project Ga0209745, IMG submission 184495) | Arctic peat soil microbial communities from Barrow, Alaska - Barrow Graham LP Ref core NGADG0004-312 (SPAdes) (version 2) | ecosystem: Environmental > Terrestrial > Soil > Wetlands > Peat...
GAACGCGGCGCCGTTGGCCAGCATGAGCACCATGTCGTTGGTGGACTGGTCTCCGTCCACGGATATCCTGTTGAAGGACCACTCCACTGCCGACGCGAGCCAGTCCTGCATTATGTCGTGGGGCAACTCTATGTCGGTGGTTATGACCGCGAGCATGGTCGCCATGTTGGGTTGCACCATCCCCGAGCCCTTGGCCATCGCGCCGATCCTTACGATCTTGCCGCCGATCTCCATCTCCGCGGCGAGCTCCTTGGGGTAGGTGTCGGTGGTCATGATCGCCTTGGCCGCGTCGGTGTTGCCGCCGGGGCTGAGCTCGCCCGCGGCCACCTCTATGCCCGATGCCACCTTGTCCATCGGGAGGAACTCACAGATGTGCCCGGTCGAGGCGACGACCGCCTGTCCCGAGCTCAAGCCCAGCGCCTTCTCGGCGGACTTGGCCATCAAGACCGCGTCCTTCATCCCACGCTCGCCCGTCATCGCGTTGGCGCATCCGCTGTTGAGCACCACCGCCTGCGCCTGCCCCGCCGACAGCAGGCTCCTGGTCAGCAGGACGGGAGCCGCCTTCATCTCGTTAGTCGTGAAGACCCCGGCGGCGAACGCCGGTTCGGAGGAGTAGACGAGCGCGAGGTCGTTCTTCCCGTCAGCCTTGATGCCGCAGGAGACGCCGGAAGCGAGGAAACCCAGTGGAGCGCACACCCCTCCCAGTATCCGGTCGAACCCCATCGCGTTCATGCCGATCACCACCTACCTTTTCTCAGGGGAAAAGCCCGCACGCTGAAAGGCCGAGCTTCTCGTCCATGCCGAACATTATGTTGGCGCTCTGGACCGCCTGGCCGGACGCGCCTTTGACCAGATTGTCTATCGCGGACATGACGATCGCCACTCCCGCGCCGGACACCTCAACCGCCACGTGGCAGCTGTTGCCGCCCCTGACCGCCTTGGTCTGAGGGTAGGCCCCCTCCTGGAGCAGCTGGACGAAGGGCTCGCCGGAGAAAGCCTCCTGGAACGCGGCCCGCACTTCCGCGGGCTTCGCGCTCTGCTGGAGCGGCACGTACATCGTGCTCAGTATTCCCCTGTCCATCGGCGCCAGGTGCGGAGTGAAGACCATCTTCACCGGCCCGGCGGTCATCTCCTGGAGGCAGAGCGAGATCTCCGGCGCGTGCCGGTGCCCACTCACGGCGTACGGCGTGATGCTGTCGGACGCCTGGGGGAAGTGCGTGGGAAGTGTAAGCTTCCTGCCCGCGCCCGATATCCCGGTCTTGGCGTCGATGATCACGGTGCCGGCGATCATGCCCGCCTTTGCCAGCGGGTAGAGCCCCAGCAGGGACGCGGTCGGAAAGCAGCCGGGGTTGGCCACCAGGGACGCGCCGGCGATCTCGTCGCGGTTGAGCTCGCAGAGCCCGTAGACGGCGTCGTCGAGCAGGTCGGGGCTGGTGTGATCGAGCCCGTACCACTCGGCGTAGACGTCGGCCGGCAGCCTGAAGTCCGCCGAGAGGTCGACGACCTTCCTGCCCGCGGAGACGGCTTCGGCCACGACCTTCATGCTCTCACCGTGCGGCAGGCAGGAGAAGACCACGTCGCAGGAGTCGAGTAGGCCCGGCTCATAAGCCACGAAGTCCCCCCCGTACCGCCCCGCGAGCGAAGGGTACAGCGAGGCGATGCCGGTGCCCGCGTATTGTCCGGCTGTAGCCACCTCGACCTCCAACTCCGGGTGCCCCGCCAGTATCCGCATCAGTTCCGCACCGGTGTATCCGGATGCTCCCACGATTCCTGCCCGCAGCAACTTCTCCTCCTTGTTCGATAAGCAAAGACGCGCTCGGTGAGCGCATCCTGAATAATATACAACTATACGAATATTTATGCAAGGGGGATTCAAGGCGCTTTTCGCGGGCTTAATCCCCGACGGCTATCGCACCTGCCCCTCCCCGCGTATCACGAACTTGGTGCTGGTGAGCTCGGTCAGGCTCATGGGGCCCCTGGCATGAAGTTTCTGGGTGCTGATGCCGATCTCCGCCCCCAGGCCGAACTGGCCGCCGTCAGTGAAGCGCGTCGACGCGTTGATGTAGACCGCGGCCGAGTCCACCCGCTCGACGAACTCCTTGCCGCTCAAGTAGTCCTCGGTGACAATCGCCTCCGAGTGGTGGGAGCTGTACTTCGCGATGTGCTCGATCGCCTCGTCGAGGTCATCCACGACCTTGACTGCCAGGACCAGGTCGAGGTACTCGGTATACCAGTCGTCCTCGCCCGCCTCCTCCGCCGCGGGAAGCAGCCCGCGTGTCACGGCGTCCCCACGGATCACCACTCCCCTGTCGGCGAGCTCGGCCCCGACGGCGGGGATGAACTCTGCGGCGGCGTCACGGTGGACCAGCAGGGTCTCCGCCGCGTTGCAGACCCCGGGGCGCTGGGTCTTGGCGTTCACCACGATGGCCGAAGCCATGGCGAGGTCCGCGCCGGAGTCGACGTATATGTGGCAGTTGCCGGTGCCCGTCTCGATGACTGGCACCGTCGAGTTTTCGACCACCGTGCGTATGAGCGCGGCCCCTCCCCTGGGGATGAGCACGTCGATCAGCCCGTGAAGCCTCATCAGCTCCCGGGCCGCGTCACGGTCGGTGGAGCGCACCAGCTGGATGCAGTCGGCGGGCAGGCCGGCGCCGGCCGCCGCCTCCGCGATGACGTCCACCAGAACCGAGTTGGAGTTGATGGCGTTGGAGCTTCCGCGCAGGACGACCGCGTTCCCGCTCTTGAGGCAGAGGCCGGCCGCGTCCACGGTCACGTTCGGGCGAGCCTCGTATATTATCCCTACCACGCCGAGGGGCACCCGCACCTTGGAGACCTCCAGGCCGTTGGGGAGCCTCCAGCCGTCGACGACCTCCCCCACCGGGTCGCGAAGGGCGGCCACCTCGCGAAGGCCCTGCGCCATCTCGCTCACCCTCGCCTGGTCGAGGGTCAGCCTGTCGATGAGCGCGGCCGTCATTCCCCCGGCGCGCCCCGATTCGAGATCGATGCTGTTTCGCTCGACGATGAGGCCTGAGTTCGCCTCGAGGGCGTCGGCCATCGCCTCCAGCGCCGCGTCCTTGCGCGCGGTGCCGGCCATCGCCAGCGTGGCCGCGGCGGCCCTGGCCTTCATGCCGAGTTTTTCGACCTCACCCATCTGTCCCGCCTTTCGCTATGCCGGCCGTCACTGCTTGAAGACGGTCAGCTCGTCCCTGTGGACTATCTCCTCGCCTTTCTCGCCCAGCACACCGGTGATCTGGTTGCTGCGCAGGCCCTGCACTCGTGAGGCCTCATCTGAATCGTAGCTGGAGAGCCCTCTCGCTATCAGCCGGCCGTCGGGGCCGATTATGTCGACGCAGTCGCCCACGCTGAAGCTCCCCTCCACTTTAACCACCCCCGCGGGAAGCAGGCTCTTTCCTCTCGACTGCAGCGCCTTCTCCGCGCCCTCGTCCACGAAGAGCTTGCCCTTGCTGATCCGGGCGTAGCCTATCCAGTGTTTCTTGGCGGGCACCTTTCCGGATGCCTTGAAGAAGGTTCCCGGCTCTTTCCCCGCCAGCAGCTCGTTGATGGTGTCGGGGCTTCGCCCGTCGGCGATCACCACGCTGACGCCGGTCTCCGCGGCCGCCTTCGCCGCCTCGAGCTTGGAGGACATGCCTCCCAGGCCGAGGACGCCGGCATCGCCGCCCATCTCCTCTATCTCGCAGGTGACCTTCTCGACCCGCTTGATCAGCGTGGCGCCCTCGCTCACTCTGGGGTCCTCGGTGAAGAGCCCCTCCGCGTCAGTGAGCAGGACCAGCACGTCGGCGCCCACCAGCGAGGCGACCAGCGCGGCGAGCATGTCGTTGTCCCCGAAGGTTATCTCCTCGGTCGCGACGGTGTCGTTCTCGTTGATGACGGGGACGACCCCCATCTCGAAGAGCGTCTCCAGCGTGTGCCTGGCGTTCAGGTACTGCTGGCGGCGGGTGATGTCATGCTGTGTCAGCAGGACCTGGCCCGCGGTGATGCCCGCCGTCGCGAAAATATCGGTGTATATGCGCACCAGCGCGCCCTGCCCTACGGCCGCGACGGCCTGCAGCGTCTGGACAGAGTCGGGGCGCTCGGTCATGCCCAGCCTCTCCATCCCCGCCGCAATCGCGCCCGAGGATACCACGGCGACATCGATGCCCTTCTCCCTGGCAGCCGCTATCTGGCTGGTGAGCGCGCCGACCCGCTCGGGGCTGATCCGCCCGCTCCTCTCCGTTATGGTGGCCGTTCCGACCTTGATGACCATCCTGCGTATCTTATCCATCTTCCTGTCCGTCACCATCGCCGGCGCCGGTAGGAGCGTCGGGCGCCACGGCCAGGCCCAGGCTGTCGGGAATGTACTCGAAGGTCCTTCCCGCAATCTCGATCTCATCGCCCGCCTGCGCTCCGGCCGCCGCCGCGGCATCCTCGACACCGGCCTCCCTGAGCTTCATCGCCAGGTGCGACACGGCATCGTCGTTGGACCAGTCCGTCATGTTGACCATCCGCTCCAGGCGACCGCTGGTCACGATAAAGAGCCCCTCCTGCGCCACCACGCCCATGGCGTCCTCTTCAGGAAGCGGCTCATAGACCACCTGCTCGCCCGTGCTCACACCTTCTTCGCGGGCCTGCTCGACCTGGTTCGCGAGCGCGTGCAGCAACTGCTTTACGCCTGACCCGGTCACCGCGCTTATCTCGAACAGCTCGAGCCCGCGTTTTTCGCACTCTGCCCGCAGCTCCTGGAGCTCGTCGGCGGCCGGGTTGAGGTCCATCTTGTTCGCGGCGACGAGGCTGCGCCTGGCGGCCAGCGTATCCTTGTATCCCTCGAGCTCACGCTGGAGGGTGACGAGGTCGTCCGCCGGGCGCCTGCCGCTCATCGGCGACATGTCGGCCAGGTACAGGACCACGCTCGCCCTCTCGATGTGGCGCAGGAACGCGATGCCCATCCCCTTGCCCTGGTGCGCTCCCTCCACCAGGCCGGGGACGTCGGTCACCACGATGTCCGAATCCTCACCGACGACGACCCCCAGGTTGGGCTCGATAGTGGTGAAAGGATAGTCGGCGATCTTGGGCCGCGCGGCGGAGATCCTGGCGATCAGGCTCGACTTGCCGGCGTTGGGGAAGCCTACGATGGCCACGTCCGCGACCAGCTTGAGCTCGAGCGATATCTGTCTTGCCTCGCCTGGCTCGCCCTTCTCGGCGAACCGCGGCAGCGGTCCCACCTCGTTGACCAGCCCCGCGTTGCCTCGCCCGGCCCTGCCTCCCCGCGCTGCCGCGAACACCTGCCCGGCCTCCAGCAGGTCGGCGATGACCCGCCCGCCAACATCGCGCACGACCGTGCCGGGTGGCACCATCACGACCACGTCGCGACCTCTGGCGCCTCTCTTGTCGCGCGAGCCGCCTCTGGCGCCCGCGTGCGCCCTGAAGTGGCGCCTCCTGGCGAACGCGCTCAGGGTGCTCACGCTGTTGGTCGCCTCGAGAACGACGTCCCCGCCTTTTCCTCCTCCGGCGCCGTCGGGTCCGCCCCGCGGCCGGTACTTCTCTCTGAGGAACGAGACGCAGCCGTCCCCGCCGCGACCGCCTTCTACGAATATGCTGGCTTCGTCAACGAACATGGGGGTACGCCGCTTTCAATCGTGAGGAGATCGAGGAGTGGCTTAAGTTACCGGTTCCTGCCGCGGTCGCGAGAGGCTGCGAAGGACCTCCAGCTTCTCCTTCTGCTTCTTGCGGCGCTCGAGGCGCTCGTCGTAGCTGCGGTCGAGAACCATCTTGATGACCTCGACCAGGAGAAGTGGGTTGAACGGCTTTATCACGTACTCGTCGGCGCCCAGTTCCCAGCCCCGTATCACGTCGCTGTCCTGGGTCTTCGCGGTCACCAGTATGACCGGCATCTCCTGGGTCTCGGTGTTGCCTCGTATCCGCTTGAGGACCTCCCACCCGTCGACGCCCGGCATCATTATGTCGAGCACCACCAGGTCGAGCACGTCGGATTCGAGCACGTCCAGCGCCTGCTCACCGGACGTCGCCTCGACAACGGAGTAGTTGTTGAGTTTGAGGTTGACGTTGATGAGCTTGACCATGGTGGGGTCGTCGTCCACCACTAGGATCTTTCTCTTGGCCACTTGGCGCTCCTATTGCTCTTGCCCGCGCTACCAGACCATTATACATTCGCCCCGCGAGGCCCTGAAAACCGGCGCCTCTACTCGCCCGCGGCTCCGGGCAGGACGCTCACGAAAGCCTTGTTGCCCCGTCGGTAGTAATGGATGGTCCCGTCCACCTTCGCGAACAGCGTGTAGTCTTTGCCCAGGCCGACGTTCTCGCCCGGCTTTATCCTGGTTCCCCGCTGCCTCACGATTATGTTGCCGCCGCGAACCTCCTGGCCCCCGAACATCTTCGCGCCCAGGCGCTTCGACTGGCTGTCGCGTCCGTTCCTCGAGCTCCCGACGCCCTTCTTGCTGGACATCAATACCTCCGATCAGGCGCCCTCGGCGGCCGGGCTCGGAGCCTTCTCCGCGGCCTTTCGAGGTGCGCTCTTGCGAACTGTTATCTCTTCGATCTCGAGGCGGGTCAGGTCCTGCCTGTGCCCCTTCTTGCGGTGGTAGCCCTTCTTTGGCTTGTACTTGTAGACGATGAGCTTCTTGCTCCTGCCCTGGGCAACGACCTTCGCGGACACGCGCACCTTGGCGAGCTCCTTAGGGCTCACGATGACCTTCTCCCCGTCGTTGTACAGCACGACGTCCTCGAAGTTGTGCTTCTTGCCCTCTTCCACGTCGAGCTTCTCGACGGTTATGACGTCGCCGGGCGCGACCCGGTATTGCTTAGATCCCGTTCTTATCACTGCATACAATTCACTCGTCTCCCGGTCTGATTGATTTAAGCATTATACACTACAGGCGCGCGCATTGGCTCACCGGTTCATTTACCGTCGAATATCAGTCCCCTGCCTTCGCAGCGCGGACAGGTCCTGCCCATGGTGTCCGCCAGGCCCTCGGTCACGTTCTTCCTGGTCATCTCCACCAGCCCCAGGCGCGACAGGGTGACGATCTGCGTCTTGGTCCTGTCCCGCTCCAGCTCGGACTCGAGCGTCTCCAGGACCTTGGTCCTGTTCTCGGGGACCTCCATGTCGATGAAGTCGATGACGATTATCCCGCCTATGTCCCTCAGCCGCAGCTGGTTGACGACCTCGACGGCCGCCTCCAGGTTCGTCTTGAGCACCGTGTCCTCGAGGCTCTTCTTGCCGGTGTACGAGCCGGTGTTGACGTCGATCGCGGTGAGAGCCTCGGCCTCGTCGATCACGATGTGGCCGCCGGAAGGCAATCCCACCTTCCGGCGCAGGGCCGCCTCGATCGCCTTGTCCACCCCGAACCGCGAGAACAGGGGCTCCTTTTCCTTGTAGTGCTGCACCCGGTCCAGCAGCTCCGGCGCCGAGCGGTTTAGGTAATCCTTTATTCGCCCGACCTCCGTCTTGTTGTCGACGAACACCGTCTTGAAGTCGCGGGTGAGCGTGTCCCTCACCACCCTGACGGCCAGGTCCGGCTCGCCGTAGACGAGCGTCGGCGGCTTGGCGTCAGCGATGTTCTGGCGCGTGTCCTCCCACTGCCTCACCAGGTAGTCCATGTCCCTCTGCAGGTCCTTCTTGCGCGCCTTGGCCGCGGCGGTCCTGATGATAGTGCTCCCCTCTGGCGGCTTGAGCTCCCTCTGCATGTTCTTCAGCCTGGTGCGCTCCCTGTCCGGCAGTTTGCGGCTGACCCCGGACCTCTTGGACTGTGGCATGTACACCATCAGGCGGCCCGGCAGGCTGATGTAGGTCGTGAGCCTCGCCCCCTTGCCCGACATCGGGTCCTTGGTGACCTGCGCCACGATGGTGTCGCCGGCCTTGAGGGCCTTGCCGATCTTGCGCGGCCGTACGTGCGAGCCGTCCTCCATCAGGACCAGGTCCTGCAGGTACAGCAGCGCGTTCTTGCCTACGCCGACGTCGACGAACGCGGCGCTCATCCCGGGCAGTACGCTGGTGATCCTGCCGACGTAGATGTTGCCGACGATCGAGCGCCTGCGACTCTTCTCCAGATAGACCTCGGCCACCCCGTCGTCCTCGAGCAAGGCGAGCCTGCACTTGCCCTGCTCACAGGTGACCACGAGCTCCTTCTTGACCTTCTTCAATAGCTTACCCCCCGTGCTCCCCTCCCGGCGCCCGATCTCCCGGCGCCAGCATCCATCGGCGATATCAGTCTGTCTCCCCGGCGTGAGAAGAGACCCGTCCTGTTGACCTCGGCTTGCTGCCATACTTCGCGCCCTATCCCCGCCATGCCCGAGATCACCTCTACGACTTCCCAGGGCTTGATGGTGCCTGCTATGCCGTCGTCCACAGTCATCTTCAGCGAGACGCGGCCTTCCGTTTCGCCCACGACCTCCAGGCCGTGCACCCCGGCGCGGATATCGACCGTCCTGGTGCGCCGCGGCTGAACCCTCTGGTAGGGCAGCGTGCTCATCTCAGAGAATCTTTCCACCGCGTCTTCGAGTTCACCTCCGCCGACCGTCTCCGGGAAGGCCGCGGCGAAGACCGCGGTATCGATCACTTTGCCCACCGGTTTCGCCTCCGGTCCCATCAGCCGGCACTTCGCCGGAGCGATCCCATCGGGCGTAGCCTTCCCCAGCAGGTCGCACGCCTCGGCCGCCGGGACGTAAGAGGTGAGGTTGAAATCCACCAGCTCGCAGTCGCTGGTCACCCCGATGGGCAGCGGCGGCGAGAGGGACACCTTCATGCGCGACATGTTGGTGCCCGCGTACTCCAGCGGCAGCCCGGCCCTGCGCGCCGAGATCATCAGCGTCCTGGCGTACTCGGAGTGCGACAGGTACCTGGCCTGCCCCTGCTTGGTGAACTGCACTCGAAGCCTCAGCGGGCTGTCGGCCGCGCACATCAGGAGTCACTCCCCTTCAGCACCGGCTCAACCGCCAGGCCTTCGCAGACGCCACACTCGCTGCACTCGGCGACCCTGCAATCCGGGGTCGTGGTGGCCTCCATCGCCCGGGAGAGCTCGGCCAGCAGGAACTTCTTGTCCACGCCGAAGTCGAGATGGTCCCAGGGGAAGACCTCGTCCGGCCGCCTCTGGCGGTACAGGTAGAAGTCAGGATCTATGCCTGAGTCGGCCGCCGCGCGCATCCACCTCTCAAAATCGAAGTGATCGGACCAGGAGTCGAAGCGTCCGCCCGCGGCCCAGCAGTTCTCCAACATCCGCCCCAACCGGCGGTCCCCCCTGGCGAGCAGCCCTTCAACCTTGCTCATCTCGCGGTCGTGCCAGGAGAGGTTCACGCTTCGCGCGCGCAGGGTCTCCTTGAGGATGTCCTGCCTGTGCCTGATCTCATCGCCCGTTATCTGCGGGCACCACTGGAACGGCGTGTGCGGCTTGGGCACGAACGTGGAGACGCTCACTTTGAACGACGGCGGAGTCAGCTTCTCGGCCTTTACCGCGTCTCTCAGGCGGAACACCAGCTTCGCGATCTCGGCGACGTCCTCGTCGGTCTCGGTGGGGAGGCCTATCATGAAATAGAGCTTTATCCGCCTGCGGCCGGCGCGGACAGCGAACATTACGGCGTCGACCATGTCGCGCTCAGCTATCGGCTTGTTGATCACCAGACGCAGCCTCTGGCTTCCCGCCTCGGGCGCAAAAGTGAGGCCGCCGCGGCCACCGCGGTCCAGGCGCGAGGCAAGTTCCGCGGACATCGCGTCCATACGCAGCGAGGGCAGCGACATTATCATGCGGCGGTGCTCGCAGACCTGTGCGACGCGCGACGTCACGTCGGCGATCCTCGAGTAGTCGGTCGAGGACAGAGAGCACAGTGAGACCTCGTCATGGCCCGTCGACTGGGCCAGCTGATCGACCAGCTTCACGACCTCGCCCGCCGTCCTCTCGCGGACCGGCCTGTAGGTCATGCCTGCCTGGCAGAAGCGACAGCCGCGGGTGCAGCCGCGAAAGAGTTCGACGTTGAGCCTGTCGTGCACGGCCTCGCAGAACGGGACCACCGGATGGGAGGGGTAGAGCCAGTCGTCGAGGTCGACCAGGTTCTTGGTGACTTTCCGGGCGGCTCCCCCCTGGGGGATCATCTCCTTCAGGGTACCGTCGTCAGCGTACTCGGGCAGGTAGTCATCAGGGCGGTAGACACCGCGGAGGCGCGAAGCCTCCTCCAGCAGCCGCATCCTGCCCCAACCTTGAGACTTCGCGCGGGTTACCATCTCGACCAGCGTACCGATGACCTCCTCACCCTCTCCGAGGACGAAGAGGTCGAAGTAGGCCGCCAGCGGCTCGGGGTTGGTCACCCCGCATCCCCCTCCCACGACGATGGGGCCGCCCGTCCTGTCAGAAGCGCGCAGCGGCAGACCCGCGAGGTCTATGAGGTTTAACACGTTGGTGAATGTGAGCTCGTGAGGAATCGAGATGCCGAAGATGTCGGCCGAGGCCACCGGTCGCTTGGTCTCGAGAGAGAAGAGGGGAATTCCCTCGCGCCGCATCTCGGCCTCCATGTCGAGCCAGGGAGCGTAGGCCCTCTCGGCGCTGGCGCCTTCGATGTCGTTTACGACCTCCGCCAGGATGGCCAGCCCCAGGTTGGACATGCCTATCTCGTAGACGTCGGGGTACGCAAAGACCACGGATGTCGATTCGGCCGGGATATCCGGCGAGTTCCACTCGCCTCCGAGATATCGGCTGGGCCTCTCTACGCGCAACAGCAGAGGCTGGAGCCTGTCGGCGAGGCTGCCGGGATATGTGCTATTCAAATCTTGTTCACCTTTACCGGTAATTATTAAAGCGCGGCGTCTGAAGCCACGCAAAGTTTCAATCTTGTTCAGATTATAGCAGCGACGACTCCGATTTTCCCGTACCTCAGCGGTTGCGCAGGAAGCTCGGTATGTCCACCGGCTCGACGTCGTGGACCACCCTGGAGGCTTTCCTCTCCTCCGGGGCCGGGGGCCGGCCGCCCCTGGGAGGCTTCGCCCGCTCTGCGTCGCGGAAACCGGACGCCACCACCGTCACCTTGACGTGGTTGTCCAGGTCAGTGTCGACGATGGCGCCGAAGATCATGTTTGCCTCGGGGTGCACCGCCTGCGCCACCACCTCGGCGACCTCGTTCACCTCATAGAGCGCCAGGTCCTGTCCCCCGGAGACGTTGAGCAGGACGCGGGTCGCACCATCGATGCTGGACTCGAGCAGCGGGCTGCTAATCGCATTGATCGCGGCCTGCCTGGCGCGGTCCTCGCCAGTCGCGTGGCCGATTCCGATCAGGGCAGTGCCGGAGCCTTCCAGCACGTGCCTCACGTCGGCGAAGTCCACGTTGATCTCGCCCTTCTCGGTCATGACCTCCGTGATGGCCTGGACGCCTTGCCGCAGCACGTCGTCCGCGAGCTTGAAGGCCTCCACCACCGGTATGTTGTCGGCCACCTCCAACAGCCTGTCGTTAGGCACGACTATCAGGGTGTCGACGTTCTCGCGCAGCCTCTCTATTCCCTCCGACGCCTGGTTGGCGCGCTTGTTCCCCTCGAACGAGAAGGGCCTGGTGACCACTCCCACCGTGAGGGCTCCAGCCTCCATCGCCAGCCTGGCGACCACCGGCGCCGCCCCCGTCCCCGTACCGCCGCCCTTGCCGGCGGTGACGAAGACAAGATCTGCCCCGCGAAGCGCTTCTTTTATCTCGTCCGCGCTGTCCTCGGCGGCATCTTCGCCGATCCCGGGGTCGTTGCCCGCGCCCAGCCCCTGGGTCATCTCCCGCCCGATGGTTATGCGCAGGTCGGCCTGGCAGCCCCGCAAGGCCTGCGCGTCTGTGTTCAGCCCGATGAACTCGACGTTGTGGAGCCCGGCCTCGATCATCCGGTTGACGGCGTTGTTGCCGGCGCCGCCGACGCCTACCACCTTGATCACCGCTATGAAAGGTCTTGGGCCGCCAGTCATATCTGAATCACTCCCAACGTGTCGAGGGCAGCTTTAAGGACTGCCGAATCCTATCAGAGAGATCGATCTCGCGGCAAGATTCCTTCGGGGGCGATGCAAAGAAAACCTCGCCTCGCAAGGCCCGAAGCAGCCGCCGCCATCCCGTGCGCGGACTTCTTAGATGAAGCCCAAAAACAGAGGGCCGAGCCCTTGTCTAGAGGCTCGACCCCTGGTCCATCAAACCCTGAAGTAGGGTCTAAACTATATATCCAAGGTTTACCTGTTACGCAGGAATGGCGGGATGGTGATGTCCTCTTCCTCGAAGATAGTCTTACCGGGACGCTCCCGCTCTCGCGTAGGACGCTCCCTCTCCCTGGGGGCCTCCCGCTGCTCGCCTTCATCTTCGCCCTCGATCCTGCGCCTGGTGGTCCTGGCCGGCCTGGCAAACCCGAGACTCCCGGGCTCGATGCCTGAGGCTATAACCGTCACCTTGACCTTGTCGCTCAGGACGGGGTCGATGATGACGCCGAATATCTCCTCGGCGTCGGGGTCGCAGGCGCCGCGGATTATCTCGGCGGCGTCGCGCGCCTCCTGCAGGCTCATGTCGGAGCCGCCGGTGACGTTGACCACAGTCCCCTGCGCGCCGTCGATCGAGGACTCGAGCAGTGGGCTCGAAACCGCGTTCTCGGCGGCCTTTATCGCGCGGTCCTCGCCGGAGGCCTCGCCCACGCCCAGCAGCGCCGAACCCGGGATCGAGAGGATCTTCTTCACATCGGCGAAGTCGAGGTTGATGAGGCCGGGGATGTTGATGAGGTCGGTGATGCCCTGCACTCCGTAGCGCAGCACCTCGTCCGCCTTCTTGAAGGCGTCCTCGATGCTTATGCGGGCATCCGTCAGCTCGAAGAGCTTGTCGTTAGGGATGATGATGAGGGTGTCGACCTTGTCCTGCAGCGACTCCACTCCCTCTTCGGCCTGCCTCCGCCTGTGCGAGCCCTCGAAATCGAAAGGCTTGGTCACCACTCCGATGGTGAGCGCACCGATCTCCTTGGCGATCTCCGCGACCACCGGGGCCGCGCCGGTCCCGGTGCCGCCGCCCTCGCCCGCGGTGATGAACACCATGTCGCTGCCCTTGAGCGCTTCTTTGATCTCGTCGCGGTGCTCCTCGGCGGACTCGGCGCCGATGTCTGGCTGGTTGCCTGTCCCCAGGAAGTGCGTCAGCTCTTCGCCGATGGATATCTTGACGTCCGCGTCGCAGGCTAGCAGGTCCTGGGCGTCGGTGTTTATGGCGATGAAGTCAACCCCGGTCATGCCGTCCCTTATCATACGGTTTATGGCGTTGTTTCCCCCTCCGCCTACACCGACGACCTTGATAACCGCAAAAAACTGTTTCAGGTCCTCTGGCATGACTACTTCCTTTCCCCTTCTTCCGAAAGCGCGCGACCCATGTATGAATCGCGCCTCGTCCGCTCTTCGCAGCTCCTCCACCTTCGATGACCGGTCTGTTTGAATGATGAAGTGAGAGTATCGTTATCAGTTAATCACTGTTTACTACAGATATATCTTAACCTTAGTTTAGGCTTCAGTATAGAGCCTGTCCCGACCTCGTGCAAGTGGGGCTCCTCACTGAGGTTTTATCACTGGTGAATCGGGCACCCTCACGTCAATGTAGGCAATCTTCCGCTTGTTGTTGTTGACGTCGGTCGCGACCGCTTGGAGCACCTCGTTCTTCTGCTTCATCCTGCTTGCGTTACCGTAGACCACGTTGTATCCGGACCTGGCCACGAACACTTGTCCTCTGCCGTCAAAGGGGTTGCCCATGAGCAGCATGGCGCGCATCTCTGTTGGCATCCCCGCGAGCACGTCGATGCACTCGGATACCTTCTTGTCCGATACCTTCGAGCCTGCCAGCGGCGGCGGAACCTTGCCGCCGTAAACCCTCGGGAGCTCCTTGAACTGGTCGGGCGCTACCTTCTCTATGACCAGTCCATCACCGCCGACCAGGTAAGCGAACGTGCCGAAATCGAGCATGGCTATTGGAGTGCGCTCCACAATCTGTATGTTGACCGTGTGTGGCAGGTGTCTGTGCACGCGCGCTTCCTTCACCCAGGGGTCGCTTTCCATCAGCTTAGCGATCCGGCCCACCGGGAGGGTCACCAGGTTGCTGTAGCCCTGCACGCCACTGAGCTGTTTCAGGCGCTCGGTGGGGACGTCGTTGTTCCCCTTGAAATTCACTTCCTTGATCTTGAAGGCGCTGGTGAAAAACACCAGGAAGGTGAGCGCGCAGGCCGCTGCCACCACCAGAAAAGCCACCGCCAGGAGCAGTCGCTGCATGGCGCGCCGCCAATCGTGGACCGCTGGCACGCGCCTCGAGTCCGGGATGCGCTTCAGCCTTTTCAAGGAGGTATCACCCCGGGAGGTCTATCTTCAGCCTCGCCCCGTCGAGGAGCATTGCAACCACTTCGTTGAAGGTCATGCCGATGGCGCCGGCCGCCTTGGGCACCAAGCTCGTCGCGGTCATTCCGGGAATCGTGTTGACCTCGAGGACATAGAGCTTGCCGGTCGACTCCTCGAGCATCAGGTCGATCCTGGATATCCCCTCGCACCTCAAGCACTTGAACGACTCCAGCGCGAGCCTGCTCGCCTCGATGGTGAGCTCCGAATCGAGCTTCGCGGGAACCTCGTACTCGCTTCGCCCCGGCCGGTACTTGGCGTCGTAGTCGTACCATCCGTCGGTCGTCTTGATCTCCAGTACGGGCAGGACCAGCGGCCTGGTGCCCAGCACTCCGACCGTGAACAGGCGGCCGTCCACGAAGCGCTCCACCAGCGCCCGCTCGTCCAACTCTAGCGCCGCCTCCAGTGTCGCGGCCATGTCCCCGGCGGAGTCCACCCGCACCACCCCTATGCTGCTTCCCTCAGATGCGGGCTTCACCATCACGGGGTAACCGAGCTCTTCGCTGATGGCGTCGATGTCGGCCTGCGTGTAGGAGCGCTCGATGACATCGTCCTCTATGACCGGCAGCCCGTGAAAGGCGATGATCTCCTTGGTGATGACCTTGTCGATGGTCATCGCGCTCGCCAGCACGCCGCACCCGGTGTAGGGGATGCGCATCACTTCCAGCATTCCCTGGACCGTTCCGTCCTCCCCGCCCCTCCCGTGGAGGGCCATGAAGGCGGTCTGGGGGGCGGCGGCCTCGAGGTTGCGCGCGAGGTGAGGGTCCACGTCGACCTCAACGACTTCGTGGCCCATCTCGCGCAGCGCGGCCGCGATCGCACCACCCGTCTCAAGCGACACTTCCCTCTCGGCGCTCATTCCACCCATCAGCACGGCTACTCTCATCTTCTAGCTCTCCTTAAAACCGACCAGTCTCACCTCTGGCTCCAGCCGCACCCCGAAGGCGTCGTCCACTTCTCTGGCCATAAGGTCGATCAATGCCTTGATGTCAGCGGACGTCGCTGTGCCGTTGTTTATTATGAAGTTGGCGTGAACGTCCGACACCGCCGCGCCCCCGACAGAGGCACCTTTCAACCCGCACTGGTCCAGCAGCCTGCCGGCCGCCTCACCCGGCGGGTTCTTGAACACCGACCCGGCGGTCGCGGTGCCGACCGGCTGGGACCCTTCACGCCGCGAGCGCACTTCATCCATGCGGCTCCTCATCGAGGCGGAGTCCTCTGGGTGCAGGTCGAAGCGCGCGGCCGCTACGATCAAGTCGTCCGCCACCAGCGCGGTCCTGTAGACGTCATCAAACTCTTCCACGGTCAAGGTCCCTCCATTGCGGTCCACAGCCTCGACCGACACCAGGCTCGCGGCGGTCCTGCCGGCGAAGGTCCCGGCGTTGGTCATGACGGCCCCACCCACGGTGCCGGGTATGCCGACCGCGAATTCCAGGCCGGAGAGGGAGGCTCGCAAAGCCTTCGACACGGCGGCCCCCAGCAGGGCTCCGGCCCCAGCGACGATCGCCTGGCCGTCCACCTCGACTGTCGCCATCTGGTCCTTCAACCTCATGACGGCTCCGCTGAACCCGGAGTCTGCGACCAGCACGTTCGAGCCGTTGCCCAGCACCAGCAGAGGGACGCCGACATCGTCCAGTGCCTTCACCGAATCTGTCAGGGACCCGGGTGTGCTGACTGTGATGAGATAGCGCGCCGGACCCCCAGTCCGCCAGGAGGTGAAGCCTGACAGCGGGACGTCCTCCTCTACCGACGCGCCTGTCACACGCCGGAGTTCGGCTCCCGCCTCGCGCGCCCGCGCAGCCACGTCAACCTTCGCTGCCGAGCAGGTCGAGGATCTCCCGCCCGCACTGTGTAACGTCGCCCGCGCCCATAGTGATGACCACGTCGCCGGGCTCCAGCAGCCCGACCACTCCGCGAGCGAGGTCGGCCCGCGATTCGAAGTAGGCGACCTCCATATCGGGGTCGTGCTCGAGGATGCTGTCGGCAACCAGCTTGCCGGTGACACCCGGCTCGGGATCCTCGCCCGCGCCGTACACGTCCGCAACCACCACCAGTCCCGCCCCGTCGAAGGACTCGCCAAACTGTTTGCTGAGCAGCCGCGTCCTGGTATAGCGGTGTGGCTGGAAGACGGCGACCACACGCTCCGCCTCCAGGTTGGTCGCGATCTCCATCACCGCTTTTACCTCGGTGGGGTGGTGGGCGTAGTCGTCTATGACCCTGATGCCGCCGTGCTCTCCGACCTCCTCGAACCTCCTGCGCACCCCGGGGCAGTTCTCGATGCCGCTGGCGATGCGGTCCAGCGGCAGTTTCAGCTCGCAGCCGACCGCGATCGCGGCGAGCGCGTTATATGCGTTGTGTAGTCCGGGCAGGTTCGTCCTCATGAGCGCGATCTCACCATCGGGCCCGGAAACCGAGAAAGACATGCCAGCGGCATCGCGCTCCACCACCTCGAACGCGTAGTCGCTGCCGGAGTCTTTCCCGTAGAACACCACCCTGCCTCCCGAGCGGCGATAGTCGGTGCCCACCTCCAGCGCCCTGGGGTCGTCGCCGCATATTGCCGCGAAGCCATCCAGGGGTATGACCTCGAGAAACTTCCTGAACACGCGAGCGGTGTGCTCGGGGCTGTCGAAGTAGTCGAGGTGGTCCCAGTCTATGTTGGTCAGCACCACGACCTCGGGACGCAGGTAAAGTAGCGAACCGTCGCTCTCGTCCGCCTCCGCCACTATGAACTCGCCGGTGCCGTAATGCGCGTTGCTGCCGGTCTCGTTCAGCTCTCCACCGATCAGGTAGGAGGGATCGGCGCCGCAACCGCCCAGCATGCAGGTCACCAGTGAAGAGGTGGTGGTCTTTCCGTGGGTGCCGGCGACGGCAATCCCCCGTCGCGTCTCCATGATGGCGGCCAGCATCTGGGCCCTGGATATCACCGGAAGGCCCCTGCGCACCGCCTCGACTATCTCGGGGTTGTCGCTGCGTATGGCGGATGACCGCACCACGACCTCGCATGCGCCCACGTTCCCGGCCCGGTGGCCAATCCCCACGGAGGCGCCCAGGTCGCGCAGGCGGCGCACATACGATGACTCCTTGAGGTCGGATCCTTCGACCTTGTAACCCATCTGAAGCAGAACGGTCGCGATGGCGCTCATGCCCGCCCCGCCCGCGCCGACGAAGTGCACTGTCGACCCGCCGGGGAGCTCGTCGAGGCTGAACCTGCCGTGATGCTCCAACTCTTTATCGTCCATCTAATGTCAATTCTTCCAGCAGTCGCGCTATCCCTTTGGTCCCGCCCGCGCCGCGGGCGCTCCGCGCGGCTTCCTTCATGGCCGCCAGCTCCCCCCGGTCATCCATCAGCCCGATGGCGAACGAGACGGCATCAGAGGCCGAGCCACCGGTCTGTGGTATCACCACTACCGCGCCGGTTTCCGCCAGGGCGCGCGCGTTCTTCTCCTGGTGGCCGCCCGTGGCGTGCGGGTAAGGCACCAGGACCGAGGGGAGCATCGCGGCGGTCAGCTCCGCCACCGTCCCTGCTCCCGCTCGTGAAATCGCCAGGTCCGCCACTGCGAAGGCGAGGTCCATCCTTTCGCTGTAGGGCAGTGCCGCATACAACAACCGTCCCGCCGCCGCGGCCGCCTCCGCCCCGGACCTCTCCGGGACGTCGAAATTGTTCTTGCCGGTCATGTGAAGCACCTGGAGGTCCGCCCGTCCCGCCAGGGCCGGCAGGGCCGCCCACAGTGCTTCATTGATGGCCTGTGCGCCCTGGCTCCCGCCGAAGACCAGCAGCGTCCTTCGCCCCTTCTCGAGGCCGAAGGTCTCTATCGCCTCATCCGCGGCCGCGCGCCTGGCTTCTTCTCCGGCCAGCGCCTCGATCTCCGCGCGCACCGGCACGCCGGTCACGACGACGTTCGCCCTTGGGCTGAGCCGTGCGGCGGTCCCCTGGTGGGCCACGGCCACCGTCCTGGCGCGCCGTGCGAACAGCCTGGTCACCCAGCCGGGCTCGTAGTTCATCTCCAGCAGCAGCAGCGGGACGCGCGACCACAGCGCTGTCAGGCAGGCCGTTGCCGCGGCATACCCGCCGGTACCCAGCACGCGGTCCGGCTCGAGCTTCTTGAAGAGGCGGCGGCATCGCATCGTCGAGCGCGCGAACATCAACAGAGCTTTGATGGCTTTGAGCGGACTCTTCCCGATCAGGCCCGCCACTGTGAGGCCCTCGAAGGGGATGCCCGCAGCCCGGGCCGCGACGGCCTCCGGCCCGCCTGCCGATCCCACGAAGGTGACCGTCGACGCCGGGTCGCTCTCTTTGATGTATTCCGCGACGGCGATCGCCGGGTAGACGTGGCCACCGGTGCCGCCTCCGGTCACGACGAGTCGCAAGCGCTCACCCCCGCGCCCTGCTCTGCGACGCGATGTTGAGAAGGATGCCGATGCAGGCGAGACATATGCACAGGCTCGATCCGCCGCTGGAGACCAGCGGCAGCGGCACCCCGGTGATGGGGAGCAGGCCCGTAACCCCGCCCATGTTCACCACCGCCTGTATCACGATCAGCCCTGTGATACCTGCGGCCAGCAGCCTGCCGAGCTCGTCAGGCGCGGCCCTGGCGATCCTCATCCCGGCGTAGGCGAGCAGGCCCATCATGCAGATCACGGATATCGTGCCCGCCAGGCCGAGCTCCTCGCCGATTATGGCGAAGATGAAGTCGGTGTGCGCGTTCGGCAGGTAGAGGAACTTCTGCCGGCTCATGCCCAGCCCCAGGCCTTTGATGTTCCCGGAGCCGAGAGCTATGTACGACTGGATGACGTGGTAGCCATATCCCTTCGGGCTCTTCCACGGGTTGATGAACGAGAACAACCTGGCGCGCCGATATGGCGCCGACAGCGCGAAGAACAGCGCCCCCGCCGTCCCCGCGGCGCCCAGCGCCAGCAGGTGCGACGACTTGCTCCTCGCCGCCGTCAGTACCAGCATGATCGAGAAAAGCAGGACCAGGCAGCTGCCGAGGTCCGGCTGCGCGAGCATCAGCCCGGCGTCGATAACGGCAAACAGCACCACCGGTATCAGGAGGTGCTTGAGCTCCTTGACCTTCTCGCCCTTCATCGACAAGGCGTATGCGGCAAAGACGATCAGCGCGAACTTGGCGATCTCTGTCGGCTGAATGTTAAGCGGTCCGACGACCAGCCACCGCCTGGCCCCGTACGCCTCCGTGCCCATCGCCAGCACCAGCGCCAGGAGCCCCATGGAAAGCAGCACGCCGATCCAGGAGACCTTGCCCAGCTTGTGGTAGTCGAACTTGGCGAAGAAGAACATCAGCAGAAGCCCGAGCGCGGCCCAGCCGCACTGCTCCAGGAACGTCCGGTAGCCGCTGCCGATCATGTTCTGGCTCACCACCGAGCCCGCCGAGAAGACCATCACCAGGCCGAGCAGGAGCAGCGCGGCAGTCGGTATCAACACCAGGTAAGCGAGCGGGGTGCGGTTGATCAGCGCGCGCGACTGCGCCGCCACCGGCTTCTTGGCGCGGGCCCTGGAGGCGGACCTGCGCCTGGCTCTCTGTGCCGGCGTCTCATCCACTCGCGGGGCGCTTTGACGCGAGCCGCGTCCGTTGCCGGCGGGCTGGGCCTTCGAACGCGCGCCGCCCGCCCTGGAGCCGCGCCTGTCCGGCCCGGGACTCCCGGTAACCTTCCTGGGCCCCGTTGCCTGGCCCTGCCTCGGCGGCGTCCTCCTGGGCGCCGGCTGCCTCGCGGCGTTATTCGATGCGGGCATCGCTTCCACCCCCGGCCAGCCTGCCCACGGACGCCTTGAACGACCTTCCCCGGTCCTTGTAATCCTCGTACATGTCGAAGGACGCGCAAGCGGGCGTGAAGAGCACGCTCGCTTCCGGCGAGGCCATCTGGAATGCCTTCGACACGGATTCGTCCATGTCCGCCGCCCTCACCACGCGCCCGTTAGCTTTCTTCGGGCAGACCTCGAGCACGGCGTCGGCGATCTCGGGCGCGCTCTCACCCATCAGGACCAGCCCGACCATGGTGCCGTCATCAAGCCTCTCGCAGAGCGCCACCGCCAGCTCCGAGAAATCGAGGCCCTTGTTCCGGCCGCCCATGATGGCCACGAAGGGCCCGTCGAACGACCTCACCGCGTGCAGCGTGGCGTGAGGGTTGGTGGCCTTGGAGTCGTTGAAGAACTCCACGCCGCGCACCGCACCCGCCGGCTCGCAGCGGTGCTCCAGCCCCTCGAAGGATGAAGCCTTGAGCGCCACCTCGGCGCGATCCCGCCCCAGTGCCAGCGCTGCGGCGGCAGCGGCCATCACGTTGTCGACATTGTGGGCGCCCGCGAGCTTGAGTGCGGTGGAGTCCATCAGCGGACCCGCCTCCAGGGGCGGCGCGGTGGTGATGGTCGTTCCGTCCAGGTAGATGCCGGTACCGGGAGCAGGCTCCCTTCCGAAGCCGACCGTCATTCCCCGCGCCCGGGACGCCAGGCTCACGCAGAACTGGTCATCCGCGTTGAACACCAGAAAATCATCGGCCGACATGTTCTCGATCAAGCGGGCCTTGGCCGCAGCGTAGTCCTCCATACCCGCGTGCCAGTCGAAGTGGTCTGGCGCGAGGTTGAGTATGACCGCGACCCTGGCGTTAAACTGCTCGATGTTGGCCAGCTGAAAGCTCGAGACCTCGCAGACCAGGACGTCCTGTCGACCGGCCTTGCCGTAGAGACTCACCAGCGGGGTGCCGATGTTTCCACACGCCAGCGCCCTCCGGTCGGGCATGTCCAGCATCTCGGCTATCAACCCGGTGGTCGTGGTCTTGCCGTTG
>Ga0209745_1000649_pt1 | contig 21159 bp, 14 predicted proteins | sample BarGraNGADG00312_FD_184495 | JGI IMG/M metagenome (GOLD analysis project Ga0209745, IMG submission 184495) | Arctic peat soil microbial communities from Barrow, Alaska - Barrow Graham LP Ref core NGADG0004-312 (SPAdes) (version 2) | ecosystem: Environmental > Terrestrial > Soil > Wetlands > Peat...
GGTCAGGACCCCAGCGCTGCCGACACGACCTCGCGCGCCTCGGCTTGAACCTGGGCGAGATGCTCGGGCCCTTTGAAGGACTCGGCGTAGATCTTGTAGACGTCCTCGGTGCCGGAGGGTCGAGCAGCAAACCATGCGCTTTCTGTCGTCACCTTGAGCCCGCCGATCTGGGCGCCGTTGCCAGGCGCTGAAGTCAGGCGTGCCGTAATCGGCTCTCCTGCAAGGGAGTCAGCTGTGACGTCCGACGGAGAGAGCGCCCCCAGCTTGGTTTTCTGTTCCCGTGTCGCAGGGGCGTCCACGCGTGCATAGGCCGGGTCGCCATACCGCGCGGTGAGCTCGTCGTAATGCTGGCTGGGGGATTTGCCCGTGCTGGCCAGGATCTCCGATGCCAGTAGCGCGAGGATGATCCCGTCCTTGTCCGTGGTCCATACTGAGCCGTCGAAGCGCAGGAACGACGCGCCGGCGGACTCCTCGCCACCGAACGCGATCGAGCCGTCCAGTAACCCGGGCACGAACCACTTGAAGCCCACCGGCACCTCGGTCAGCGTCCGCCCGAGCGACGCGGCTACCCGGTCGATCATCGACGACGAGACCAACGTCTTGCCGATCGCGGCTTCCGCCGACCAACCAGGCCGACTCCCGCCGTAAAGGTACTTGATCGCAACAGCCAGGTAGTGATTCGGGTTCAACAGCCCTGCGTCCGGGGTGACGATGCCGTGGCGATCGGAGTCGGCGTCGTTGCCGGTGGCGATGTCGTACTCGGACTTGCGCGAGATGAGGGAGGTCATGGCGAATGGGGACGAGCAGTCCATCCTGATCTTCCCGTCCCAGTCCAGGGTCATGAACCGCCAGGTGGCATCGACCAGCGGGTTCACGACGGTGAGGTCGAGACGGTGCCGGTCGGCGATCTCTGCCCAGTAGGCCACGCTGGCTCCACCGAGGGGATCGGCGCCGATGCGGATGCCCGCGTCCCGGATGCGAGCAATGTCAACAACATTCGGCAGATCGTCGACATAGGTGCCGAGGAAGTCGTATGCCGTCGCGGTCGCGCGGGCGCGGGCGAACGGGATCCGTTGCACTCCCTGCAGATCGGATTCGAGATAGGTGTTGGCGGTCTTCGCGATCGCTGTCGTTGCGCCGGAGTCCGCAGGCCCGCCGTTGGGCGGGTTGTACTTGATTCCACCATCGCCGGGCGGGTTGTGCGACGGGGTGACGACGATGCCGTCGGCCAACCCGGGACCGTCGAGCGCCTTTCTGCGGTTGGCACGCAGGATGGCGTGCGAGACGGCCGGTGTGGGCGTGTAGCCGTCCCGGTCGTCGACGAGAACGGTCACGTTGTTGGCCACCAGCACCTCGAGCGCGCTGACCCAGGCGGGTTCGGAGAGCCCGTGGGTGTCTCGTCCCAGGAACAGGGGGCCGTTGTAGCCCTGTGCCGTGCGATAGTCACAGATCGCCTGGGTGATCGCCAGAATGTGCGCCTCGTTGAAAGCGTTCCTCAGACTGCTGCCCCGGTGTCCGGAGGTCCCGAAGGCCACCTGCTGGTCGGGGTTGGAGGGGTCCGGTGTGCTTGCGTAGTACGCGGTCACCAGGTGGGCGACATCGACCAGGTCCGAAGGCGACGCAAGCTGGCCTGCGCGTGGGTCGTTCATCTCGTTTCCTTGCTGGGCGTGGCGGACTCGTTGAATGTGGTGGTGGCGGGCTTGCTGGGTTCTGCGGGACCAGCGAGCTCTGCGGGACCAGCGAGTTCCGTGGGATCCGCTGGCTCTGTTTGACCAGCGAGCTCCGTGGGAGCAGCGAGTTCCGTGGGATCCGCTGGCTCTGTTTGACCAGCTGGCTCGAGCCACACGGCACCCAGCGGGGGCACGGTGAGCAGCGCGGAATACGGCTGACCATGCCACGGCACGGCTTCGGCCACGACTGACCCCAGGTTGCCGACCCCCGATCCGCCGTAGTGTTCGGCGTCCGTGTTCAGAATCTCATTCCATCGCCCGGGGTGCGGCAGCCCGAGGCGGTAGGAGTTGTGCGGTCCGCCGCTGAAGTTGACGATGCTCGCCAGCGTCTGCCGTCGGCCGTCAGGGCCCGCCGACCCAAAACGTAGGAACGAGAACGTATTGCCGGCTGAGTCGTTGGAGTCGATCCACGCGAACCCCTCGGCGACGCTGTCCAGCTCCCACAACGCGGGATGTGCGCGGTAGACGCTGTTGAGATCCTTCACCAGCGCGTGGATACCGTAGTGCGCCGGCTGGTCCAACAGCCACCAGTCCAGGCTGCGCGCGTCGGACCACTCGCTCTCCTGGGCGAACTCCGAACCCATGAAGATGAGCTGCTTGCCGGGATGGGACCACTGATAGGCGAGATAGGCCCGCACGTTGGCCAGCTGTTGCCACCGGTCACCGGGCATCTTCTGCAGGAGTGAGCCCTTGCCATGAACCACCTCGTCGTGGCTGATCGGCAGAAGGAAGTTCTCACTCCAGGCGTAGACCATCGAGAAGGTCACCTCATGATGGTGGTACTGGCGATGCACCGGCTCGTGGGAGATGTAGTCCAGCGAGTCATGCATCCAGCCCATGTTCCACTTGAGCCCAAAACCTAGGCCGCCCAGGTGAGTTGCCCGGGTGACGCCCGGCCATGAGGTCGACTCCTCGGCGATCGTGACCACTCCCGGGGCGCGCTTGTAGACCGTCGCGTTGGTCTCCTGCAGCAGCTGGACGGCTTCGAGGTACTCGCGTCCGCCATAGATGTTCGGGTACCACTCGCCGTCCTCGCGGGAGTAGTCGAGGTAGAGCATCGAGGCGACGGCATCAATCCGGAGGCCGTCGGCATGGAACTCCTCGAGCCAGTAGACCGCGTTGGCGACCAGGAAGTTGCGCACCTGAGGGCGGCCGAAGTCGAAGACGTGCGTGCCCCATTCGGGATGGTCGCCGCGTCGGGGGTCCGGGTGCTCGTACAACGCCTGGCCGTCAAAACGGGCGAGGGCGAACGCATCCTTGGGAAAGTGGGCCGGAACCCAGTCGAGCAGGACGCCGATCCCATTGCGGTGCATGGTGTCCACGAAGTACCGGAAGTCATCCGGTGAGCCGAAGCGCGATGTCGGCGCGTAGTACCCGCTGACCTGATAGCCCCAGGACGGACCGTAGGGGTGTTCCATCACCGGCATCAGCTCGACATGGGTGAAGCCGAGGTCCTTGACGTAGTTGACCAGGTGCTCGGCCATGTCCCGGTAGCCCAGGCCCTGACGCCAGGACCCGAGATGGACCTCATAGACGCTCATGGGTCCGTTGTGCGGGTTGGTCGCTGCCCGCGTGGTCATCCAGTCGCCGTCCTGCCAGGCGTGTGCCGTGGACGTCACCACCGAGGCCGTCGCGGGGGGCTTTTCGGTGGCGCGTGCCATCGGGTCCGCCTTGCCCCGTCGAGACCCGTCGGAGCCGAGGATCTCGAACTTGTAGCGGTTGCCCTCGGCCACGTCCGGGACGAACAGCTCCCAGACACCGGACGAGCCCAGCGAACGCATGGGGTGGGCAGAGCCGTCCCACTGGTTGAAGTCACCGACGAGGCGGATTGCCCGCGCATTGGGTGCCCACACCGCGAAGGAGGTGCCGCGGACGGGTCCCATCGGTCCGTCGTACTCACGCACATGCGCGCCCAGAACGTTCCAGAGCTGTTCGTGGCGGCCTTCGCCGATGAGGTGCAGGTCGATCTCGCCCAGCGTCGGCAGGAAGCGGTAGGGGTCGTCGAGAACGTGCTCGATCCCGTCGTTGTAGACGACCCGGATCCGGTAGTCCGGGACCGTCGGGGTCGGCAGGACACCGGCCCAGACTCCCTCGAGCTCGTGGGTGAGCTCGACCAGGGTGCCATCAGCCATTTCGACAACCACGCTGTCCGCCAGCGGTTTGAGCGTGCGCACGGTCACGGCGCCACCATGGGGATGCGGCCCCAACATGGCGTGTGGGTCGTGATGCTCTCCGGCGATCAGCCGCTCCAGATCGCGGCGGTTGACCGGCTTCACAGCTGCTGGCGGGCGGGGGTGCGTATTGGTGGTCACGATCGCAGATCACTCCTTGGTCCAGCGGACAGTCGCGCTATTGCGGTGGTCGGGATGCTGAGCCAGGTCGGGCGGTTCCGGGCTTCATAGACCACTTCGTACAGAGCCTTGTCGAGCTCGAGTGCGTTGAGCAGTGCGGCATCCTCACGTGGGTCGCGGCCGGCACCGCTGCTGTAACCCTGCAGGAAGGCAGCGCGCGCCCGGTTGGCCCACGGTGCTGCTGAGCGGCCGGGGTGTGCCTGCTCCCAGGAACCTGCGACGTAGTCGAACGACCGCAGCATCCCAGCCACATCGCGAAGGGCCAGATCTGGCTGCGTGCGTTCGGCAAGGGGTCGCAGCGGTTCGCCCTCGAAGTCGACCAGGACCCATCCGCGGCCGGGTGCGTCGAGCACCTGTCCGAGATGGTAGTCACCGTGGATCCGTTGCAGTGCAGGCCATCTGGCCGATGACACCGCCTCGATGGATGCGCGGACCATCTGTTCATATTCAGCCAGTGCGGGCACCTCGGACAGGGCGGTGGCATGGCGGGCTCGCATGCTCCGGGTCAGTGCCGCGACATCGTCATCCCTCGCCTCCCGGGTGCCCATGGCCTGCGCCAGCGTCGCGTGAACCTGTGCGGTGGCCTGACCCAGGTTGCGTGCCTGCTCGCTGAAGTCCGAGTCCGAGGCCACGGAAGCCAGAGCCACTCGCCAGGCGTCCTCGACTCCGGGGAGGAACTCCTGCGCGAACGCCAGGTGGCCGGTGGCCGTTCCATCGGCAGCAGTGGCATCCGACCACTGTCCGCAGACATAGCCGACCGAAGCGGGCACCCGCGTTGATCCTGCGGCAGAGAGTGCCGACTGCACCACCACGTCGGGGTTCTGACCGTCCTGCAGAACGCGAAACAGCTTGCAGATCAACGGTTTCGAGGGAGCGCCAAGAGTATCTACCAGATCGAGGATTATCGAGGTGTTGGACTGTTCGCCGACCAGGACGCGGGATGCCAACAGCTCGCCCGGGTCGGTCGTCGCGAGCCGATGGCCACTGGCAAAGCCCACGTGTTGCTCGTCCAGCATCAGCGCCAGCAGCGCTGTGGCGAAGGCAGGATCGTGCGGCGCGTCATAGATGTACTCGGTGCGATCGCGGCCCAGCCGGCCATCGCCGTCTTCTGTGCTGATCTCCACGGTCGCCACCAATGCACGGTCGCCGCCCGCGAGCCGTTCGGTTCGACAGGTCAACGGGACCTGGTAGGTGGTGGGAGTCTGACCTGACTCGTCCAGCAGCAGATGGACGTTGATGTCCGCCTTTCCTGCCGGGTCCTGGAGCCGTAGGCCCCCGATGTGACTGAGCACAGGGACCCGGCCCTTGCCGGCATACCAGCGTTGTTGCGCCACCCACTTCGGCAGGAGTTCCAGGACGGAGGGGGTCAATGGCATAAACGGCCCCGGCATCAGAACCTCCGGACGTGGATCATGTGAACCGGCTCGACATCGGGGCCGAGCCGGACGAAGTTGTTTTCACCCCAGTGCCATGACGCGCCGGTGATGAGGTCATGTGCGACGAAGCTGTCCCCTGGGCGGAGGCCGAGTGCAGGCATGTCCAGGTGGACGTGGCTCTCCCGCGTCGCGTGGGGGTCGAGGTTTGCGACCACGAGGATGATGTCGTCCCTGCCGTCGAAGGTGCGGCGCTTGGAGAACGCCATGATGTTCTCGTCGTCCACGTGGTGCAGGTGCAGGTTGCGCAGCCAGTGCAGGCAAGGGTGCGCACGGCGAATCTCGTTGATCGCTGTGAGATACGGCGCCAGGGACTGGCCGGCCTTGGGGCCTCCGTCCTCGTAGTCGGACCACCGGCGGTCCTTCAGCTGGTACTTCTCGTTGTCGATCTGTTCCTCGACGCCCGGGCGTGCGACATCCTCCACCAGCTCGTACCCGGCGTAGATCCCGTACGTCGGCACCAGGGTCGCCGCCAGCGCTGCGCGAACCTTCCACGCGGTTGGCCCGCCGTACTGCAGGTAGGGCGGGAGGATGTCGTGTGTGGTCGGCCAGAACGACGGACGCATGTAGGCTGCGGCCTCGCCGGCGAGCTCGGTGATGTACTCCTGCAGCTCCCACTTCTGGATGCGCCAGGTGTAGTAGGTGTAGGACTGCTGGAAACCGACCTTGCCCAGCGCGTGCATCATCGCCGGCCTCGTGAACGCCTCGGCCAGCCAGAGCACGTCCGGATGCTCCACGGCAACATCGGCAATCAGCCACTGCCAGAACTGCAGGGGCTTGGTGTGTGGGTTGTCGACCCGGAAGATTGTGACGCCGTGGTCGATCCAGACCTGGATCACCCGCCGGACCTCGGCATAGATGCCGGCCGGGTCGTTGTCGAAGTTGAGCGGATAGACGTCCTCGTACTTCTTCGGCGGGTTCTCCGCGCAGGCGATGGTCCCGTCGGCGCGCATGGTGAACCACTCGGGGTGGGCGGCGACCCACGGATGGTCCGGCGCACAGTTCAGGGCAAGGTCGAGCGCGACCTCGAGACCGAGCCGATGCGCTTCTGCGACAAAGGAGTCGAAGTCGGCGAAGGTTCCCAGCTCAGGTGCGATGGCATCGTGGCCGCCGTCGATCGAACCGATCGCATATGGGGAGCCGGGGTCCAGCGGCCCGGCTGTGGGCTTGTTGTTCGGGCCCTTGCGGTTGATGGTGCCGATCGGGTGGATCGGGGTCAGATAGACGACGTCGAACCCCATGTTCGCGATGGCCGTCAGGCGCCGGGCCGCGGTCACCAGCGTTCCTGAGGTCCACAGCCCCGTCCTGGGGTCCTGGGTCGCTCCCTCGGAGCGCGCGAAGATCTCGTACCAGGCGCCATACAGGGCCCGCTCGCGTTCCACGACCCAGCTGTATTCCGTGCCGGGACTGACCAGCTCGCGCAACGGACGGCGATCCATCTCGGCCCGGACCTCGGGGGTGACTGCTGGCTGCAGACGTGCCGGCGCGGGCCGGGTCACGTCCCGCAGCGCAGTTATCGCGTTCCTGATCGGTTCTGCCTGGCCGGGCGGGCGGGTGACCTCCGCCAGCGACCGCTCCAGAACCAGTGCACCCTCCTCGAGCATCAGCTCGGCGTCCACATCGGCGGCGATCTTGATGGTCGCGTCGTGCTCCCAGGTGTTGTAAGGGTCTGACCAGCCCTCCACCCGGTAGGACCAGAGCCCGGTTCGGTCTGCACTTATCGTGGCTGACCAGTGGTCTAGCCCGGCGTTGGTCAATGTCATCGGCGCGTGTTGCTCGCCGCCGTCCGGGTCGGTCAGGACCACCGTCGCGTTGACGCTGTCATGCCCTTCGCGAAAGACCGTGGCGGTGACCTCGAACGGCTCGCCCACCACCGACTTCGCAGGGAAGGCGCCGTGCTCGACGCAGGGGGTGACCTGCAGGACCGGGATGCGGCCGAGAGTGCTTGGGGCAGCAGGGTGGGCTGCCGGTCTGGGTGCCGGCCTGGGTGCACCGTGAAGTTGGCTCGCTGTCATCAGCTCGAGGCTACCCGGTGCGACCCTTGGCGCCGCGACACGGTGGGTTTCACTTGCTGGAGAAGACCACTTGACGGTGCCCGCTCTGCAAGAAACGTACAAATCTTGCAAGAACTTGCGCCACACACACAAACGTCGCCTATGCTCTTGGATCGTGAAGGCTATTCGTCGCTTCAGCGTCCGAACCGTCCTGCCCGAGCCGATCAGCGCGTTGGGAGAGCTCGCCAGCAATCTGCGCTGGTGCTGGCACCCCGCCACGCGGGACCTGTTCTCCGGAATCGACCCGCAGCGCTGGGCCAAGGTTCGTAGGGAACCCGCCAAGATGCTGTCCGCGTTGTCGCCAGGCGAGCTCCAGGGCCTGGCCTCGGACGACGCCTTCGTGGCCAGAGTCCACGCGGCGGCCGAGAATCTCGCGACCTACCTGAGCGAGCCCCGTTGGTACCAGAACTGGGCCGCCGAGGTCGAGGGTGGCGCTCCCGCGTCGATCGCCTACTTCAGCCCCGAGTTCGGCATCACCGAAGCGCTGCCGCAGTATTCCGGTGGCTTGGGCATCCTCGCCGGGGACCACCTCAAGTCCGCCTCGGATCTGGGTGTGCCCGTCGTCGGTGTCGGCCTGTTCTACAAGACCGGCTACTTCAAGCAGTCGCTGAACCGCGACGGCTGGCAGCAGGAGACCTACCCGGTGCTCGACCCGGACGACCTGCCCCTGGCACTGCTGCGAGAGCCCGACGGAAAGCCCTGCATCATCACGATCGACCTTCCCGGCGGCCGGGTGCTCCGTGCCAACGTGTGGAAGGCCCAGGTCGGCAGGGTTCCCTTGTTGCTGCTCGACTCCGATGTTCAGGACAACGACGAAGCAGTCCGCGGGATCACGGACCGGCTCTATGGCGGCACCGGCGAGCTGCGCCTCCAGCAGGAGCTGCTGCTCGGTATGGGTGGTGTTCGCGCGTTGCGCCTGTGGTCCCGGCTGACCGGCGCACCGGCTCCAGACGTCTTCCACACGAATGAGGGTCACGCTGGCTTCCTCGGTGTCGAGCGGATGCGTGAGCTGACCAGCCAGGACGCCATGAGCTTCGCTGAGGCCCTTGAGGCCGTCCGGGCGGGCACGGTCTTCACCACGCACACCCCGGTCCCCGCGGGGATCGACCGTTTCGGTGTCGACCAGATCCAGATGTACTTCGGTGGCGACAACGCCATCGCCGGTGTGCCGGTCGAGAGCCTGCTGGCGCTTGGCGCCGAGGACTACCCCGGTGGTCAGGCCGGTGTGTTCAACATGGCGGTCATGGGGCTGCGCCTGGCGCAGCGGGCCAACGGGGTCTCCCAGCTGCACGGCGTCGTCAGCCGTCAGATGTTCAATGGTCTCTGGTCGGGGTTCGACGATACCGAGGTCCCGATCACGAGTATCACCAACGGTGTTCATGCCCCGACCTGGGTCGACCGCAAGGTCTACGAGCTCGCGGACAAGCACCTGGGGACCACCGATGTTGCGGCGCAGAACGCGTGGGCGGGCATCATCGACATCCCCGGTGACGAGATCTGGGCTGCCAAGCGGAGCATGCGCGAGCAGCTCGTTGCCGAGGCCCGTCGCCGGATGAAGTCGAGCTGGCTCAAGCGTGGCGCCAGCCCGGCCGAGCTCGGCTGGATCGAGGACATCCTGGATCCCGACGTGCTCACCATCGGTTTCGCCCGCCGGGTCCCGACATACAAGCGGCTCACCCTGATGCTGAGCGACCCGGTGCGCCTGAAGAAGATCCTGCTGGACCCCAAGCGTCCGGTACAGCTCGTCATAGCGGGCAAGAGCCACCCGGCCGACGAGACCGGCAAGAAGCTCATCCAGCAGCTGGTGAGGTTCGCGGACGACCCGGCCGTGCGTCATCGCCTCGTGTTCCTGCCGAACTACGACATCGCCATGGCGCAGTACCTCTACCCGGGCTGTGACGTCTGGCTGAACAACCCGCTGCGTCCGTTCGAGGCGTGTGGGACGTCCGGCATGAAGGCTGCGCTCAACGGTGGGCTCAACCTCTCGATCCTGGACGGGTGGTGGGACGAGTGGTTCGACGGCGAGAACGGCTGGGCCATCCCGACCGCTGACGGTGTCGAGGATCCGGACCGACGCGACGACCTCGAGGCGGCCGCGCTCTATGACCTCATCGAGGGCTCGGTGGCTCCCCGCTTCTATGACGTCGACGACGATGGGCTGCCCCAACGCTGGCTGTCGATGATCAGGCACACCCTGTCCACACTGGGCCCGAAGGTGCTGGCGTCCCGCCAGGTACGGGACTACACGACCCAGCTCTACGGCCCTGCGGCTCGTGCGGCCTGGGCCCTGGATGGGCCCAGCTGGAGCGGTGCGCGGGAGCTGGCGGAATACAAGGCCAAGGTCCGGGCCGCCTGGCCGGGAGTGCGGGTGGATCACGTTGAGTCCTCGGGTGTCTCGGACTACCCGCAGGTCGGCGACATCCTGCACGTTCGCGCCTTCGTGTCCCTCGGTGATCTGTCCCCTGACGAGGTCGAGGTGCAGGTGGTTCACGGTCGCGTCTCCGAGTCGGATGAGCTGCGTGACATCGAGACGGCGCCGCTGACTTTCGCTGAGTCGTACGAGGGCGGCCGGCACCGCTTCGAGGGTGACCTCGTGCCGACCCGGACTGGTGCCTTCGGCTACACCGTCCGGATCCTGCCCGCGCACGCCAGCATGGCGAACGCCGCTGAGCTGGGTCTGGTCGCCAACGCCTGACCGCGTTATCGGTCGTCACAGGAGTCGGTCGTCACAGGCTGCAAGCCCTCACAGACTGAGGCTGTAGACCCGAACCGATGCCGCGGTGAGGGTGACGGGTCCATCTTCTGCAGGGTCCACCGTCTCTTGTTCCGCTGTCTCCTGCCCCGCTGTCTCCTGCCCTGCAATGGATTCGTTGCACCCGGAAGCCAGCGGCAGCTCCCACGCGCTGTCCCAGACCAAGCGGTATGCTGCGCCGTCGCCCAGTGCCGGCAGGGTCACCTCGGTGTCCCGGGCGCCGCCATGGAAGATAATCAGCAGCGAGGCTCCGCCGACGCGCGTGCCGTCCAGGAACATCGTCAGCGTCCGGGTGTGCGGGTCGTCCCACGTGCGGTTGCGCATCGGCTGACCGTTCGCCGCGAACCACTGGGGTTCGGCCAGCGGGTCCTGGCTCGCCCGGCGCTCAGTGAAGAAGGACCGCTGTCCCAGAACGGGATTGCCTGCTCTGAGCCTGGTCAGGAAGCGCGTCGTCGTCAGCAGATCTTCTTGCCAAGCCTCGAGATCCCAGTCGAACCAGGATATTTCGTTGTCCTGGCAGTAGGTGTTGCTGTTGCCGCCCTGAGAACGTCCCAGCTCGTCGCCGGCGTTGATCATCGGCACGCCGCTGGCGAACAGCTCGGTGGCCAGCAGGTTGCGGATCGCTCGTCGCCGCGCCTTCAACACAGAACGGCCCGCACTGCCGGCCTCGAGCCCCTCGAACCCGTGGTTCCATGACCGGTTGTCGTCATGGCCGTCGCGGTTGCCCTCACCGTTGGAGCGGTTGTGCTTGCGTTCATAGGCGGTCGTGTCAGCCAGTGTGAAGCCGTCATGCGCCGCGACGTAGTTGATCGACGCGATCGGGCCGCGGTCGCGGGCGCCGAACAGGTCGCGGGAGCCGCTGAGCCGCGTCGCCAGCTCACGGACGCCATGGCCCGGTTCCTGGCGGGCCGAGCGCGCGACGTCGGGCAGCCAGAACGTGCGCACCCCATCACGGAAACGGTCGTTCCACTCGGCGAACGGCGGTGGGAACTGGCCGGTGCGCCAACCACGCGCCCCGAGGTCCCACGGCTCGGCGATCAGCTTGACCCGTGAGAGCACCGGGTCGGTCCGCAGCGCGACCAGGAACGGGTGCTTCGGGTGGAACGCGTCGTCGCGGCCACGCCCGAGCGTCACCGCAAGGTCGAAACGGAAGCCGTCGACGTGGCACTGCTCAACCCAGTACCGCAGGGAGTCCAGGACCATCCGGGCGACCACCGGTTGGCGTAGGTCCAGGGTGTTGCCGCATCCCGTCACGTCGACGTCGCGTCCGTGCTCGTCCAGGCGGTAGTAGGCGCGGTTGTCCAGGCCTCGCCACGACAACGTCGCTCCGTCCCGGCCCTGCTCGCAGGTGTGGTTGTAGACGACGTCGAGGATGACCTCCAGACCGGCAGCATGGAGCAGCTTGACCATGCCCTTGAACTCGTTGAGCTGGCCCTGGGGATCGCGGGATGCGGCATACGCCACATGGGGTGCGAAGAATCCCAGAGTGTTGTAACCCCAGTGGTTCACGAGTCCTCGGCCCACCAGCTCGGGCTCGTGACAGAACGCATGGACCGGTAGCAGCTCCACCGACGTCACACCCAGTGACTGCAGGTGCTCGATGGTGGCGGGGTGGGCCAACCCGGCGTAGGTCCCTCGCAACGGCTCCGGGATCCCGGGGTGGCGTTTGGTGAGGTTGCGGACGTGCGTCTCGTAGATGACCGTCTGCGCCCACGGGATCCGGGGTGGGGAGTCGTCGCCCCAGGCGAAGCGGTCATCGACGACGACGGCCCTCGGCACGTATGCCGCGTTGTTGCGTGCGTCCCTGACATCTGGATCGCCATGCAGCTGAGCATCCACGACATGGCCGAACACCTCCGCCCGCCAGGTCACCTCACCCTCGATCGCCCGGGCGTAGGGGTCCAGCAGCAGCTTCTCGGCGTTGTAGCGCAGGCCTTGCTCGGGCTGCCACGGGCCGTGCGCCCGCACCCCATACCGCGCTCCGGCACCGAGTCCGGGAACCGAGCCGAACCACGTTCCATGGGCGCGGTCCTGCAGGGTGATCCTGCGCTCGCTGGCGCCGGTCATGTCGCCGGCTTGGAAAAGGCAGATCTCGACCGCGTCCGCGCGGCCGGCGTAGACGGCAAAGTCCACGCCATCGCCGGTGACCGTGGCACCGAAGGCGGGAGGGAGATCGTGAGAGGTGCCCATGGCATCAAGGGTAGGCAGTCGTTACGTTAGGCACATGACCGATCCGACTTCGCTGCCGAACTTCCCGCCTCCACCCAGCGAGCACCCCCTACGCGGACGCGTGCTCGACGCCTTGATCGACGAGGGCTTCGAGCCCAACATCGACCAGGATGGCGATGTGGCCTTCACGGTCCAGGACCAGCAGATCTTCGTGCGCTGCATGGAAGGCGACTTCACCATCATGCGCATCTTCGGGCAGTGGCAGGTTGGCGACGACGTCCCGCAGGACGCCCTGAGCCAGCTTCAGGCCTGCAACGAGCTGACCCTGCGTCTCAACATTGTCAAGGCCGGTATCGCGAACGGAACCCTCGTGGTGACCGGCGAGCATGTCGTCACGCCGGACACGGACATAAGGCAGCTGCTGGTGGTTACCACCCAGCTGATCCTGTCCGCCGTCCACGCCTGGCACGAGACGATCATGGGCCGGACGCAGGACGAGGGCGCCGGAACGGAACAGCTGTGAGCGGGCTCGTCCGGCTTGAGGTGGAGGATGGAATCGGCACCATCCGTCTGGACCGCCCTCCCATGAACGCGCTCAACTTCGAGATCCAGGATGGTCTGCACGCCGCCGCGCTCGAGGCCATTGAGCGACGCGACGTCTCTGCTGTGGTCATCTACGGCGGCGAGAAGGTCTTCGCGGCCGGCGCTGACGTCAAGGAGATGCAGCCCATGTCCTACACGGACATGGTCGACCGCTCCGTGGCCTTGCAGGCCGCCTTCAATGCGATCGCCCGGATCCCCAAGCCCACCGTGGCCGCCATCACGGGCTACGCACTCGGCGCGGGTTGTGAGCTCACCCTGGCCTGTGACTTCCGGGTTGCTGCCGACAACGCCAAACTCGGCCAGCCCGAGGTGCTGCTCGGCCTCATCCCGGGCGCCGGTGGCACCCAGCGGTTGTCGCGGCTGATCGGCTCGGCCAGGGCCAAGGACATGATCTTCACCGGGCGCTTCGTCTCGGCGCAGGAAGCTCTGGAGATCGGTCTGGTGGACGAGGTCGTCGCACCCGACGAGGTGTACGCCGCGGCACGCCGGCGCGTCGAGCGTTACGTGGGCGGTCCGGCATACGCCATCCGTGCGGCCAAGGAGGCCATCGACCGTGGCCTCGAGGTCGATCTCGAGACGGGTCTGGAGATCGAGCGGATGCAGTTTGTCGGTATCTTCGCGACCCGTGACCGTGACATCGGCATGGCCGCGTTCGTGGAGCATGCGGAGGGCACGGCGCAGTTCGAGGGCCGCTAGGTCTGGTCCGTGTTGCCCGTCCCGGTCGCCCATCTGGTCGCCGGCCGGCTCACGGTGTTGTGCATCACGGCACCCAGGCGTTTCTTCCGGCGGTCATGGGTGCCAAGATGTCCCGAAACCTCAAGTCATATTTCCCTACGAAAGGGGACGAGCCAGCGATGAACATCGTCGTCTGTGTCAAGTACGTGCCCGACGCCACGTCGGACCCCACGTTCAACGAGTCGGACAACACCACCGACCGGTTGGGCGTCGACGGTCTGCTCTCTGAGCTCGACGAGTACGCGATCGAGGCAGGCCTCAAGCTGGCCGAGAGTGGCGCTGGACCGGCGGGGGCCGAAGAGAGCAAGGTCACCGTGCTGACCATCGGCCCGGACAAGGCCGCCGACGCCATCAAGAAGTCACTGCAGATGGGCGCCCACGCGGGCGTGCACGTCTTGGACGAGGCGATCCACGGGTCCGACGCCGCGGCGACCTCGCTGATTCTGGCCGAGGCCGTGAAGAAGATCGGCAACCCGGACCTGATCCTGACCGGCATGTCGTCCACGGACGGCGCGATGGGTGTCGTTCCGGCAATGCTCGCCGAGCGTCTCGGCCTGCCCCAGGTGACCCTCGCCTCGGAGCTGACCGTCGAGGGTGGCACCGTCACGATCCGTCGGGATGGTGACGTGGCCTCCGTGACCATCACCGCCTCCCTGCCGGCTGTGGTCTCGGTCACCGACCAGATCAACGAGCCGCGCTACCCGTCCTTCAAGGGCATCATGGCTGCCAAGAAGAAGCCGGTCGAGACCTGGTCACTGGCCGACCTGGGCATCGACGCCGAGTTGGTGGGCCTGGCCGGGGCCTGGACCACAGTCGAGTCCTTCGCCAAGCGCCCGCCCCGCGCGCAGGGCCAGATCGTCACCGATGAGGGTGACGGCGGCACGAAGCTTGCCGAGTTCCTGTCCGCACAGAAGTTCATCTGAACCGAACAGTCTGAGCACCCGAACAGATAGAGCACCCGAACAGATAGAGCACCCGAACAGATAGATGTAGGAGAAACGCACATGGCTGAAGTTCTCGTTCTGGTCGACCACATCGACGGTGCGGTCCGCAAGACCACCTCCGAGCTGCTGACGATCGCCCGACGTCTTGGCGAGCCGTCCGCGGTCTTCATCGGCACCGGGTCCGACGCCGCCAAGGAGACCTTGGCGCAGTATGGCGCCGAGAAGATCTACCGCGTGGAGTCCGCCGATATCGCCGGCTATGTCGTGGCACCCAAGGCCGAGGTGCTCGCCGCACTTGTCGCCTCCGCGGCGCCTGCGGCGGTCCTGATCACCTCGTCTCCTGAGGGTAAGGAGATCGCGGCTCGTCTCTCGATCAAGACCGGGTCCGGTCTGATCACCGACGCAGTCGACGTGCAGGCCGGTGAAGGTGGCGCAGTGCGCACGACCCAGTCCGTATTCGCGGGCGGCTTCATCGTGCAGGCGAGCGTTACCAAGGGCACGCCGATCATAACGGTCAAGCCGAACTCGGTCACGCCGGAAGCGGTTTCGGGTGCCGCCGTCGAGCAGGTCGCCGAGATCGTGATCTCCGAGAGTGCCAAGGCGGCCAGGATCACCGACAGCCAGCCCAGGGCTGCATCCGGCCGTCCCGAGCTGACCGAGGCCGCGATCGTGGTCTCCGGTGGTCGCGGCACCGCCGGTGACTTCTCCCCGGTGGAGGAGTTCGCCGACTCCCTCGGCGCCGCTGTCGGGGCCTCGCGGGCAGCCGTTGACGCAGGGTGGTACCCGCACAGCCAGCAGGTCGGCCAGACCGGCAAGGAGGTCTCCCCGCAGCTCTATGTTGCGGCGGGTATCTCCGGTGCGATCCAGCACCGGGCCGGCATGCAGACCTCCAAGACGATCATCGCGATCAACAAGGACGAAGAAGCCCCCATCTTCGAGATGGTCGACTTCGGTGTCGTCGGTGACCTGTTCACGGTCCTGCCGCAGGCGACCAAGGCGGTCAACGTCGCAAAGGGCTGACCGAGCCACTGGTCGCGCCCACGTAGACTCTTTGGGTGCTTGACTCCTCTGCCTTCACCAACTTCGTCTACCTCGACCATGGCGCGACCACGCCGATGCTGCCCGAGGCAATCGAGGCGATGACCGCTCAGATGGCGACGGTCGGCAACGCCTCATCGCTGCATACCTCGGGCCGTCTCGGACGTCGTGTGGTCGAGGAGTCCCGCGAGGCGATTGCCCGGGCCATGGGCGCCCGGCCTTCAGAGGTGCTGTTCACCTCCGGCGGCACGGAGTCCGACAACCTGGCCATCAAGGGCACCTTCTGGGCGCGAAAAGATGCGGATCCTCGGCGGGTGCGCATCCTCGTCAGCATGGTCGAGCATCACGCAGTCCTGGACTGCGTCGAATTCCTCGAAGCCCACGAGGGCGCCAAGATCACCTGGCTCGACGTCGACCAGGTCGGTCGGGTCCACCCTGAGACAGTCCGCGCCGCCATTGGGACAGACCCTGAAACGGTCGCGCTGGTCAGTGTGATGTGGGCCAACAACGAGGTGGGGACCGTCCAGCCGATTGCCGAGATAGCCGCCGTCTGTCGCGAGTTCGCCATCCCGGTGCACAGCGACGCCGTCCAGGCCGTTGGCCAGGTCGAGGTCGACTTTGCCGGCAGCGGGCTCGACCTGTTGAGCATCAGCGGCCACAAGATCGGTGGTCCGCAAGGCGTGGGTGCGCTGCTGGCTCGACGCGATGCCACGCTCGTGCCACTGACACATGGCGGTGGACAAGAGCGTCAGGTGCGCAGTGGCAGCCTTGACGTCCCGGCGATTCGCGGTTTCGCCGTGGCCATGCGCCACGCCACGGCCAACCGGGCGGTGGTCACCGAGCGGCTAACTGGCCTGCGCGACAAGCTGATTCGTGGCGCCCAGGATGCCGGCTTCGGAGTCCAGGTGACGGGCGACTGGGAGCCCGGTGACGGCATACGGCGTCTGCCGGGAAACGCGCACCTGCTTGTTCCCGGTTGTGACGGTGACTCCCTGCTCTATCTGCTGGACGCCGCCGGGGTCCAGTGCTCCACCGGCTCCGCCTGCCAGGCCGGGGTGCCGCAGCCCAGCCACGTCCTGCTGGCCATGGGTATGTCGGAGCACAAGGCCCGTGGCGCCCTGCGGCTCACGCTCGGACATACCTCTACCGCAGCCGACGTCGACGCGTTCCTTGCGGCCTTGCCGGCAGCGGTCGAGCGGGCGCAAAGAGCTCAGGTGGCCACGAGTCCGAAGCAGACGAGTCCGAAGCAGACGAGTCCGAAGCAGACGAGTCCGAAACAGACGAGTCCGAAACAGACGAGTCCGAAACAGACGAGTCCGAAACAGACAATCTGATGCGTGTCGTTGCCGCGATGAGCGGCGGCGTCGACTCGGCCGTTGCCGCGGCACGCATGGTCGAGGCCGGGCACGAGGTCGTCGGCGTTCATCTCGCGTTGAGCCAGAACGCCGCCACCTTGCGCGAGAGCGTACGTGGCTGTTGCACCATCGAGGACGCCGGCGATGCCCGGCGGGTGGCCGACATGATCGGGATCCCTTTCTATGTCTGGGACATGGCTGCGCGGTTCAAGAGCGACGTGGTCGAGGACTTCATCGCGGAGTACGCCGCAGGTCGCACACCCAACCCGTGCCTGCGCTGCAACGAGAAGGTCAAGTTCGCCGCTCTGCTGGACAAGGCGCTGGCGTTGGGATTCGATGCCGTGGCGACCGGGCACTACGCTCAGATCGTCGAGAGAGCATTTGGCGCGCGGGAGCTGCATCGCGCCGTCGACATGGCCAAGGACCAGTCCTACGTCCTGGGTGTGCTCAACGAGGACCAGCTGGCCCGGTCGTTCTTTCCCTTGGGCGACACTGTCAAGCCGCAGATCCGGCAGGAGGCGGCAGCGCTGGGGTTCAACGTCGCGGCCAAGCCCGACAGTCACGACATCTGCTTCATCCCCGACGGCGACACCCGCAAGTGGCTGACCGACCGCCTAGGCGAGCAGCCCGGCGACATCGTCGACGCCGACGGCACCACAGTGGGGCACCACGGCGGCGCCTATGCGTTCACGGTCGGGCAGCGCCGCGGCCTGCACCTCGGCCAGCCGGCAGCCGGTGGCGAACCCCGTTATGTCGTCGAGGTGCAATCCGGGACCAACACCGTCGTGGTAGCTACCGGTGAGCTTCTCGGTATCGATGTGATCACCGGGGACCATGCCCGGTGGTGCGGTCCGGCGCCTCGCGGCGTGGTGTCGGTGGGCGCACAGGTTCGGGCCCACGGCGAGGAGATCCCTGCCACGGCCTGGGCCGACGGTGAACAGGTCGAGGTGCGCCTCCAACGTCGTATCCGCGGTGTGGCACCCGGTCAGTCCGTGGTCCTGTACGACGGGACCCGGGTGGTCGGATCCGCCACGATCGCCAGGGCAACAGCGAGCAGGGGAGCGACCAGCGGGGGAGCCAACAGCAACGAGGTAACCGGCAACGAGGTAACCAGCAATGCGGCGGACAGCGTTTCGCCAACCGCCGGTTAGGCTCTCGAGGTGAGCAGAGCCAGCGGGATCGGGTCGTGGCCGGACACCGACGTACGCCAGGCGGTGACTGCGGTTCGTGACCTGCTCAGCGAGGATGGGCTGCCCTATCTTCCCGAGCTTCCCGCGCGGGGGCCCGGCGCCGACATGATCGGTCGGGCCGCAGGCATGCTGGCGGATCTTGCGGTCGACCTACAACCGATGGGGTGGCGGTTCGTCGACCGCCCCGGCCACGACTCCCATCGCACATCGGGGCTACTGCGCGAGGACCTCGATGAGCTGGCCGAGGCCTTCGACGGCTACGAAGGCGACCTCAAGGTGCAGATCGCCGGACCCTGGACTCTCGCATCCTCGATCTGGCTGCACAGAGGCGAACGTCTGGTGGTCGACGCCGGCGCCACCCGCGACGTGATCGCGTCCCTGGCGGAGGGACTGCGCGTCCATCTGGGCGAGGTCGCCCAGCTCGTCCCCAAGGCCAATCTCGTGGTCCAGATCGACGAGCCGGGTCTGCCGTCGGTCCTGGCGGGACGGCTGCCCACCGCATCGGGTTTCGGCCGGATCCGCGCGATCGACCCGACCATTGCGGCGCAGGGACTGCGCGACGTGGTCGCGGCGGCCGCCGGCCGGCATACAGTCGTGCACTGCTGCGCACCAGACGTGCCGCTGGTGCTGCTGAGGGACACCGGTGTCACAGCGGTGTCGGTGGACATCTCTTTGTTGACTCCCAAGGGCTGGGAGTCCGTCGCTGCCACTGTCGAGTCCGGCGTGGACCTGTGGGCCGGAGTGATCCCCACCGGCGACACCCCGGACAACGTTCAGGCAAGGGCCCAGGCAAAAGTCACTGACGTCATCGGGCCACTGGTCGAAGCATGGCGCAGGGTCGGGCTGCCGCTACCGGACCTGTCCCGGGTGACGCTCACGCCGGCCTGCGGCCTGGCTGGGCTCACACCCTCGGGTGCGCGAAGCGTTCAACGACTGGCCGTGGACGCGGCCCGCGCATTGACCGAGACCGCAGGAGGCTGACCTTCAGATGACCGCCACGACCAAAGATGCCGCTCCAGGGGTACCCAGCGCGATGAAGGCCACCAGGGTCCCCTGGCAGCTCAAGTTCACCGCGCTGGCGTTCATCTGGGGTTCGAGCTTCCTGCTGATGAAGGTCGGCCTGAGATCCCTTGCGCCCCTGCAGATCTCGGGACTGCGCATCCTCAGTGGGGCGGCCGTTCTGCTGCTGCTGCTCACCGCATCGCGAGGCCGGCTGCCCCGGGACCGGCGCACGTGGGGACACCTGATGGTGACCGGATTCTTCCTGGGCGCCCTGCCGTTCAGCCTGTTCGCGTTGGGTGAGGAGCGGGTCAGCTCGGCGCTTGCGGGCATCGGCAACTCGATCACCCCCATCGCCACCGTGCTGTTCAGCCTGCTGCTCCTGCGAGCCGACAAGATCGCACCGCGCAAGATCGTCGGGGTGCTCATTGGCTTCGTCGGTGTGCTGGTGATCATGCAGCCATGGCAGTCGCAGGGTCGGCCGGACCTCCTGGGCTTCGGCATCACGCTGGTGGCCGGTGCGTCCTACGGCCTGGGCTGGACCTACACGAAGCGCTTCCTGGGCAAGGCGGACTTCGGCGGGCTCACGCTGCCCACGGCGCAGATGCTGACCTCCGCTGGACAGATGCTGGTCGCCCTGGCGATCTGGTGGCTCACCCAACGCACCCACCTGTCCCTGGCGGCGCCGTGGTCCCTGCACGCGAACACGAGTGGCGGCTCGGTGCTGTGGCCGTTGCTGGCTGTGCTTTGCCTGGGCATCCTCGGCACCGGCATCGCGATGTCCTTCCAGTACGACGTGGTGCGTGCTGCCGGTCCCACTGTCGGCGCTTCGGTCACCTACCTGATCCCTGTGGTCTCGGTGGCCCTGGGCGTCCTGGTGCTGGGCGAACGGCTGCAGTGGCCTCAGTTCGCCGGCGCCGCCGTGGTCCTTGGCGCCGCAGTGCTGATCGGGCGTTCCAGCCGGCGGTGAGCTGTCGCCCGAATGGGGCAGGATGTGGCTGTGACCGACCTCCAGACTGACGTTCCCCCCGGCGTCCGCCACCAGTGGACCGAGCTTGCCGAGCAGGTGCGCGGGCACCAGTTCAGCTACCACGTCAGGGATGCGCCGACCATCAGCGACGGTGAGTATGACGCCCTGATCCGCGAGCTGAACGCACTGGAGGACCGGTACGCCGAGCTGCGTACCCCTGACAGCCCCACCCAGCAGGTCGGTGCTTCGTTCTCCACTGACTTCGCGGCTGTTGACCACCTCGAGCGGATGCTCAGCCTGGACAACGCCTTCAGTGCGCAGGAGATCGCGGCCTGGGCCGGGAGGGTGGAGCGCGACGTAGCGTCGGAGGGTGGCTCGGCCTTCCACTACCTCTGTGAGCTCAAGATCGACGGCCTGGCCATCAACCTGCTGTACGAACGGGGTCGGCTGGTTCGGGCAGCGACCCGCGGCGATGGCCGCACGGGTGAGGACGTCACGAACAACGTGCGCACGATCGAGGGCATCCCCCGCCGGCTCGCCGGGTCGGGTCACCCTGAGAAGATCGAGATCCGGGGTGAGGTGTTCTTCCCGGTCGAGGCGTTTGCCGAGCTGAACGCATCGCTTGTCGAGGCAGGCAAGCCGCCGTTCGCCAACCCCCGCAACGCGGCCGCCGGGTCGTTGCGTCAGAAGGACCCTCGGGTCACGGCCACCCGTCCGCTGCGGATGCTCGTTCACGGGATCGGTGCGCGTGAGGGCTTCGCGATGGAGCGCCAGAGCCAGTCGTATGACGTGCTGCGCGACTGGGGCCTGCCGGTCTCCACCCACTACCAGGTGCT
>Ga0209745_1000651_pt1 | contig 21120 bp, 18 predicted proteins | sample BarGraNGADG00312_FD_184495 | JGI IMG/M metagenome (GOLD analysis project Ga0209745, IMG submission 184495) | Arctic peat soil microbial communities from Barrow, Alaska - Barrow Graham LP Ref core NGADG0004-312 (SPAdes) (version 2) | ecosystem: Environmental > Terrestrial > Soil > Wetlands > Peat...
TAGGCTGACCGATGAAGTTGCTGTGCATCGAACGTCTTGAACGCTTCCGGTTTCGGCCGGGGCGCTTTGTTCCTTTCCCGGAGCGGACGACGGACACCGCGACGAGCGACCCCGACACTCGGGGTCGACCGAACGCTCCTGGAGGAGAATTCATAATGGCAACTGGCACCGTGAAGTGGTTCAACGCTGAAAAGGGCTTCGGATTCATCGCGCCCGACGACGGTGGCGCGGACGTCTTCGCCCACTACTCTGCGATCTCGAGCAGCGGCTACCGCTCGCTCGACGAGAACCAGAAGGTCGAGTTCGACGTCACCCAGGGCCCGAAGGGCCCGCAGGCGGAGAACATTCGTCCCCTCTGAGTCTCACAACGGACTCCGAGCCTTCTTGGAGGCTCTGATCACCACGAATGTCCCGGTCAAGTACCGGGGCATTCGTGCGTCCGGTGGCCGTTCGTGACCAGGTGACCGCGGTGTGGTCCTGATGCACGGAGCCCGTCGCCCGTGCCGGACCGTTTTGACGTCGGACCTCTGCGAGGTGGTGAGTCGGGCGAGGTACGCGCCGTGGTCGTCGCCGCTCGCCGCGGCGGCGGTGCGGGTCCCACGCTCGGGGCTGCGGCGAGGTGACGGTGCGTCGGGACCACTCCCGGCGTAGGTTCAAACCGGCGGGCTGTTGATATGGTCCGTTGCCAGCAGGTCGGAACCACGTCGGCGAAAGAGGAAACGGGTCCATGAGCGACCTCGACGCGCAGCCACGTCTCGGCGTTTCGGCCCGCGCCGTCGTCGGACCCGACGGCAACGCCGAGCTGGTCGTGGACGGCGTCGTGCACCAGTTCTCCGCCCCGAGCTCCGGAGCGGCGGGCGGGATGGTCACCGAGTTCGTCGCCGGTCGTGCGGCCGACGAGGGCCGCGTGCTGACCCTGCACATCCAGGACCCGGACGGCGAGTGGCTGCTGACCATCCACCCGGACGGAACGGTCCACGAGACCGGGAGCTCGCCCCCCGAGAGTCGCGGCCGGCGACGTCTGGTCGAGCCAGAGTACGAACGGGCGCGTGGGCCCGAGCAGCCGGAAGGCCAGGAGCCAGATGCCGAGACGTCGCACGAGCCCGCAGACACCGGCCACAGCGTCGCACCGTGGCCCGAGGTCGGAGAACCAACCGTGACGACCCCCACCGTGCCGGTGCCGTCGCCGTCGCCGCCGTCGTCGCCGTCGTCGTCAGGTCAGTCGGACCTGCCTACTCTTGACGATCTGCTGGCGACCCGACCCGAACCGCCCGTGGGCCCCGCCGCCTGGGGCTGGCAGGCGTCCGTGCGGCGCGGGACGTTCGGGTTGATCACCCCCAAGCCCGGGCGCGTCGAGCGGCACCACCGCGCGGCGATCAGCTCGGTGCAGCGCAGCCTCAACGGGCCCAAGACCGTCGTCGTGCTCAATCCCAAGGGAGGTGCGCACAAGACCACCGCCACGCTGTTGATCGCGGCGACGTTCGGGATCCACCGGGGTGGGTACACCCTCGCGTGGGACAACAACGAGACGCGCGGGACCTTGGGCTGGCGGTCGGCCCACGCCCGGCACGCGAACACCGCGGTCAGCCTGCTCCAGGACCTCGACCGGTTCACCGACCTGAGCTCGGCGCGCGTGGGCGACCTGGACAACTACGTGCGCTCGCAAGGCTCCGCGCAGTTCGACGTCCTCGCCTCCGACGAGGACGCCGCGTCCGCTGCCTCGATCGACGCGGCCGCGTTCAACGCGTTGCACCGCACGCTCGTGCGCTTCTACCGGGTGATGGTGATCGACACCGGCAACAACATGCGCGCGTCGAACTGGCAGGCCGCGGTGGCGGCCGCCGACCAGCTCGTGATCGTGTCGACCATCCGCGAGGACACCGCCCAGTCGGCGGCGTGGGCGATCGACGCGCTGCGGGCCACCGGGTACGAGGCCGCCGTGCGCCGGGCCGTCACGGTGCTCTCCGAGCCGGCGGCGGATGTCGACCTCAAGCTCCGCACTCGTCTGCACCACCACTTCGGCCAGCTCACCCGGGTCGTGCTCGACGTACCGCACGATCCGGCGCTCGTGGCCGGTGGGCCGCTGCTCATCGAAGGGCTCGCGACCCGCACCCGTGAAGCGTGGCTGCAGGTCACGTCCGCCGTGGCCGACGGGCTCTGACACCGCGCGTCAGAGCCGTGCGTGCGGTGCGCCCGTGCGCTGGGTCCGACAGCTCGAGCGGCACGTGCGGCGCCGGACACGTTCGGTCGGAACTGCAAGAACGGCCCGGGTTGCGACACAGTGCAGGTGTAGGTCGCTGCTCACCGTCTGGAGATCCCCTTGCCCTCCCGCGACGACGCCTGGTTCGAGGGTCTCTTCCGCACGCACGCGACCGCCCTGTATCGGTATTTCGTGCGTCGCGGACCGCGCGACGACGCGGACGACCTCACCGCCGAGGTCCTGGCCGTCGCCTGGCGCCGTCGCGACGACGTGCCCGACGGTGCCGAGCTGCCCTGGCTGTATCGAACCGCGGGGTTCGTGCTCGCCAACCACCGGCGCAAGGGCCGTCCGGTGCCCGTCGGCGAGGTCCCCGAGGAGGCCGATGAGGCGGATCCCGAAACCCTCGCGCTCGTCGACATCGAGGTGCGCGCGGTTCTCGGCGCACTGAACCCGCGCGATCGTCGCATCCTGCTCCTGCACGCATGGGAGGGCCTCGACGGCGAGCAGCTCGCCGAGGTGCTCGGCATCTCCCGTGGCGGTGCGGACGCCGCCCTGTCACGCGCCCGCGTCCGGCTGCGCGACGTCTGGGCGGATCTCCAACGCGCCTGACCAAGAGGTGCAAGAAGGGCGCTCACCGTGACACAAAGCAGATAGAGATCGGCACCGCGTCACGACCGAGGAGATCGCCGTGAACGAGAACAGCAGCCCGTCCGAGCAGCCGGACCCCGTCCTCGACCGCCTGCGCGCGGCGGACCCCGCTGCCGGCGCAGAGCCCGACCTGGCGGTGCTCGACGCCGCGGTCCGGGCCCGGCGGGCGGACCCCACCGACGAGCTGGCGACTGCCCGGGCCCGCCGCGGCCGGTGGACCTGGTGGCCGGTCGCCGCCGTCGCGGCCAGCGCGCTCGTGTTCGGCACCGCGGGCTTCGCGCTCGGCAACTCCGACGGCGGTGCGCGCGGCGGTGCGGCGAACACCGCCGGTGGCGTCATCACGCTCGGTCAGCAGGACACCGGCGGGCGGGCCGGCTCCGAGGCGGCGCCGGCGACTGCTGGCAGCAAGCTGAGCAGCTCCATGATCGCTCCGTGGTTCGGCGGCCGGACGGTGTTCGATGCTGCGGGCCTGCCGGACGACGCGGGGTCGGCCGAGGCGTGGGCGTTCGACCCGGCGAAGGTGTTCACGCAGGAGACCGCGAACCGGCTCGCCCGGGCGTTGAGCCTGCCGGGCGTGGCAGCGCTCGTCAACGGCGCGTGGACCGTAGGCCCGACCGACGGCAGCGGGCCGTCGCTGCAGCTGCAGCCCGACGGGGTCGCGAGCGTCAACTACTCCAACCCGGCGCTCGAACCGTACGGCTGCCAGCAGGTGGCTCCGGAGAGTGTGCCGCCGGGCAGCGCGACGGGTTCTGGTTCGACGGGTGCGGGCGGCCTCGCGCCGTCGGCCGGCGTGTCCGCCCCGACCGCCGCGAACCCGTCGCCGCAACCTCCGCAGCCCTGTGCGAGCACGTCGATCGGCACGGCGCCGCAGGGTGACGCCGCCATCGCGCGAGCACGGGACCTGCTCGGCTCGCTCGGCCTCGACCCGAAAGCGTTCGAGTACGAGGCGCAGGACTCCGGGATGCCGCAGTCGTCCTGGGTGACGGCGTCCCAGGTGGTCGGCGGGCAGCGCACCGGCGGGACGTGGTCCGTCGGCCTGGTCGGCGACGGTGTGCAGTCGTTGTCCGGGTCGCTCGCGCCGGTCCGCTCGCTCGGGACCTATGACGTCGTGAGCGCGAGGGCGGCCGCTGCGCGCCTGACGGACCCGCGCTTCGGTGCCGGCTCCGGCTGGCCGAACGCCTATGCCGCGCAGAAGGGCTCCGTGACCGCCGGGACACCGTCGGTCGTGGGCCAGGGCGTGACGTCGTCGCCAGATCTTGCCCCGGCGCCGCAGCGGACGGTTCCGCCGACCACGGAGCCGGGCAGCGCGATCGCGTGGCCGGTCATCGAGGTCAAGCTCACGACCTCGCGCCGGGGCCTGACGATGTACACGCAGCCCGACGGCGCGACCGTGCTGCTGCCGGCGTACGAGCTGTCCAGCGGCGACGGCCGGGTCTGGTCTGTTCTCGCCGTGACGGACTCTCACCTGGACTTCGCCCCGGTCGGCTAGCGGTACTGACCTACCGCGAGCCCATCGGCGAGCGCACCGGCGAAACCGCCCGGCGAATCGGTGCACGTTCCGAGTATCCTTGTGCCCGACCGCGCGCTACTATGTTGCTGACGGCCCGACGTTCCCAGCCCCCTGCGGATGCGTCGGGTCGTCCTATTTGTGCCGTATGTCCCGGCGGACGATCGGTTTGGTCCGCGGCCGGCCGAGTGGAAGCTCTGGCCTGGGCGGACCGGACCCGCGGGCAGAAACGGTGTCCCACCACCGCGCGAGGACCGCGCCCGGGGCAACCGGGCCCGCCGCGGCTGGTGGCCGACGGCGGCCCTGGCGCCGCTCGGCTAGCGTCGGGGCATGGGTGCGTCCGGACTGCTCCTGCTCGACACCGCCTCGCTGTACTACCGCGCCTTCTTCGGGATTCCGGACAGCATCCGCTCGCCCGACGGTGTCCCGGTCAACGCCGTGCGCGGCCTGCTCGACATGACCGCCCGGCTGATCATCGATCGGCGCCCGAGCCGACTCGTGGCCTGCTGGGACGACGACTGGCGACCGGCATTCCGAGTCGCGGCGATCCCGTCCTACAAGGCGCACCGCGTGGTCGCCGGGACGATGGACACGGAGGAGACGCCCGATCTCCTCTCCCCGCAGGTCCCCGTCATCGTCGCGGTGCTCGCGGCCCTCGGGATCGCCCGGGTCGGCGCGCCGGGCTTCGAGGCCGACGACGTGATCGGAACGCTGGTCGCACATGAGGCGGCGGTCGCGGTCGCGCGGTCGGCCCGCGGCCCGACACCGGGTCGGCCGGGCGTCGAGATCGTCACGGGCGACCGCGACCTGTTCCAGCTCGTCGACGACGACGCGGGCGTGCGCGTGCTCTACACGTCCCGTGGCGTGAGCGACCTCGACGTCGTGGACCAGGCGCGCTTGTACGACAAGTACGGGGTGTCGACCGGACGGGCCTACGCCGACCTGGCCGTGCTGCGGGGCGACCCGAGCGACGGGCTGCCGGGGGTGCGGGGGATCGGTGCGAAGACCGCGGTCGCGCTGCTGCGCCGGTACGGCGACCTCGCCGGTCTCCTTGCGGCGCGCGACGCGAGCGACCGTGGGCTCACCGTGACGTTGCGCGCGCGGTTGACCGACGCCGCGGAGTACCTCGCCGTCGCGCCCGGCGTCGTGCGGGTGGCGCCCGACGCCCCCGTCGGGGAGTTCGACGACGCGTTGCCCGCGACCCCGGCCGACCCTGACGCGCTGGTCGCACTGGCCGAGCGTTGGGGACTGGCGTCCAGCATCGCGCGTCTCGTCCGGGCGATGACGGGCGAACCCTCCGCAACCCCTCTGCGTCGTCCGGGCGGAGACGTCCGATAGGGAGGCACCGCCCGGACGACGCAGAGGGGCGCGGCGCCCGACGAACGCGCCGTACTCGTCGAACGCGGTGCGGGCTGGCGGCCGACCATGGCGCCGCTGACCACAGCGCCGGGACGTAGTCCTAGGACTGCACGGCCGTGAGGTGCCGAACGACGTCCTCGGGGTTCGTCCGGCGCTCGGGGGTCAGCTGGACGTTCGCGAGCCGCCGGTCGACCCCAGCATCCATCCCGCCGCGGCCCATCGGGTCAGGCGGGGGCGTCGGCGCGCTCGAGCACGAGCACGGGGATCTCGCGCCGGGTCCTGAGCTGGTAGTCCGCGTAGGCGGGCCAGGTCTCGACCGCGCGCTCCCACCAGAGGGCCTTCTCCTCGCCCCGGACCTCGCGTGCGGTCATGTCCCAGTGGTTCGGTCCGTCCTGGAGCTCGACCCGCGGGTGGCTCAGGATGTTCTGGTACCAGACGGGGTTCCGTGGGGCACCCCCGAGCGAGGCGACGACCGCGTAGGCCCCGTCGTGCTCGACCCTCATCAGTGCGACCTTGCGCAGCTTGCCGGACCTCGCACCCATGGTGGTCAACACGATGATGGGTCGTCCGCCCTGGGTCGCACCCTCGGTGCCGTCCGAGCGCTCGTACAGCTCGACGTGGTCGCGCGTCAACCTGTTGGGACTTGGCTCATACTTACCGGTCAGGGGCATGCGCCCAGTCAACACCCGCTCCAGGTCCTCGGCGGGGCAGAATGCTCCCCGGTCGGGGAACGCCGGGCGCGACGCGAGGAGAACCACGTGATCACGGTAAGCACCGACGGTTCCTGCCTGCGCAACCCGGGCGGCGCGAGCGGGTGGGCATGGGCCAACCATGACGGGACCTCGTCGTCGGGCGGTCTGGCGGCCGGGACCAACCAGATCGCTGAGCTCATGGCGGTGCGGGACGCGATCGAGTCGCACCCGGGGGCCGAGCCGCTGCAGATCGAGTCGGACTCGCAGTACGCGATCAAGTGCGCGTCGGTGTGGGTCACCGGGTGGAAGCGTCAGGGCTGGCGGACGGCGAGCGGGGGGCCGGTGCAGAACCTTGCGGTGATCCAGGGGATCGAACGCGCGATCGCCGAGCGCGTCGGGCCGGTGGCGTTCACCTGGGTGCGTGGGCACGTCGGCAACGAGTTCAACGAGCGAGCAGACGTGCTCGCTGGGCTCGCGGCGCAGGAGGCGCTGGCGAGGCCCGGCTCAGCGCCGACGGCCCCGTCCACGACACATGACGTGCTGTTCTGAGCCGTTCTGCGCGGGTGCGGCCGGCGCGGATCAGCGCAGCGGGACGAACAGGTACGAGCCGTGCGGCACCCGGTCGATGCGGTCGCCGTGCCGCTCCACGAGCCAGAGGGTGTGCCGGACCGGCAGCACCATCCGGCCGCGGTCACCAAGCTGGTCGACCAGCTCGGTTGGCAGCTCCCGGGCCGTGGCCGAGACGAGGATCCGGTCCCAGCCGGCCTCGACCGGGTGACCGAGCACGCCGGGCCGGGCCATCTCGAGGCAAGCCCACGGCATCGCGCAGGCGGTGAGGTTCTCGGCCCCCCGCTCGGCGAGATCGGGCTCGAGCTCGACCCCGACCACCGTCCCCGTGGGTCCGACCAGTCGGGCGAGCAGCGCCGTCGTCCATCCGGATCCGGCGCCCACGTCGAGCACCCGCACCCCGACGGGGACCTGCAGCAGCCGCAGCATCGCGGCGACCGTCGACGGTTGGGAGTTGGTCTGGCCGTGGCCGAGGGGCAGCGGGCGGTCCTCGTGTGCGTACGGGCGCTGGTCGGGTGGCAGGAACCACCGCCGGTCGAGCTCGGCCATCGCCGCGGCGACGTCGTCGGGGCGACCCAGGTCCGTCATCGTCCACCTCCGCAGCCCGCAGGCGTGCCCTGGGGCCAGCGTAGGCCGGGGTCGGTCAGGCGGGTGGCTCGTTGAAGGGCCGCTTGCGACCCGGGCGCCCGGGTGTGCGTCGCTCCTCGATCCCTTCGAGAGTGGACGCACGCCACACCGCGCCGCCGTTGAGCTTGCCGTCCGGCGTAGGAAGCCACGGCACTCCGCGGGAGAGCCAGACGCGGATCGTGGCGTGCTCGACGCCCAACCGGTCCGCCAGCCGGCCGATGTCGTAGAGGTCGTCCAGGCCGCCGTGGTGCGGGTGCTCGGACAGCGGGTCTGCCGGGGTGGGGTGCACGTGTTCCACGGGACCAAGCCTAGTCTTCGTGTCACGCCTGCGTCACACAATACGTCGCCGGAATGTTACGAATGGGTCACGACGCGTGTTAATCTGTAGCGCGTGAGTGACAGAATGCCGGAATCGCGGCGCTCGTCCCGTGGCCGGCATCGTGCTCCGGCCCCGCCCGCGCGCCCCCGTTCCTTCCCGCGTCTCCACCCGGTCAAGATCGCCCGGGGTGCGCTTGCGCTCGCTCTCATGATCACCCTCGGCAGCTACACCGTCGCGGAATCGGCCACGCAACGCGTGGCCGCCGTCGCCGAGAGGACCTCGGTCGCCGCCGTCGGCCGGGCCCGCGCCGAGGTCGCTGGAGAGCGCGAACGCGCCGTCGCGACCGCGCAGGGCGCCGTCGCCGATGCGAGCGCGGTCCAGACCGTGGCGGCCGGGTCCGTGAGCGACGCCGAGCTGGCTCCGCTCACCCACGCTGTGGCCCAGCTCACGGCACTTATCGACAGGGTGCCTGGCGGCCCGGGTCACGCGAACGGCTCAGCCTCCGCAGCTCCGGCGGCGCAAGGCGACGCTGCCGCCGGTTCCGGCGCCGCCCCGGCCTCTCGCGGCGTCACCCGCGGGTCGCTGTCGGGCCTGCCGACCGGTACTGCTCCGACCGGTACTGCTCCGACCGGTACTGCTCCGACCGGTACTGCTCCGACCGACGCCGCGACCTCAGCGGCGAGTGTCGGGGACGGGGCGGCTGCGGGACAGGCGTCGCCGAGCCCGAGCGGCGCGGCGGCGCCGACCCCGTCGAGTGACTTGCGCGCGGGGATCGGAGCCGCCCTCCGCACGCCCGCCGATGACGCGGCCCCCGATGACCGGGTAGCCGCCGGGATCGTGGCGTCCGCGGCTCGCGTCGCGGACCTGACCGCGCAGGTCAGATCGGCTGCACAGGTGAACGTCGACGCCGCACAGGCGGTTGCGACGACTGCCGCCGAGACGGAGCCGGCCGTGGCCCAGACCGCCGAACGGAACGCCCAGCGAGCCTCGCTGGCCGGTTACGCCAACGGGCGAGTGCCCGCCGATGCGCTCTGCACGATCAGCTTCGCCCCAGGCCAACGGCTGCGCTGTGACGCCGCCGCGGGGCTCGACCGGCTGAACGCGAGCTACCGGACCACGTTCGGCGCGGACCTCGCCGTCACCGACTCCTACCGCTCGTACCCGGCGCAGGTTGCCTGCTCGCGCTCGAAGGGTCGGCTGTGCGCCTCCCCCGGTACCTCCAACCATGGCCGCGGTGTCGCGGTCGACCTGGGTTCCGGCGTCCAGGTGTTCGGCTCGTCGCAGCACGCGTGGATGGTGGATCACGCCGGCGAGTTCGGCTGGGTCCTGCCGGCGTGGGCTGGTCCTTCTGGGTACAAGAGCGAGCCCTGGCACTGGGAGTTCACCGGCTGAAGCGTTGTTCAGGGGAGCGGTGGGCTGGTCGGCTCGTGCCCGTGAACCTACCGGCGAGCAGGTTCGGGGTCTGAACCGTGGTGCGGTGCGCGCGTGTCCCGGCCGTCGGTGGGAGACTGCCCACGTGTCGACCCTGACCCAGACCCCCGAGCCATCGGCGCCAGTGGCGGCGGCGAGCGCTGAGCTCGTCCGCGCACTGCGCGCTGCCGTGCGCGGCCCCGTCGACGACTCGACGCGCCGCCGCGCCGAGTACTCCACGGACGCCTCGAACTACCGCGTGGTGCCGGAGGTCGTCGTCTTCCCCCGGGACACCGACGACGTCGTCGCCGCGCTCGAGGTGGCACGTTCGGCCGGGTCGCCGATCACGGCGCGCGGGGGCGGCACGTCGGTGGCGGGCAACGCCGTCGGCCCTGGGGTGGTGCTCGACCTGTCCCGGTACGTGAACCGGATCCTGGCGATCGACCCGGCGGCGCGCACCGCGCGCGTCGAGCCGGGCGTCATCCTGGCCGACCTCCAGCGTGCCGCGGCGCCACACGGGCTGCGGTTCGGCCCGGACCCATCGACGCAGGCGCGCGCGACCTTCGGCGGCATGATCGGCAACAACGCGTGCGGGCCGCGGGCGGTCGCGTACGGGCGCACGGCCGACAACGTGCTCGACCTCGACGTCGTCGACGGCAGCGGTCGCCGGTTCACGGCCGGCAAGGGGCTCGAAGTCGTGCCCGGGCTGGACGGCCTGGTCCGTGCCAACCTCGAGACGATCCGCACCGAGCTCGGCCGGTTCGGCCGTCAGGTGTCCGGCTACTCGCTGGAGCACCTGCTACCTGAGCGGGGCGCGGACCTGGCCAAGGCGCTCGTCGGCACCGAGGGCACCGTCGTGACCGTCCTGGGCGCCACTGTGAACCTGGTCCCGGTCGCCGCCAGCCCCGTGCTCGTCGTGCTCGGGTACCCGGACATGCCCGCGGCCGCCGACGTCGTGCCCGTCCTGCTCGCGCATCACCCGCTCGCGATCGAGGGCCTGGACGCCCGGCTCGTCGCGGTCGTGCGCCAGGCGCGGGGCGCTTCGGCGGTGCCCGATCTCCCGCCGGGCGCGGGCTGGCTGATGGTCGAGGTCGGCGGGGAAACGCTCGACGAGGCCTTTGCGCGCGCCCGAGCTCTGGTGGCCGACGCCGGCACCCGGGCCGCGCGCATCTTCCCGCCCGGGCCCGAGGCCGTGGCCATGTGGCGCATCCGCGAGGACGGCGCCGGGCTGGCGGGTCGCACCCCGTCGGGCGAGCAGGCCTGGCCGGGGTTCGAGGACTCGGCCGTGCCGCCTGAGCGGCTCGGTGCCTACCTGCGTGAGCTCGAATCCCTGCTGGCCGACCGCGGTGTGGACGGCCTCGCCTACGGGCACTTCGGTGACGGTTGCGTGCACCTGCGACTGAACATCCCGCTCGCGGACGAGGCCACGGCCGGGCGGAACCTGCGTGCCTTCATGCTCGATGCCGGCCGGCTGGTCGCCGCGCACGGTGGCTCGATGTCCGGCGAGCACGGCGACGGCCGAGCCCGCAGCGAGCTGCTGCCGCTGATGTACTCGCCGGCGGTGATCGACCTGTTCGCGGCGTTCAAGGCCCTGCTCGATCCGGCCGACGCGCTCAACCCGGGCGTCGTCGTGCGCCCGCGTCCGCTGGATGCGGACCTGCGGCGCCCGGCGGCGCGACCGCTCCCCGCGGCCGGCGGGTTCTCCTTCGCGCACGACGGCGGTGACCTCGCCGCCGCCGTGCACCGCTGCACCGGGGTGGGCAAGTGTCGCGCGGACGACACGGCCGCAGGCGGGTTCATGTGCCCGTCGTACCTGGCCACCCGGGACGAGAAGGACTCCACCCGCGGCCGGGCCCGGGTGCTGCAGGAGCTGGCCAACGGCACGCTCGTGACGGGCGGGTTCGGCGCGCCCGAGGTGCGCGCGTCCCTCGACCTGTGCCTGAGCTGCAAGGCGTGCTCGAGCGACTGCCCCGCCGGGGTCGACATGGCGCAGTACAAGTCTGAGGTGCTGCACCGCATCTACCGCCGCCGGCTGCGCCCGATGAACCACTACGCGCTCGGCTGGCTGCCCCGATGGGCGCGGCTGGCGGGCTTGGCTCCCCGCGTCGTCAACGCCCTTCTCGGGGTTCGGGTGCTGGCGAGGCTCGTGCTCGCTGCTGGTGGGCTGGACACCAGGCGCCAGATCCCGCGATTCGCCGAGACGCCGTTCCGGACCTGGTGGCGGCGCGACGGCGCGACGGACGGGGTCCCCCTGGGCATCGCGCCCCTCCCGGCGCCCGGGTCGGGCTCGCGCCCGCAGGTGGTCCTGTGGGTCGACTCGTTCAGCGACGCTCTCGACCCGGGCGTGCCGCAGGCGGCGGTCCGCGTGCTGCGCGCCGCCGGCTACGAGGTGATAGTGCCCGACGGTCAGGCGTGCTGCGGGCTGACCTGGATCAGCACCGGGCAGCTGGACGGCGCCCGGCGCCGACTGACCCAGCTGCTCGGCGTGCTCGGTCCGTACGCGGTCAACCGGATCCCGATCGTGGGCCTCGAACCGTCGTGCACCGCTGTGCTGCGCTCGGACCTGCTGGACCTGATGCCTGACGACGCGCGCGCGGTCGCGGTCGCCCGGGTCACCACGACTCTCGCGGAGCTGCTCACGGCCCCCGCCCCCGTCGGACCCGACCCCAGGTCCGGCTGGCGGGTACCGGACCTGTCCGACGTGACCGCCGTCGTGCAGCCGCACTGCCATCAGCATTCCGTGATGGGCTTCGACGCGGACCGGGTGCTGCTCGAGCAGGCCGGCGCCACCATCACGGTGCTCGCGGGTTGCTGTGGGCTCGCGGGCAACTTCGGCATGGAGAAGGGGCACTACGAGGTGTCGGTCGCGGTCGCCGAGAACGCGCTGCTCCCCGCGCTGCGCGCCGCGGCACCCGGTGACGTGTTCCTCGCTGACGGCTTCTCGTGCCGCACCCAGGCCGAACAGCTCGCCGGGGTCCGCGGCACGTCCCTGGCTGAGCTCCTCGCGGCCCGCCTCCCGACCTGACCCCTCGCCCTCTTCTTACGGATGGACGGGCGCGACGTCGTTCCCCCGTGGGAAACCGGGGGTGAAACCGGCGAGTTCGCGTCGGACCGGTGAACTTGGCAGGATCTACCCCATGTTGATCGCCTTTTCTGTTGCTCCGCTGGGTTCCGGGGAATCGGTGACCGAGGCGGTGGCCGACGCAGTGCGGATCGTGCGCGAGTCCGGCCTGCCGAACCGCACCGATTCGATGTTCACGACGCTCGAGGGGGAGTGGGACGAGTGCATGGACGTGGTGCGGCGGGCCACCGAGGCCGTCGGGCGCCACGGCGGTCGGGTGAGCCTGGTGCTCAAGGCCGACATCCGCCCAGGTCACACCGGTGAGCTGACCGGGAAGGTCGACCGGGTCGAGGCCCGGCTGGCGCGCGACTGACCCGGTTCCTGGGTGCACCGGACCGCGGGGCCCCCGCGGACGGGCCGCTGCGACGCCGCCAACGCGCGTCCGGCCGACGTCGGCCGGACGGGCGAGTGGCGGACCGGGTGAACTCACCTCGAATGCATGGGAGAGTAGGCGGGCCGCGCGGATTCGCCTGAACCGTCGAGCAGGGGGATCTCAGGGCGCGCGGAGACCTGGCGTTGGGAGCACTGCTGCAGCATGCCGATCTTCGAGCTCGACACCGGGCGCCCCGTGCTTGTCCAGCCGATGCAGCCCGCGTCCGGAACGTTCCCGGCGGACACGTCCTCGGTTGTCGCCGACCACCTCGGCAGCCTGCTCGGGGAACAGCTCTTCCCGATCGCGAAGCGTGAGCGCGGGGCCGACGGTCCCCATCTGCTCGCCGTCGACGCGGCCGGTCAGCCGGTCGTCGTCGAGGTCGTGCAGATGCTCGATGCCGATTCCCTGGTGCGGGCGCTGCGGTTCGCGGGCGCGGCCGCACGGCTGAGCTCGGCGGATCTCGCCCGCGCCTACCACGCGGGCCCGGAACGGTTCGCGACCGACCTCGTCGCCTTCCGCGAGAACGTGCCGGTCGCGGTCGCGCACGCCGCCGCGCGGCACGCCGGGGCGCGGTTGCTGCTGGTCTGCTCGGAGGTCGCGGAGACAGTCGTGGACGCGGTCGAGTTCCTGCGCCAGCCGGGTCGACAGGTCGAGGTGCTGCAGGTCGGCGTGCTGCGCGGTGCGGACGGCCGCCGGTACGTCGATGTGTCCCCGCTGGTGTCCGCGGTCCCGGTGCGCCGCGCCGTGGAACCCTCGGCGCTGCGGCCGGTTCGCCCGGGCGAGGACGTCGACCTCGCGATGGCCCACGACGCCGCCCTCCGGGCCGGCCGGGGCGGTTGGCTCCCCACCCAGGCCGGTCCGCGCGGACCGGACGATCCCGCCGTCGGCCGCCGCGACAGCCAGCCCGCGGACCAGCGCCGGCACGGCCAGATCTCCCGCGCGAGCTACGACTCCGCGGGTGTTCGCACCACTACGGAAGCCAGCTCTGTCGACCCGGTGCCCAGCGCGGGCGCCGTCGCGCCGGTCGGGACGTTCCCCTCGCTGCTGCCGGTTCCGGTCGGCCCGGCAGTCCCGAGCACCCCGGATCCGGACCCGACGCTGGCGGCACTCGCGGCCGCGTTCGCCACCCCGACGACGCTCGTCTGGTCTCGGCAGCGGCGCGGGCAGCGGTTTGTCGTCACGTTACGGCTGGATGGGCTGATCCAGCTGCCCGACGGAGCGGTGTTCGCCGATCCGCACGTCGCGGCGGCGGCTGCCGCCAGGTTGGACTCGGTGATCGACGGCTGGCGGGTGTGGCGCGTGGGCGACGACGGCCCGACGCTCGCGGACCTCAGGGACGCGTGAGGCGTGCTCAGCCCCAGCCGTAGCCGATGGACCAGCGCGTGATCTCCTCGTAGAACCGCGCCCGCACCGGCGGTGGCGACAGGCACAGGTCGTGCAGGCCGTCCTTGATCCGGATCACGGTCACCGTGCGGCCGAGCTGTACGGCACGCCGCACGATGACCTCGACATCGAGCACGACGTCGGCCGACCGCATCCCTTCGCTCCATCGGGGGCTGATGACGCTGTGCGTCGAGGCGAGGGTGAGGATCGGGACCTCGATGGCCAGGCCGCGCGCGACCTCCGCGTGCCCCTCGATGATCGCGCGGAGCCACCCTGCCCGCACCGGGAACGACGGGGTCGGTCGCCACGTGGTGTCGTAGGTCCATTCGCCGCCGTTGGTTGCGTCGATCGTGCGGGAGTAGAAGCCTGCGTCGATGTTCGGCAGCGCAGTCTTGGGCTGGAACCGCGCGAGCTGGGTGATCGCGGGCGTGCTCACGTTGCGGAGCACCGCGGACCCTTGCAGCTCGAGCCAGGGGCTGTTGAGGACGAGGGCGCAGAGCCTGCCCGGGTTGCGGTGCGCCCACAGCACGCCGATGAGTCCGCCGGTCGAGTGCCCCATGAAGGTCACGCGCGCCCACGCGCCGTGCTCCCGACGGATCACGGCCATCGCGGCCGCGAGGTCGCCGTCGTACTCGGAGAGGTGATCGACGTACCCGTGCGTCTGGTTCGGGCGCAGGCTGCGCCCGAACTTGCGCAGGTCGAGCGCGTAGAAGGCGGCCCCCTGGGCGTGCCAGTACTCGGCGAGCCCGGTCTGGAAGAAGTAGTCGTTCCAGCCGTGGACGTACAGCACGGCTCGGGCCGGCCGGACGAGCACGTCGGACGGCGGGCGGTACCGCACGAGGGTTGCGACCACGGGGCCCTCGTCGTCCGACCCCAGGTCGAGCGTCAGCGCCTGGTAGTCGGGACCGAGCACGTCCTGCATCCACTGATCCGCCATGGCCTGCTCCCCCTACCCGTCCGTGCCCGCCGCGCGATCGCCGGTCAGGTCGTCAGGACGATCTTGCCGAACTGCGTACCGGCTTCGAGCCGTGCCAGCCCCGCTGCCGCCCGTGCGAGCGGCAGCTGGGTGTCGATGATCGGCCGGACCCCGGTGCGAACGAGCAGGTTGAGCAGGCCCACGAGGTCGTCCTTGGACCCCATCGTGACGCCGATGACGCTGAGCTCGAGGAAGAAGATGCGCTGCAGCTCCGCGGGCGAGGCGTCGCCCGCGGTCGCGCCCGCTACGACGATCGTCCCCCCGGGTCGTACCAAACGTACCGAGTGGCCCCAGGTCGCCGCGCCGACGGTCTCCAGCACGACGTCGACCTTGGCCGGCAGGCGCCCGCCCGGCTCGACCGCCCCAGCCGCGCCGAGCTCGAGTGCGCGGGCCCGCTTGGCGGTGTCCCGGCTGGTGACGTAGACCTCGAGCCCGGTGGTGACGCCGAGGAGCAGGGCCGCGGTGGACACCCCGCCGCTCGCGCCCTGCACCAGGACCCGGTCGCCCGGCCTGGCGCGGCCGCTCGTGAACAGCATCCGGTACGCCGTCAGCCACGCGGTCGGCAGGCACGAGGCCTCGGCGAACGTGAGCTCGGCGGGTTTCGGGACGAGGTTCCAGGTCGGCGCCGCGACTCGCTCGGCGAGCGTGCCGGGGTAGCGCTCCGACGGCAGGCTCCGGGTCTCCGCCGGCCCGACGCCGTGCCCGGTCGCGCCGATCACGGCGTGCACCACTACCTCGCGTCCGTCGGTCGTGACGCCGGCGGCGTCCGTGCCGAGGATCATCGGGAGCTGCTCGGCGCGCAGCCCGACGCCACGCAACGACCAGAGGTCGTGGTGGTTCAGGCTCGCCGCGTGCACCTCGACCGTGGTCCAGTTCTCGCGGGCCGCCGGCTCGGGCCGGTCGCCGACCTCGAGTGCTGCCAGTGGGTCGTGCGGGGAGAACCGGGTCGCGTAGGCGGCAAGCATGGCGTCACCCTAGAGGAGCGGGAGCATCCGGCCGAGGTCGGGAACGGAGTCAGAGGTGAACGGGGCGCTCAGCGCCTCCGCGAGCCGGTCGACGTCGTAAGGGACCCGCCCGGTTGCGAGCCGGACCCAGAGCAGCGGGTCCACGAGCTCGAGGCTCCAGCCGCCGCGGGCGACGACGATGGCCAGCAGCGTCTGAGCCACGAGCTGGAGCGCGTCGGGCTCGACCGGACGGGCACCGGGCCGCGGTACCGAGCGGGCCAGGTCGTCCCCGTGCACGACGAGCTCGATCAGCCGTGACGTGACCATGTCGGACAGCGTGATCGGGCCACGGCGCGCCTGCACCACGACGTCGTCGGGTCCGAGCTCCGCCAGCCGGGCGAACGCCGTTGCGGCCATCCGGTCCACCGCCCCGAGCGGGTCCGGCGCGATCTCGGCGGCGATCTCCCGCGTGGTGCGGGCGATCTCCACCGCGCGGTCGGGGTACGTGCCGAGGTACTCGGCCAGGGTCAGCGGCACCGTCCCGGGTACGGCGGGCTCTGTCACCGCGAGTGCGTCCATCGCGCGACCGACGTGCGCGACCAGTTCCGTCAGCGTGAACCCGGGGAGCAGACTCGGAGCAGAACCGAACGAGTGGTCGTCTTCCATGAGCCGGCCGAGCCAGGTCCGCAGCGTCTTCCACTGCCGCTCGAGCAGCGCCGAGGCGGTGCCCAGGTCGCCTTGCCTGAACTGCGTACCCATTCCCGTCATCCTGCACCCGCGGCGGCTGGATAGCCTGCGCTCGGGCTCGCCCGCCGCCGGGGCGGTACCGTGCCGGGTCAGCCCTCGGCGAGGAACTCCGCCACCAGCGCGCCGACCTGCTCGGCTTCGATGAGGAAGCCGTCGTGGCCGAAGTCCGAGTGGATCGTCCGGACCGCGCCCGCCCGAGGGATGCCGGCGGCGAGGCGTTCGGTGTGATGCGTGGGGAACAGCCGGTCGGAGTCGACCGCGACCACGAGGGCGCGGGCGGTGATCGAGGCGAGTGCAGCCTCGACGCCGCCGCGGTCCCGGCCGAGGTCGTGGGTGATCATCGTGCGGGTGAGCACCACGTAGGTGTTGGCGTCGAAGCGTCGGGCGAGCTTGTCGCCGTGGTGGTCGAGGTAGGACTGCACCGCGAACCGGCCGCCCCCGAGCGGGTCCTCCGCGCCCTGCGGGATGCGGCCGAACCGCTCGTCGAGCTCGCGGGCGCTGCGGTAGGAGGAGTGCGCGATCTGCCGGGCGACGCCGAGGCCGGCGTGCGGTCCCTCGCCGTCCGGCGCGTCGTAGTAGTCGCCGTCGGCGAAGCGTGGATCCGCCCGGATCGCCTCGAGCTGGGTGTGGAAGTTCGCGATCTGGTCGCCCGAGGTCTGCGCCGTGGTCGCGATCGCCGCGACGGCGCGAACCCGGTCCGGTGCCGACGCGGCCCACTCGAGCGCGCGCAGCCCACCCAACGACGCCCCGACCACGAGCGCCCACGAGCCGATCCCGAGCTCGTCGGTCAGCGCCACCTCGACGGCGACCTGGTCGCGCACCGTGACGTTCGGGAACCGGCCGCCCCACGGCCGCCCGTCGGGGGCGGTCGTGGCCGGACCGGTCGAGCCCTGGCAGCCGCCCAGCACGTTCGGCGCGACCACGAAGTAGCGGTCGGTGTCGATCGGCGCACCTGGGCCGACCAACGACGCCCACCAGCCGGCCGTCGGGTGCCCGGGTGCGGCCGGTCCGGTCACGTGCGAGTCGCCCGTCAGGGCGTGCAGCACGAGTACCGCGTTGTCGCCGCTCGGTGACAGGGTGCCCCAGGTCTCGTAGGCGAGCCGCACGGCGGGCAGGCGCCCGCCGGCCTCGAGCTCGACCGGGCCGAGGTCCACGAACTGCCGGCGCCCGACGTCGTCCCCCTCGCGCCAGGCGGCACTTGCGGGGATCGGCGGTGCGGCCGCCGGGGTCGCGGTTCTCCTGCGAGCGGGTGCGCGTGTCCGGCGCGCCCTCGTGCCGTCGCGCGAGTCAGCACCCGCGACCGTGGTGACGGTTGCGGGTTCGCGCGACGAGGGGGAGGGCACGGGCCTCAGACGCCCTTCGCAGCGCGGAAGCCGGCGTCGAGGTCCGCGAGGATGTCGTCGATGTGCTCGATCCCGACCGCGAGCCGCACGAGCCCGGGGGTGACACCCGAGAGCGCCTGCTCCTCGACGCTCAGCTGGCTGTGCGTCGTCGAGGCGGGATGGATGACGAGCGAGCGGACGTCGCCGATGTTCGCCACGTTGGAGTGCAGCTCGAGGGCGGAGACGAAGGCCTGACCGGCTTCGGTACCGCCCGCGATCTCGAACGCGAGCACCGCGCCGGGGCCCTTGGGGGAGTACTTCAGGGCGCGCTCGTGCCAGGGGCTGGAGGCGAGCCCGGCGTAGTGCACGCCGAGCACGTCGGGTCGTGCCTCGAGCCATTCGGCGACCTTCTGGGCGTTGGCCACGTGCCGCTCGATGCGCAGCGAGAGGGTCTCGATGCCCTGCGCGATGAGAAACGCGTTGAACGGGGAGATCGCCGGGCCGAGGTCGCGCAGGAGCTGGACGCGCGCCTTGAGGATGTAGGAGAGGTTCGCCCCGAAGGCGCTGCCGACGCCGAGGTCCCGCGCGTAGACGAGCCCGTGGTAGCTCGGGTCCGGGGTGTTGAAGTTCGCGAAGCGCTCAGGGTGCTGGGCGTAGTCGAACGTGCCGCCGTCGACGATGGCGCCGGCGATGGCGGAGCCGTGCCCGCCGAGGTACTTCGTCGCCGAGTGCACGATGACGTCGGCGCCGAACTCGATCGGGCGGATGAGGTACGGGGTCGCGACGGTGTTGTCCACGACGAGCGGGACCCCGGCGGCGTGCGCGACCTCTGCGACCGCCTCGATGTCGAGGAGGTCCGAGCGGGGGTTCGGGATGGTCTCGGCGAAGAACAGCTTGGTGTTCGGCTGCACCGCGTCGCGCCAGGACTGGGGGTCGTGCGGGTCGGTGACGAACGTGGTGCTGATCCCGAGCTTGGTCAACGTGTAGTGGAGCAGGTTGTACGTGCCGCCGTACAGGCTCGGGCTGGCGACGAGGTGGTCGCCGGCTTCGGCGATGTTGAGGATCGCGAGCGTCGTGGCGGCGGAGCCCGAGGCGAGCAGGAGGGCGCCGACCCCGCCCTCGAGCGAGGCGATCCGGTTCTCCACCACCTCGGTGGTGGGGTTGCCGATGCGCGTGTAGATGGGGCCGAGGTCCTTGAGCGCGAAGCGGTCGGCGGCGACCCCAGCGTCCGGGAACACGAACGACGTCGTCTGGTAGATCGGCAGCGCGCGAGCGCCGGTGGTGGGGTCCGGGGTCTGGCCGGCGTGGATCTGGCGGGTTTCGAAAGACCAGGCGTTGTTCACGGGAGAGGCTCCTTGTGTGCTTGGTGAGCTGGTTGGCTGGCCGCGAGCAAGGGCCGGCGTGCTGACCGGACCGCCCGCGAGGGGGCGTGAGGGTCGCACGGAGAGGTGTGCCAAGGCCGAGCGGTGGGGCTTGGTTCGCTTCAGAGCGAACCGCGTCACCGGTCCGTGGGCACAGCCGAGCGTGCGCTGGTCAGCGACACATTCGGCGGGACATGGTCCGAGGATAGGAGAGAGTGCCTCGGTCTTGGAACACCCGTCTCGCTATATGGACAGATCGGGTCGTTATGGGGTAGTTCGTCCTGAATGACAACTGTGTGACTACTGTGAACGGTGGGGCTCGTGTTTGCTTCTGTGGTTCGGGTCGCTAGCGTTTCTTGGGGAGAGCGCGGACCGTTGCGCGGCCGCGGCTGAGGAGCGCCAGCGTGGGCACGGACCATCGAGCACGACTGCGAGTGCCCCTCGCCGCGCTCGCGGTCGGGTTGCTCGTCGCGCTGGGCCCGGCGTCGACGTCGGTTGCCGACCCCGTCAACCCTGTCAACCCGTCCGACCAGGCGCTGCAGCAGGCCCGCGGTGCCGTCGACGCGGGTGTGCACGCGGTGGCCGGGATCGAGGTCGAGCTCGCCCAGCAGAGCGTCGCGAGGGACGTCGCCTATACGGCTGCGGCCGGCGCGGGCGAGGCCTATCTGCGCGCTGACGCGGAGCGGCAGGACGCGGCGCTCGCGGCGACGAATGCCGCCGCGCTGCTCGAATCGGCGAACGTCCAGACGGAGGCGTCCCGCCGCATGCTCGTCTCGATCGCGCTGCAGGCATCGCGTACTGGCGGTGCGATAGACGAGCTGCAGGCGTTCCTGTCGGCGGACGGCTTCGATGACGTCGTCGAGCGCAGCATGGCGCTGAGCCGGATGGGCGGCAAGGCGGATCGCGCGGTGCAGCAGTTCCGGGCCGCCAAGCTCGTCGCCGGTGTCCTCAAGACCCGGGCCGACGCGGCTGTCGTCGAGCGGGCCCGGACGGCGGTCGATGCCGAGGTCGCGCTGGCTGCCGCGAACCGGGCGCAGGCGGACGCAGAGGCTGCGGTGACCGCGGTCGCAGCGCAGCGCGAAGTCCTGATCGCCCAGCTTGCCGCCGCCCAGAGCACGACAGCTGCGATCGAGCGCGCGCGACAGGACCAGCTCGACGCGGCTCGCGTGGCACGCGCGAGCGCGGCCGCCCAGGCCGTGCGGACCCAGCCCGCGCCGGCTACCGCGGCCCCTGCGGCCGCCCCGGTCGCGGCGCGGGCGGCTCCGGCTGCGGCGCCGGCTGCCGCGCCGGTCTTCCTCCTCGACTGCGTCACCCTGTGGGTGACCAATCTGCTCTTCAGCGGCGGCGCCTTCGGCGGCAGCGAGCCGCCCGCGGACGGCTACAACTACGACAAGGATCTGCTGCCGGCGGACGAGGAGCGAGTCGCCGCCGGCCGCGTCACGGCGGCGGTCGGCGACCTGCTGGCCGCGCTCGACGAGACCGGCGCCACGCTCGTCGCCGTGACGAACGAGGTCGGGCTCGGCGTCGTCCCCGAGTATCCGCTCGCCCGACTGTACCGCGATCA
>Ga0209745_1000652_pt1 | contig 21044 bp, 17 predicted proteins | sample BarGraNGADG00312_FD_184495 | JGI IMG/M metagenome (GOLD analysis project Ga0209745, IMG submission 184495) | Arctic peat soil microbial communities from Barrow, Alaska - Barrow Graham LP Ref core NGADG0004-312 (SPAdes) (version 2) | ecosystem: Environmental > Terrestrial > Soil > Wetlands > Peat...
AGGTCGCCGAACCAGGCTCCGAACGCCCAGACGGGGCGGCTGAAAGCGAAGGTGACCGCGTCGCGAGTGGTCGACTCCCCCGCTCCGCCGGACTCGGTGAAAACGGTGCCGTTCCCGTTCAAGCAGTCGGGGTTGCCGACAAGGGATGCGGGACGGGGCGAGTTGTCTTGCATGGACAGCCCATTGTTATTGGTCGTGCAGATCGCCGTCCCTGGGTTCGATGAAACCGACACGAACACCGGCGCGGTCCGGCTCGCCGAATACCGCGTTCGCTGAACGCTCACCGTCGTGCCGACCGCCGTCGTGCCGATCACCCCGGTCACTGCCGACCCGACGGGCCTGTTCAGCACCATCGGGCTCGGGGCCGTGTAGCCAGCGGCGGCTACCGCCGTCGCCCAACTGGTGCGCAGCACATCGACGGCCGTACGCGAGGCCGCCGAATTGCCGGACACTTCACCCGAAACCGACGGTGCGGCCAACGCCACCAGCGGCGAACCAGCGACCCAAAGGAACGCCGACAGCACAACGCACGCAAAACGGCGGATCGGCGGCACAGTCAAACCTCCGGTCTGAGTTGGCTGACTCTACCAACACGCTGCCCCATCTCGCACCAGACCGAACAGGATGATCGTGACATGCCGCTCACCCAGCCTGGGCTCAAGCCTCGCCCGTGCATCCGTGTAATGAGGCCACCGTGTCTTGCGGTCACGAGTTGTGCATATGTTGTGCGCCGCCGCTGATGGGGCACCAAGGGGTGTTGGGCCTAGTCAGCAGCGATACAAAACGAGTGCCGGGAAGGGGAGTCGAGCCCCCGGTGCCGGAATGGGTGTGAGCCTCCATGGGTCGCGGCAGCGCAGCGCGGGAGTCGCGGGTGATCTCCAAGTTAGGACTTCTGGAGCACGGTCGAGGGCCGTGAGCCTGCACGATCGGGTTGGCGGCCGATGCAGAGCTTTCGATGTTGCTTGTATGTTGCTTGCGGGGAGCAAACTAAAGGCTCCCTAGCTAGTGTCATACCTAGTCAGAGGGCCATTCAGGTCAAGCTCCCCCGCCTGGACTCGAACCAGGAACCTACGGATTAACAGTCCGACGCTCTGCCAATTGAGCTACAGGGGATCGCGCTCGCGCGAGGCGATACGTTACCAGAACTTCAGCTCAGGTCGTATTCGGCGCGAAGGCGCGCCAGTTCGGCGGCAACGGCTGGGTCGCCGGCCACCGACTGCGGGCTCGTGCCCTTGCCAGGTGAGGTTCGCCAGACGAGGGGAGCGGTGGCGTCGCCCAGGTGGCGACGGGCTGTGATGACGGCAGTCCCGCGGGTGTCGAGGTCGACGACACGCATGCAGGCGATGCTGGCGGTGACCCGCTCGTTGAACAGGTCGGGAAGCATGCCGGTATCGGCGAGTTCCACTTCGACCGCGTCGCCGTCGATGTCGGTCCAGCGGAGGCGACGGGTCGGCTGGTCCCAGTTGCCGCGCTCGACCTCGTGCCAGAACTGCTGGCGCCATTCACGTCCCGAGCGGAAAACCAGCCGATCGAGCAGGCCGATCGCCTCGCCCTCGGGGCCGCGCCCGGACGCGAGGACGCGCGGACGCCGTCCGACCAGCAGGGTAAGGGCAGCCTCGGTGTCGGGGTCCAGCGGCGTGCGTCCGAAGAGTGCCATGGCTCCAGTGTGGCGGACGGCTCACGGGCAGGCGAAGGCAAGCTTGCGGACCGCGGGCAGGTCGGGCTGGGCCCAGTTCAGCCACATCAGCCGGTCGCGCTCGAACCAGCCCAGCTCGTCGTGGTCGCTGCTGAACTGCGGACTCTCCGCGACCGGCTCCACGAAGTAGCAGGAGAGGGTGATCTCGGTCCCGTCCACGATCGTCGTGGTGCTGTCGAGCAGATCCCCGACCTGGATCTCGACGCCGAGCTCCTCGGCGATCTCGCGCTCCAGCGCTGCCTCGGCGGCCTCATCGGCCTCGAGCTTGCCGCCGGGGAACTCCCAGCGTCCGCCCGCCTGCAGGTGCTCACGGCGACGGCACGCCAGGACGCGCTCACCATCGATGAACACGGCGGCGACAACCTCCATCGAACCCCCTCAGGCAGCGGCCCGTCGCAGCGCCGCCAAGGTCGCCTCCACGTCAGCATCCGTGGTCGACCAATTGCACAACGCCACCCGCAGCACAGCTCGATCATGCCACCGCGAACCTGTGGTCCATGCGGTTCCGTCAACAAGCATCCGGCGCACGACCTCCCGGGTGTGCTCATCGCTGCCGAAACTCGCGCACACCTGGGTGAACACGACGTCGTTCAGCACCTCGGCGCCCGGGATCTGCGCGATCCCCTCTGCGAACATCGTTGCGTGGTGGCAGAACCGCTCCACCAGCTCGGCAACGCCGGTGCGTCCCAGCGAGGCGAGGGCCGCCCAAACGGTGGTGGCCCGGGCCCGCCGTGACATCTCCGGCACCCGGTCGAACGGCTCGCCGGCATCGTCCTGGATCAGGTAGTCGCCGTGCATCCCCATCGACGAGCGCATCGCCGCGTCGTCGGCAACGATCGCGATTCCGCAGTCGTACGGCACGTTCAGCGTCTTGTGGGCGTCGGTGGCCCACGAGTCGGCCGCCTCAAACCCTGCGATGAGGTGCCGCAGCTTCGGGGATGCGGCGGCGAACAGCCCGAACGCCCCGTCCACGTGCACCCAGGCACCCGCGTCGTGCGCGAGGGGGACGGCTGCAGCGAAGTCGTCGAACGCCCCGGAATGGACGTTGCCGGCCTGCAGCACCACGATCGTCGGTCGGCCGTCGCCGGCGGCGAGCGCCCCGGTGAGGGCTGCGGGCTCAATGCGGCCCTGGGCGTCGGCCGCGACCGGCTCGGGCTCGCCGAGGCCGAGGAATCGCAGCACCTTGTCGATGGAGTCGTGCCGCTCGGCACCCACCAGCACACGGACGCCGGGGGAGCCCACAAGGCCCCGCATCTTCACATCCCAGCCGGCGCGGCGCAGCACCGTGTCGCGCGCGGTGGCCAGGCAGGTGAAGTTCGACATCGTCGCGCCGGTGGCCATGCCCACCCCGCACCCGGGCGGTAGGCCGAGCAGGTCCAGCAGCCAGCGGTCCACCAGCTCCTCGGCGGCGACCGTTGCGGGGGTGACGGCGCGCAGCGCGCTGTTCTGATCCCAGGAGCTGACCAGCCAGTCGGCGGCGAGGGCCGCGGGCAGGGTGCCGCCCATCACCATGCCGTACCAGCGTCCGGACGGGATGGCGGTGAGCCCCGGCTCGGCCGCTGCGGCCAGGTGTTCGATCACGTCCTTCGCCGGACGCGGATGGTCGGGCAGGTCACCCAGTGCAGCAATGACCTCCTCGGTGGTGGCACGTGGCGGCACCTTGCGTTCCGGAAGTGAATCCAGCCAGCCAACAGCCAGCCGGTGTGCGGCGTCGAGCGCTTCGTGCAGCTCGCCCATCAGACCCCTCCTCGAGCAATTCCCTCATTATCGGCGGGGGCTCCATCGCCTTGTCAGCCCCACTTCTACTTAGGCACCTCCCAGTTCACGTCGCCGGGGGCCACGTCGGGCCGCCAGCCCTTCCAGACCGGGTGCCGGAGGCGATGCGTCGAGGTGAGTTCGGTGTAGTACACCTCGCCCACCAGCGTCGGTTCCACCCAGCGGGAGTCGCGGGCATCCTCTGCCGGTACCTCCGTCAGCGGGGAATCGTTGCGGGCCAGCTCTCCGAGACGCCGCTTCGCTTCGGCAAGGCCGGCGTCGGTGAAGCCCGACCCCACCCGTCCGACGTAACGCAGGCCGCCGGCCTCGGGAATGCCGAGCAGCAGGGCGCCGATAGTGCCGTCTCTGTTGCCGTTGCCCGGACGCCACCCGCCCACCACCACCGACTGCTCGAGGCGGTGCTTTATCTTCAGCCAGGTCTTGCCACGGCTGCCCGCCTGGTAGGTCGAGCCGCGGCGCTTGGCCACCACGCCCTCGAGCCGTAGTGCTTTGGAGGTGTCCATGGCCGCGGCCAGGTCGCCTTCGAACACGGGCGGCACCTGCACCGACGACCCGGCCGCAGGGTGCAGGCCTTCCAGCAGTTCACGCCGCTCCTCGTAGGGACGGCGCAGCAGGGACTCCCCGTCCAGCCGGAGGATGTCGAACAGCAGCAGCTGGGCGGGCGCCTGGCGCGCGGCAGCCGCGATGTCCCCGGCCCTGGTGAGGTTGATCCGCGGCTGCAGCAGACCAAAGTTCGGGGCTCCGCCGGGATCGAGCACGACGATCTCGCCATCGAGCACGACCTGCGTACGGTCGAGGGCTGCAAGGTCAGGCACCAGATCGGGGTAGCGGGCGGTTTCGTCGCGCCCCCGCCGGCTGAGCAGGCGGACCCCGCCGTTGTCGAGGTAGGCGATGATCCGCACCCCGTCCCACTTCATCTCGAAGTGCCAGTCGTCGGGGTTGGTGACCTCGTCGGGCGCGGAGAGGGTGGCGAGCATGGGCTCGACTACGGTCCCTGAGGAGGTTCGTGAGCTTGCGAGCGAGCCGTCGCGAAGGGCCGCATCGTCCGGCAAATGCGCGTCGGCGGCCCTTCGTGACGCGTTCGGTCGCTCCGCTCCCGAACGCTCCTCAGGGATCGTTTGGCTGGTGTTGGTTCGCTGCGCTCCCGGACGCTCGTCAGGGATCGTTTGGCTGGTGTTGGTTCGCTGCGCTCCCGGACGCTCGTCAGGGATCGTTTGGCTGGTGTTGGTTCGCTGCGCTCCCGAACGCTCGTCCGGGACCGTTTGCTGGTCCTCGATCACCATGCGGTGGATGAGCCAGTCCTTGCCGGTGTGGATCAGCGCGAACTTGGCCGGAGCTCCGCCCAGTCCGCCGTCGGGACGGCCCTGGAGCGTCGCGATCACTTCCTTGCCGTCGCGCCACTTCTCCAGCTCGTAGGTGCCGGAGTCCCAGATGCTCACCGTGCCGCCGCCGTACTCGCCGGCCGGGACCGTGCCCTCGAAGCTGCCGTAGTCGAGCGGGTGGTCCTCGGTCGGGACGGCCAGGTGGTTGGTCTTGGGGTCGGTTGGCGGACCCTTTGGCACGGCCCAGCTGGCCAGCACGCCGTCATGCTCGAGCCGGAAGTCGTAGTGCAGCCGGCGGGCGTGGTGCTCCTGGATGACGAAGGAGTTGCCCTTGGACGGTTCGGGCGCGGCGGCAGGCACCGGCTCGGGCGTCTTCTTCGGGTCGCGCATGCTGCGGTACCTGGCGAGCTTGTCGGGGGCCGCACCCGCGGTCCCTGAGGAGGCTCGTGAGCCTGCGAGCGAGGCGTCACGGAGGGCCGGGGTTTCCGGGGCCACCGTGGCAGGGTCGGCCGCCCTTCGTGACGCGTTCGATCGCTTCGCTCCCGAACGCTCCTCGGGGACCGTTTGCCGGGGTGCTGATCGCTTCGCTCCCGACCGCTCCTCAGGGACCGTTTCGGCGAGGGGGGCCAAGAGGTCGCCCAGGTCTTTCAGGCGGGTCAGCATCTCGCCGAGCTCCACGTGCTTCAACCACGGGTCGGCCAACTCGTCCCAGGTCCTCGGTGCCGCCACCGTGGGCCGGGTGCGACCGCGCAGGGAGTAGGGCGTGATCGTTGTCTTGTTGCCGTTGTTCTGGCTCCAGTCGAGGAACACCTTGCCGCCGCGGTCGGATTTCCGCATCACCGACGTGACCCGGTCGGGGTGCTCCGAGTGCAGCGCCTGCGCCAGTTCCTTGGCCAGGTCGGACGTTTGTGCCGGGCTCAGCGACCCGTCCAGGTGGGCGTACAGGTGGATGCCCTTGCTGCCCGAGGTCACCGGGAACGGCTGCAGCTTGGCCCCCTCGAGGACCTCGCGCACCCAGCCGGCGACTTCCGCGCATTCGGCCAGCGTCACACCCTCACCGGGGTCGAGGTCGAGCACGAGGCGATCCGGCTGTAGGGGAGTGCCGTCCTCGGCGAAGCGCCACTGCGGCACGTGCAGCTCCAGGGCGGCCAGTTGTGCCAGCCAGACCAACGTCGCCAGGTCGTCGGCCACCGGATAGTCGTTCGTGCCGTCGGAGTGTTGGATCGTGTATCGCCGCACCCAGTCGGGGGTGCCCTTGGGCAGGCTCTTGGCAAAGAACACGTTCACGTGGTCGCCGTCCAGTCCGACACCGTCGGGCCAGCGCTTCCGCGTGATCGGACGCTGCCGCACGTGCGGCAGCAGGACGGTGCCGACCTCGGCGTAATAGGCGATCACCTCGCCCTTCGTCGTGCCGGTGGCAGGGTAGAGCACCTTGTCGAGATTGGTCAGCGCCAGCACTCGACCGTCGACGGTCACCTGCTGGCTGCCCGTGGCCGCCATGGCGCTCATCCTGACACAGCGGGCAAGCCGGGCCGAGGGGAAGCAGTGCCCATGCCGTCAGTCGACGGCTGCGCCGAGCGCTTCGCCGATCGCGGCGTGCAGCACCAGGCTGGCCAGGTGGTCGACACCGGTCGGCTCCTTGTTGATCAGCACCAGCCGATCACCGCCGAACGCGTGCACCAGGCCGGCCGCCGGATAGACCACAAGGGAGGTGCCGCCGACGATCAGGGTGTCGGCAGCTTCGAGATGCTTGATCGCCGCGGTCATCACCGCATCGTCCAGGGCCTCTTCATAGAGCACGACGTCGGGCTTGATCACCCCGCCGCACTCGCACTGGGGTACGCCCGTGCTGGCGGCGATGGCCGCCAGCCCGTGGAGGCGGCCACACCGCAGGCACGAGTTGCGGTGCACGCTGCCGTGCAGTTCCAGGACCGTATGAGAGCCGGCGGCCTGGTGCAGGCCGTCGATGTTCTGGGTGATCACCGCGGTCAGTTTCCCGGCGTCCTCCAGCCGGGCCAGCGCGAGGTGGGCAGCGTTCGGCCGAGCGTCGGGGTAGAGCAGGTGACTGCGGTAATAGTCGAAGAACTCGGCGGTGTGGCTGACGAAGAAGCTGTGGCTGAGCACCTCCTCCGGCGCGTAGCTCATGCCGGCGTCGCGGCTGTACAGCCCGCCGCCGGAGCGGAAGTCGGGGATGCCGCTTTCCGTGGAGACGCCCGCCCCGCCGAAGAACACGATCCGATGGCCGGTTTCGAGGATCTCGCGCAACTCATTGCCCACGCCGCGACCCTACGCCGATGTGCGTGCACCCTTCCTGACCGAACTCGGTCACCGAAGGCGCGAAGGTGAACGGTGCGTAAGGCGGACCGGAATAGGCTCCCGGCCATGGAGCCCTCGTTCCGCGCGCCTGCCGATCGCGCGCCGGCCCGTTCCGGCATCGCCGAGCGCCTGGCCGCCATGATCCGCATCCCCACCGTCTCGGCCGAGCGCGAGGAAGGTGGCGGTGCCCCCTTCACCGAGTTCGTCCGGCTGCTCGCCGAGCTCTACCCGCTGCTGCACGAGCAACTGCCCTGTGAGCGGTTCGGGGAGTTCGGGCTGGTCTACACCTGGCAGCCCGCTACTAACAGCGAGGCCGACCCGGTGGTCCTGATGGCCCATTACGACGTGGTGCCGGTGGCCGGCCAGGAGTCGTCCTGGGCGGTGCCGCCGTTCGAGGGACGGATCGTCGACGACGAGGTATGGGGACGCGGCGCCCTCGACGACAAGGGTGCCCTCTGCGTGCTGTTGGACGCGGTGGAGAACCTCCTCGCCGAAGACTGGACGCCGCCACGGCCCGTCCTGCTGTGTCTCGGGCCTGACGAGGAGGTCCACGGCACCACCGGGCGCGAGATCGCCACCGAACTGCACGCCCGCGGGGTGACCCCCTGGCTGGTACTGGACGAGGGCGGCGCGATCGTCGACGTCCCCTTCCCGGGCGTGGACGGTCTGTTCGCCATGGTCGGGCTCGCGGAAAAGGGCGTCATGTCGGTGGAGCTGTCCACGACCGGCGAGGGCGGCCATGCATCCGCGCCCAACGGACTCACCGCCGTCGGGCGGCTCGCGCGGGCGGTGTCCCGCGTGAACCGCAACCCGTTCGACGTCCGGCTACCGCGGACCGTGTCGGCGATGCTCGCCGCCTTGGCGGCGCACGCCAACCCCGGTCCTGGCCGGTTCTATCGGCTGGCAGCGAAGGCCCCCTGGCTGACGGCCCGGTTGTTGCTGGTCGGTGGCAGCGATGGCGCAGCCCTGGTGCGAACCAGCCTTGCCCCAACCATGCTGTCCGGCGGCAGCAGCGCGAACGTCCTGCCGTCCAGTGCGACGGCGATGCTGAACGTCCGGGTCAACGTGGGCGAGACCACCAACGGCGTGCTGGCGCGGCTGCGTCAGGTGATCGCCGACCCCGAGGTGACCGTCCGAATGGTCGAGGGCGACGAGCCCACCCCGGAGTCGTCGCCGGACAACGCCCAGTTCGCCCTGATCAGGGCAGCGGTACAGGCCGGCTACCCCGGTGTGGCCACCATCCCGTACCTGACCACAGCCGCCACCGACGCACGCCACTGGCACCGGTTCGCGCCGGCGGTCTACCGGTTCGCCCCGCTACAGATGGACGGCGGCCGTCGGGCCGGCATCCATGGCAGTGACGAGCGGGTCGCGATCGACAGCCTTGTGCGCGGCGAGCGCTACTACCGGGCCATCCTGAAGGGATTGCCGACATGAGTGATCTCGACCAGCTCGACCAGCGGTCTGCGGGTGGGGACCCGGCACGCATCAGGTTCGGCGGGCTGGCCGCCGTCGTCGGCTTCCTGGTGTTCGTGGAGTTCACCAGCGGCATCATCCAGGGCTTCTACACCCCGCTACTCACCGACATCGCACGCCGCCTGAACGTGCCGGACGCGGACGTGAACTGGCTGGAGGGCGGCCAGTTGATGGCTGCGGCGATCATCATCCCGGCGTTCGCCAAGCTTGGCGACATGATCGGGCACCGCCGCATGCTGCTGATCTCGACGGCGATCACTGCTCTGGCCAGCTGCGCGCTGCCGCTGACCGACAACTTCTGGCTGTTCCTGCTGGCCTGGTCTCTGCAGGGCTTCTACATCGTGTGGCTGCCACTGGAGACCGCCCTGATCTACCACCGGGCACGTCAGACCGGGCATCCCGCCGTGCTCACCCGGCGGGCGGCCGGACTGCTGGTCGCGGCCCTGGAGGTCGGCGTGATCGCCGGCGCCCTCACCGGAGGCCAGCTGGACGGCGTCCTCGGCCTGGCCCTGTGGATTCCTGCCGTCGCCGTCGCCGCTTGCTTCTTCGTGATCCTTTTCGGGGTGAAGGAGTCGCCCGACCTGCACGGCGGCAGGTTCGACACCATCGGGATGTCGCTGGTGGCGGTCGCCCTGCTCGGCCTCACCGGCGGGCTGTTCCTGCTGCGGGTCAACGGACCGGCGAGCCCGGTGGCGTGGGCGGCGCTGGTGCTGGGGCTGCTGCTGTTCGGCCCGTTCGTGCGGTGGGAGCTGCGCCACGACGACCCGGTGATCGACGTGCGCATGTTCGCCTCGCCGTCGCTGTGGCCGGTGTTCGTCACCGCCGGCCTGTTCGGGGTGAGCGTGCTGGGCGCGCAGGCGCCACTGTCCACGTTCGCCCGCACCGACCCGGCGACCTACGGCTACGGACTGGGCGCAACCACCGGGCTCACGTCGATACTGATCGGCGCCTACGTGCTCTCGTTGACCGCAGGAGCGCTGCTTCTGCCGTTGGTCACGCGATGGATCAGCCCGCGCTGGGCCTTGGTCGGCGCCAGCCTGCTCGTGGCGCTGGGCTACCTGCTGTTCCTGCCGTTCCACGCCAGCTACACAGAGGCGTTGACCAACATGGTGATCGCCGGCATCGGATCCGGCGCCCTTGTGGCCGCGCTGCCGGCTGCTGCCGCAGCGGCGGCGCCGTCCGGCCAGACCGGGGTGGCGACCGGCCTGACCAACTCCGTGAAGACCGTCGGCGGGTCGGTGGCCTCAGCAGTGTTCGGGATCGCCCTCGCCACCCATGCGGCCGGCGCGGTGCAGGGGACGGCCGGGTCGTTCACCGGCTATGTCACGGTGTGGACGGTGTGCGGCCTGACCGCTCTGGCAGCTGCGATCGCCCTCCTGTTCGTGCCGAAGACGGCCTTCGGGGACCCTTCGACTGGCTCAGGCCCTTCGACTGGCTGAGGCGCTTCGACTGGCTGAGGCCCTTCGACAAGCTCAGGGAGCGTGTGAGGGAGCTGCGGGCCTCAGGATGCGCGGGCTGCCTGGCGAGCCAGGGCCTTCGCGACGGCGTCGGCCAACACTTCGTCCACTTCGGTGGTGGCGGCGGTCCGGTCGCCGGTGGCCTTGAGCACCCCGACGGCTTCCCTGATCTTCGCCTTCGCTGCATCGTCTGAGTCGGTACCGGTGTCGACGACCAGGTCGAACTGTGACTCATCGGCCCAGTCGGCCGAGTAGAACAGCCGCGTGAAGCGGGCTCGTAGCGCGTCGTCGTCCTTGATGGCCCTGGCGGCATCTTCGAGGCTGATGTTGTCGCGCTTGGCGAGCCTGGTTGCCCGCACGTCGTCGGGCGCCTTCACGAAGACGTTCAGCACGTCCGCCATGCCGGCGAGCACCCGGAAGCCGCCGCGGCCGACGATGACAACATTGCCGCGCGCTGCGACAGCCGCGATGGTCTGATTCATCATCTCGATGGTGGTCACGCTGTCATCGTTGAACAGCTCCCACACCTTCGGCTTGTGGTCGTACACCGCGTCGAGCCGGGTCAGTCCGTACTGGCGGATCACACGGTTGACGAGGCCCTTGTCGACGAGGTCGTAACCCAGTTCACCGGCAAGGGCTCGGGCGATCCTGGCTCCGTGGCTGCCGAGCTGGCGGGAGACGGTGATGACGGCCATGGTTTCCTCCTGGTGGGGCCGGTGAGCCGTCCACGAAACCTGACGGCCTTATGTGCGAACAATATCGGCTCGATCGCCGGCGAGACAGGAAAAAACGACTCAGCCCAGCAACTGCAGGACGGTGTGTCCCACCCCGTCCTCACCGTTGGCCGGAACCACCGTGAACCCGGCAGACAGCAGCGTGCCGTGGCCGTTGGCGACGACGTAGCCCCGCCCTGCCCAGGACAGCATCGCCAGGTCATTGGGCATGTCGCCGAAAGCGACCACGTCGGCCGCCTCGATGCCCAGCTCCGCACACAGCAGGGCCAGCGTGCTGGCCTTCGTGACGCCGGGTCCGGTGAGCTCGAGCATCCCGTAGTCGTCCCCGACCAGGGCGTGAGTGAGCGTGAGGCGGTCGCCGACGACAGCCACTGCCCGGGCCGACAGCTCGTCGGAGTCCAGCGATGTGTGGAAGCCGAGCAGCTTGATCACCGGACCCAGCCGGTCGACAAGTTCCTCCAGCGAGCCCTCCAGCACCCCGGCGGCGCCGCGCTGCCGGGACGGGGACATGGGCTCGCACCCGAAGCCGGTGGCGGTCTCGAAGCCGAACGTGATGCCCGGGACCGCCTCCCGTAGTCCGTCGGCGACGTCCAGCGCCACCGCGGCGTCCAGGGGGAAGCTCCGCACCACCTGGCGGCTGGCAAGGTCGAACACGGCGGCACCGTTGCTGACGATCACCAGCGAGTGGGCCTCGGCAAGCTGGTCGAGCACATCCAGCCAGCGCACCGGACGTCCGGTGGCCACCATGAACGGGATGCCGAGCTCTGCGGCCCGTCGGGCGGCCGCGAGGTTGGTCGCAGAGACCTGCCGGTCCGGCCCGAGGAAGGTCCCGTCCAGATCGGTGACGATCAGTCGGGGACGGGTCACAGCTTCGAGTTCGGCGTCGGAGAGCCGGCACCCGACGGAGATGCCGACTGCGGGGACGGGGAGCCGGACGATGGGGACGGAGAGGGCGACGGCGAGGCGGAATGCGGTGACGGGGATGCCGACTGCGGTGACGGCGAGGCCGACTGCGGCGAAGCGGACGCGGAGTTCGGTACCGGCGGTGGCGGGGACACCGGGGGGGCCTGCTGGAAGATCAGGATCGCGATCAGCACCGCCAGCGCGGCGAGCAGCAGCATGAGCAGCCACGAGGCGAGGATCGACAACCAACCGGCCCGGTCATAGCGTCCCGGCCAGGGCAGTGGCCACAGCTTGGCAAGGCCCGGGCGGAACCGGTCGATCCAGTGCAGCCGGTAGTCCGGGCCCGCGGGACGGCCGAGCAACGGCACCCGGGAGAGGTCGACTTCGGCGAGGAGCCGGGCGGCTTCTGCCCCCGAGCCCGGCGACGCATCGTAGGCGAGGGCGACCCAGGGGGTGGCGGGCACCTGCTCGCTGACCTGCGGGTCGTCGTTCTGGTCGTCCACCCAGCGGCGTCCCAGGCGTCCGTCGCCCTGGCCGTGGCCCCCGCGGGCCAGCACGGTGTCGATGTGCAGCTGGTTCACCGCACCGGCGAAGCGGTCTCGGGCGCCCGCGTCGGCAGCGGCACCCTCGGACAGCAGGACCAGCATCGCCGGGGTGTTGGCGCCGTCGTGGCCGATGAACGCCACCCCGGAAGGGGCCGCCACCAACCGCGCGTCCAGCCAGTAGTCCCCGACCTTGGGCGGATCGGTGGGCAGCAGCGGCGACAGCTGGGGCGGCTCCAGGCCGTCCTCAGGCGCAGTCGGTGTGCTCATCAGTCCTCGTCCATCGGGCGGGGCCATCCCCGCGGTGCCCCCATTGTGCCGCACGCCCACCGCTGTCCTGCGGCGGTTCAGGGGTGGCTCACAACCGGAGCGCTGGGGCCAGCCGGTATCGTGGACGGCGCGCCCCTGGGCGTCAACCGTGACCAGCAGGAGAGTTCGCGTGACCAACCCGAGTCAGCCGCCCGCCGTCCCCGAGCAGGGACAACAGCAGGCAACCCCGTCCGACACGGCCAAAGCAGCCAAACTGCTCGGCGAGGCAATCGCCCAGGTGCAGCGGGTGATCGTGGGCCAGGAGCACATGGTCGAGCAGTTGATGGTCTCCCTTCTTGCCAAGGGCCACTGCCTGCTCGAAGGCGTGCCCGGCGTCGCGAAGACCCTTGCCGTGCGCAGCTTCGCCACGGTCGTCGGCGGCGATTTCGCCCGCATCCAGTTCACGCCCGACCTGGTGCCCTCCGACATCGTCGGCACCCGCATCTATTCGGCGCGGCAGGAGAAGTTCGACATCGCGCTCGGCCCGGTGTTCGTGAACTTCGTGCTCGCCGACGAGATCAACCGCGCACCGGCCAAGGTGCAGTCGGCGATGCTGGAGCTGATGGCAGAGCAGCAGGTGTCCATCGGTGGGCACACCTATCCGGTGCCGCAGCCGTTCATCGTGATCGCCACCCAGAACCCGATCGAGTCAGAGGGCGTCTACCCGCTGCCCGAGGCGCAGCGCGACCGCTTCCTGCTCAAGGTGGACGTGCCGTACCCGCGCGGCAACGAGGAGTTCGAGATCCTCCGCCGCATGAGCGTCCACCCACCGACGTCCAACCTGGTGCTCAACCCAGAAATGGTCAAGCAGCTGCAGGAGCAGGCGTCCAACGTCTTCGTGCACAACCTCGTCGCCGAGTACGTGGTGCGGTTGGTGCTGGCAACGCGGACGCCGGAGGAGTTCGGCATGCCCGACCTGACCTCGGTGATCCAGGTGGGCTGCAGCCCGCGCGCGACCCTGGGCCTCGTGGCAGCGGCACGGGCACTGGCCCTGATCCATGGCCGCGACTACGTGCTGCCCACCGACGTCCAGGCAGTGGCCCGCGACGTCATGTCCCATCGCGTGATGCTCGGCTTCGACGCCGTGGCCGACAACATCACCCCGGCCCAGGTGATCGAACGGATCGTGGCCATGGTGCCGCCGCCCACCCCGGTGTGGAACCCGCAGCAGCGCCAGGCTGCCCAAGGCCAGCACCAGTACACGCCGGAAGGCCGTAACTGATCGTGGCTCCGCAGCCGGCATTCACGCCTCCGCCCGAGAACCTCGGCGCGGTGGCCTCGGTGCTGGCCGAGCCCAAGACCGCGACCATCCCGCTGCACCAGCTGGCCCCGGAGGCCGCGCTGCGGCGGCTGGAGCTCACCGTGGTGCGACGGCTGGAAGGCTTCCTGCACGGCGATCACCAGGGCCTGCTGCCGGGTCCGGGTTCGGAGGCCAACGACGCACGCGCCTACGTCCCGGGCCAGGACGACGTCCGCAAGATCGACTGGGCGGTCACGGCCCGCACCACCATTCCCTACGTCCGCGACACCATCGCCGACCGTGAGCTGGAGATCTGGGCGCTACTGGACGTCACCCCGTCCATGAACTGGGGCACAGAGGGCGTCACCAAGCGTGACCTCGGGATCGCAGCGATCGCCACCATCGGCTTCCTCAGCCAGAAGATGGGCGACCGGTTCGGCGGGCTGGTGATGCGCCCCGACCAGATCAAGCGCTTCCCGGCCATGTCGGGACGAACCGCCCTGTACGGCCTGCTGCGGCGACTGCTCACCGAACCGATCGTCAGCGACCACACCACTGGGCCGTTCTCACTGGCCGCGGGCATTCAGCGGATGGCCCGCACCGAACGCCGCCGCGGCATGCGGATGATCGTCTCCGACTTCCTGACCCCGGGTGACTTCGAGCTGGACCCCAACGTCGAGCCGGAGTGGGAGCGTCCGATCCGCCAGCTCGCCGTCCGCAACCAGGTGCTGGCCGTTGAGGTCGTCGACCGGCACGAGGTGGAGTTCGCCGACGTCGGCGAACTGCTGATCCGCGACCCGGAGACCGACTTCCTGCGCTACGTGAACACCTCCGACGACGCCGCCCGCGAGCGTATGGACGCGGCCACCGCTGCGCAGCGGGAACGGATCAGGATCGCGCTGCGCCGGGCCGGTGCCGCCCACATCCAGCTGCGCACGGACCGGGACTGGGTGCACGACATCGCCCGCTTCGTGCTGGCCTACCGGCGAACCGCCAGCATGCTGCACCAGCCGCCGGCGGGGGTGGCCCGCTGATGGACTGGCTGACCTTCCTGAATCCCGAGCGGCTCTGGGTGCTGCTCATCGTGCCGCTGCTGATCGCCGGCTACATCTTCCTCGTCCTGATGAAGAAGAAGACCGGGATGCGGTTCACCAACACCGCGATCCTCGGCCAGGTGGTGCCCAAGCAGTCGCAGTGGCGCCGGCATCTGGCGGTGGCTCTGTCGATCGCAGCGCTGGTCGCGCTGAGCCTTGCGTGGGCGCGTCCCAACGGCATCGAGATGCAGCCGCGGGAACGGGCGACGGTTGTCCTGGTGCTCGACACGTCGCTGTCGATGCAGGCCACCGACGTGAAGCCGACGCGCCTGGACGCGGCCAAGGATGCTGCGCTGACCTTCATCAAGGCGCTCCCGGCCCAGTACAACCTTTCGGTGGTGAGCCTTTCCGGCAACCCGTCCGTGCGGCTGCCACCGAGCACCGACCGGGTGCAGGCGCAGCAGGCGATCCGCAGCCTGAAGCTGCAGGAGTCCACGGCGGTGGGCGAGTCGCTGTACACCGCGTTGTCGGCTCTGCAGATGGCCCCGAAGGGCACCGATTCCTCGCCGGCTCCCGGCGCGATCGTGCTGCTGTCGGACGGCCAGAACACCGCCGGCCGTTCGCCGGCGCAGGCGGCCAACGAGGCAAGGAAGCAGAGCGTGCCCGTCTACACGATCGCGTACGGCACCGAGAACGGTCATGTGGACCTCGACGGCAAGCGTGAGCGGGTGCCGCCGGACAAGGCGCTTCTCGCCGGCATCTCGTCGGCCACTGGTGGGCAGACCTACACCGCGGAGAACCTCGACCAGTTGGACAGGGTCTACAACAACATCCGTAGTGAGGTGGGCCAGACGCCAGTGAAGAAGGAGACAACGGCCCTGTGGGCCGGGTACGGGCTAGCCTTCGCCGTTGTCGCCGCGCTGGCCGCGGTCTCGCTCGGAGCCAGGTGGCCGTGATGCTCGAGTTCCTGCGTCCGGAGCGGCTGTGGTGGCTGGTGATGATCCCCCTGCTGCTGGGTCTGTACGTCTTCCTGCTGTGGCGGCGGCGACGCAGGGCGCGCCCGCATGCCATCACGAACCTCGAGCGGGTCCTGCCCAAGCAGCAGGCCTGGAAGCGTCACGTCGCCGTGGGGGCAGCGGTGCTGGCCCTCGGTGCTCTCAACGTCGCCTTCGCCCAGCCGAAGGGCGAGGTGGAGGTGCCGCGGGAGCGCGCGACGGTCGTGATCACCCTCGACATCTCCCGGTCGATGATCGCCCAGGACGTGGCCCCGGACCGGATCACCGCGGCGAAAGCTGCGGCGCGGGACTTCCTGAACCTGCTACCGGTGGGCTTCAACGTGTCCCTGGTCAGCTTCGCCGGCACCGCCGCTGTCGTCGTCCCGCCGACCCAGGATCGCGGCGTCGTCGCTGCGGCGATCGACAACCTGCAGGTGGCGCCGTCGACAGCGATCGGTGAGGGCATCTACTCCTCGCTGGACGCGATGGCGCAGGCACCGCCCGACCCGGACCACCCCGAAGATCCGGCGCCCGGCGCTGTGGTGCTTCTCAGTGACGGTTACACGAACGTGGGACGTCCGTCCGACCAGGCGGCGCGGGACTCCGCGGCCCAGCACATCCCGATCTACACGATCGCCTACGGCACGGCCAATGGCTATGTGGAGAGCAACGGACGCCGCGAGCCGGTGCCGGTGAACCCGGCCGAGCTCGCCCAGGTGTCGCGGCTCTCGGGCGGCAAGGCGTTCACCGCCGGCTCCTCCGGCGAGCTGAAGGAGGTCTACTCCTCGATCGCCAAGTCCGTCGGCTACGTGAAGGTCGACCAGGAGGTCACCGAGCAGTACGCCGGTTACGCCCTCGCTCTCGCCGTCCTCGCCGCCATGGCCGTCATCAGCCTCGGTGCCCGCTGGCCCTGACCGGCGGAGAATGGGGACGGTTCCATTTCCCGCCACATTGGCTGGCGGATATCGGGGACGGGGCCCCCATTCCCGTTCGCCCGCTGAACCGAATCAGGAACCGTCTCGAGGGTCAGGGGAGGGGCCGGCGGGCGCCGAAGATGGCCGTCCCGATGCGCACGACTGTGGCGCCGTGGGCGATCGCCAACTCGAAGTCGCCAGACATGCCCATCGACAGTTCGTCGTAGGACTGGCCGGGCACGGCGGCGTTACGCAGGTCGCGCTGCACCTTGAGCACCCGGTCGAAACAGGCGGCCACCTGGTCCGCGTCCGACGAGGGCAGGGCGATGGTCATCAACCCGCGTACCCGCAGCGCGTCGAACGGCGCGAGTGCGGACGCGAAGTCGGCCACCTCCGCGGGCGGCAACCCGAACTTGGAGTCCTCACCGGACGAGTTCACCTGGATCAGCACATCGAGGTGGCGACCGGCAGCCTGCAGCCGGCGGTCGAGCTCGGCAGCCAGCGGAAGGGAATCCAGGCTCTGGAACTCGGAGGCAAACTCGGCAACCAGCCGTGCCTTGTTCGATTGGAGGTGGCCGATCATCACCCACTCCAGCCCCGGCGTGCCGGCCAGCTCGAGCGCCTTGGCCTGCGCCTCCTGGGCCTTGTTCTCGCCGAAGCGCCGGCATCCGGCCGCATGCGCGACGAGTACGTCCGCCACGGGCCGGGTCTTGCTCACCGGAAGCAACTGCACCGACCCCGCCGGACGCCCCGCAGCAGCGCTCGCGGCATCGATGCGGGCCCGGATGGCCTGCACCCGCGCCGCGATCTGCTCCATGGCCCTAGCTAACCACGACTGAGGGGACTGGTACGGGAGTGGCAGCTGGGGCACAATGGGGGCGACCCCCGCGGGGCTGAGGTGGCTGGGGAAGGCACATCTCAGCAAAGGGGGACCGATGAAGAGCACGCGCGGGATCATCCTGATCCACTCCGCGCCGGCTGTGTTGCGCCCGCACCTGGAATGGGCGGTGGGCGCGGTGTTCGGCGCACCCGTGGAGTTCACCTGGTCGGCGCAGCCTGCTGAACCTCGGACGCTCCGCGCGGAGTACAGCTGGCACGGCCCCCTCGGGACGGGGGCCCAGCTCGCCAGCGCCCTGCGCGGCTGCGTCCGTGCCCGGTTCGAGGTGACGGAGGAGGCGGTCGCCGGCACAGAAGGCATGCGCTGGGCCTACACCCCTGACCTCGGCATCTTCGCCTGCGCGATCGGCGTGCACGGCGACCTGATGATTCACGAGGATCGCCTCAAGCAGGCGCTGCTCGCCGACGCCCTCGGACGCCAGCCGCTGGCCGAAGGCGTTGCAGAACTCCTCGGCGCCCGCTGGGACAACGAGCTCGAGGCCTTCCGTCACGCCGGCGAGGGCGCCCCCGTCCGCTGGCTGCATCAGGTGAGCTGATCACATCGCTTCACCTCAAGCTCAACCCCCACGCAAGCTGTGAGTTAGCCGGTGACTACGCCGCCCAACTCACAGCTTGGGTCAATTGAGGGAGCTCAGAGCGGGATGTTGCCGTGCGACCCGCGGACGCCGGAGTCCGCCTCCCGGATCGCTGCGGCGAGCGCGGACCGGGTCTCGTGGGGGGAGATGATCTGGTCGACTACGCCGATCTCGACGGCCTTGTCCACGCCGCCGGCGATCTTCTCGTGCTCGGCGGCCAGGTCGGCCTCCACCTGGGCCAGCATGCCGCGGGGCACCCCCGCCAGCTTGCGGCGGTGCAGGATCCGGATGGCGGCCACCGGGCCCATCACCGCGATCTCAGCTCCGGGCCACGCAAACACCTTCGTGGCGCCCAGCGAGCGGGAGTTCATCGCGATGTACGCGCCGCCGTAGGCCTTCCGGGTCACAAGGGTCACCCGTGGCACGGACGCCTCGGCGAACGCGTGTAGCAGCTTCGCGCCGCGGCGCACCACGCCGTCCCATTCCTGGCCGACACCGGGCAGGTAGCCGGGCACGTCCACCAGCACCACCAGCGGGACGCCGAACGCGTCGCACAGCCGGACGAACCGCGCGGCCTTCTCCGCGCTCAGGGAGTCGAGGCAACCTCCGAGCCGCAGCGGGTTGTTGGCAACAACGCCCACCGTGCGTCCACCCAGACGGCCGAAGGCGACCGTCACGTTGGGCGCCCAGCGGGCGTGCAGCTCGAACCGCGAACCCTCGTCGAGCAAGCCGCCGATCAGTGGGTGCACGTCGTAGGCCCGCTTGGCCGACTCCGGCAGTAGCGCGGCCAGGTCGGCGTCCTCCACGACGGGTGTCACCCCGCCCTGCGCGGCCAGCAACGTGGTCACCGCACGGGCTCGCCCGAGGGCGTCGGCCTCATCATCGGCGACAACGTGAACCACGCCCGACTTGCGTTCGTGGGTGTCGGGTCCGCCCAGGCGCAGCATGTCGACGTCCTCGCCGGTCACCGAGCGCACCACGTCCGGGCCGGTCACGAAGATGCGGCCGTCGGGGGCCAGGATCACGACGTCGGTGAGCGCCGGCCCGTAGGCCGCGCCACCGGCGGCAGCGCCGAGGACGACCGAGATCTGCGGGATCTTGCCGGACGCCTGCGTCATGGCATGGAAGATGCGTCCCACGGCATGGAGGCTGAGGACGCCTTCGGCGAGGCGCGCGCCGCCCGAATGCCAGATGCCGATGATCGGCACCCTGTCGACCATCGCCCGCCGGTAGGCCTGCACAACGACCTCACAGCCGTCGAGGCCCATCGCGCCGCCCATGACGGTGGCGTCCGAGCAGAACGCGACCGCCGGCGACCCGTTCACGGTGCCGGTGGCTGCGAGCATGCCCGAATCGCCGTCTGGGCTGATCAGCTTCAGCGAGCCCTTATCGAACAGGGCTGCGAGGCGGAAGTTCGGGTTGCGCGGATCCTCCGAGCGGGGGAGTCGAGCGGGCTTGGCCGGGGCGGTTGCCTGGGTCATCGTGAACCTCCTGCTGGTTGGTTTCGGCGGCCCTTCGTGACGATTCGCTCGTTCCTCGCGAATCTCCTCAGGGACCGGGGTTGAAGTCGCCCGTTCCTCGGGAGGCTCCTCAGGGCCCGTTCGATCAGAACGTGGCGTTGGCGTTCGTGACTGCGATGGCCACGTTGTGGCCGCCGAAGCCGAAGGAGTTGTTGATTGCGGCGAGGTCGCCGGCGGGGAGGGGCCGGGCGATGTTGGCTGCGATGTCGATGCCCAGGCCGGGTTCGGGGTCTTCGAGGTTGATTGTCGGGGGCACCATGCGGTCACGCAGGGCGAGCAGGGTCGCGATGGTCTCGAGTGCGCCGGCGCCGCCCAGCAGGTGGCCGGTCATCGACTTGGTCGAGGTCACGACGACGTGGTCGGCGTCGTCGCCGAGCGCGGTGCGGATCGAACCGGCCTCGGTGATGTCGCCCTGCGGTGTGGACGTGCCGTGCGCGTTGACATGAATGATGTCGGCCGGTGCAAGCTTGGCATCGACCAGCGCCTTGATCATGGCGCCGGACTGGCCCTCACCGGTGGGGTCGGGCTGGACGATGTCGTGGCTGTCTGCGGTGATGCCGGAGCCGGCGATGGTGCCGTAGATCTTCGCCCCGCGGGCTTTGGCGTGTTCGAGGGTCTCGAGGATCATGATGGCCGAGCCCTCACCCATGACGAAGCCGTCGCGGCCCCGGTCCCACGGACGCGACGCGCCCTCGGGATCGTCGTTGCGGCGGCTCAGCGCCTGCATCTGGCCGAACGCTGCGATCGGCAGCGGGTGGATGGTTGCCTCGGTGCCGCCGACGACCGCCATGTCCGCCCGGCCGAGACGCAGCTGGTCGAGGGCCAGCGAGATCGCCTCATTGGAGGATGCGCAGGCAGACACCGGGGTGTGCACCCCAGCCTTGGCGTGGACGGCCAGGCCCACGTTCGCGGCTGCGGCGTTGGCCATCAGCATCGGGATCGTGAATGGGCTGACGCGGCGGTAGCCCTTGTCGCGCTGGTTGTCCCAGTTGTTCAGCAGCGAGTGGAGGCCGCCGATGCCGCTGGCAAGGGAGACGCTGAGTCGTTGCGGGTCGACCTCGTCCTCGGCCTCCCAGGTGAACCCGGCGTCCTCCCAGGCTTCGCGGGCCGCGATCAGGGCCAGCTGTGTGGAGCGGTCGAGCCGGCGGGCCTTGACCCGGTCGATGATCTCGGACGGGTCGACCTTGACGTAGGCGGCGATCTTCACCGGCAGCTCGTCAGCCCAATCCTCGGTGATCTTGCGGACGCCGGACCTGCCGGCCAGCAGGCCAGCCCAGGTGGAGGCCAGGTCGCCGCCGAGTGGGGTGGTGGCGCCGAGGCCGGTGATCACGATCTCAG
>Ga0209745_1000653_pt1 | contig 21035 bp, 15 predicted proteins | sample BarGraNGADG00312_FD_184495 | JGI IMG/M metagenome (GOLD analysis project Ga0209745, IMG submission 184495) | Arctic peat soil microbial communities from Barrow, Alaska - Barrow Graham LP Ref core NGADG0004-312 (SPAdes) (version 2) | ecosystem: Environmental > Terrestrial > Soil > Wetlands > Peat...
CGTAGTGTCTTCTTCATGAAGAGCCGTATGAATCGAGAGGTTCACGTACGGTTCTGAGAGAGGTTTGGGGGTGAAACTCCCCCTTACCTACTCGACTTTAATAATGATATAATTAATTGAATATTTTTTTATTGACTTCTAATAAGATCAAGTTAAAGTTCAATGATTATCAGAAAAATATCTCTTCCGAATTAGTCGATTTAAGAGAATCCAGCATCATCCTATTTCAACAAGACAATTAATCCTTGTGAATACTTATTAGGACATAGTAAAATTAAATCGATATACAAAAGGATCCATTAATTTATTTCTGATGCAGGTTTGATTGTTTCAAACACATAGTTCATTTTTTTGATTGGTTCAATTTTAGAATAGTAATATAATGCAGAACCTGAAGGATTTTTGAGTTTTTCATTTTCAATTTTAATAAATGTTTCAAGAAGATTTCTTGCTTGTTTTGATATTAAGAAATCAATTGTTTCTTGTGATATAATTAAATTGCCTTTGTTGCGAAACTCTTGGCCTTTATATTCACAACAATCTTTTGCTAATCCCCAACATTGAATCATTTGATCCTCTTTTTTGGATAGTGGTAGCTCTTTTGCACATAATCCGAATTTTATGTCGCCACTATTTGAAAGAAAAATGTGACCTACAAATGCGCTTTTCAAATCCTCGGCACACTGAAGAGCTGGAGCAATATCTCGAAATAAGTATGAAAATGCATCATCACCGCTTGTTCCTCCATAAAGTTTAATTCCACTTCTTTTTCTAGCATTAAACTCAGTTATTTTATAATATTCTGAAATTACTGATTCTTTTGGTTCCGGTATACTCCTCAAACCTGTAAAGTCAATATAGAGTATTATAGCCTCAGATAGTTCTTCCTTATAGGCAAAATTTGTTGCAATGTTTCTAGCTCTTTCGTATTCTTGATTTTTCAACCTTGATTTAAGCAAGGGCTCTTCTTCTGGAAATGAATCAGTTAATGTCTTAATTAGTATAAATACTTTTTTAATTACTTTTAAATATTCTTCTTCGGATTGAAAAATATAATCCTGAGATATATTAATAGATTGTCTTGAAAGTTCTTCAATTGCATTTAATTCTTTTAATCTCTTAAGATATTTGGAATCTGGATGATGGTAATATAAACTAAGATTCGTTATAATTATTTCAAGTACAATAGTTTGTCTAAGTGTATGAAATATTTGTTGAAATTGCCCACTAAAAGGCGTATAATACTTAAAAATCCTTTCTATAGCTTTTATAAAATCCAAATCACCACCAAACTCGGATTTTATAATAACTAAAGTATTGGGAAGGTCATATGCTAAACGTAATTTTGACCAAGATGATCTAGCGTGAGTGCCTGCTTCATGAAGCAATTTAATTTTTAAATCATAATCTAATCCATCAAAATAGTTCCCATAATGTTCAATCCACATTCTAATATTAAAAAGCACATGCGAGTAAAAATAATGTTCTTCTCTGCAGATAGATAGCATGTTTAAAATATCCACCTTATTAAATCTTTTAACTATTCTTAATAATAATTTGAAATAAGTGACTATTTCAGAATATGATATCTCTTGCCTTTCATCGAACAAATAACTTATTTTTTTCTTTATCTCAGGATTATTAAGTGCAATGAACTTCCCTTTCTCTGAGTCCCAAATGTAATATGGAGAGATCGATTTAGTTTTATAAATGCTTGGTTTACTTACTGCACGATGATGGTGATAAGCTTTGACTATTGTTCCAAATGTGTAAGGTTCTCCAATTAGACAGTGGAGTTCATGATAAATGCTACTTGGATAATCATATACGAAATTGGATAGCAATTTATTTAAGAACATAGGATCAATTCCTTCTTCTTTTTGACCAAACTCCTTTTTGTACTGTTCTATGACTAAGGGAATTAGAACTTGAGTTCTTGACCAGTTATATTCTGAGTCTGGTTCACCTGTTCTACATGCTCTTTGTATTTTACCGCTTTCAATTATGGTCTCTGGGACAATGACCCCCAGATCGCAATAATAATCAAGGTTTTCAGAAAGAGAAATTTTATCTTTGAATTTTCTAAAAAGCCTTTCATAGGTTAGAAAGTAATGAATTCCAATACGAGTTCGATTGTCACGAACCATTTTCTCGTAATTAGATTTTAAATGATTAATAACTTCTGCGAAAGAATTAAATACGTTTTTTAAATTAATTTTAGCTTCTGAATTTTCAAAGTTCAGCAATTCATCTTTGAAGTTATAAACATCATCATTACACAGAAAACTTGAGATAGAATTAATGAAGTCGTTAGCTTCTAAAATACCAAGTGTAGAGTCAAAATCGTCTCTCTTTACTTTTAATGATGAGCAAAATTCAAATTCAGATATTTCTTGCATTAAAGCTTTAGCTAATCCAACTACATAGGCAAAATGAATATTATAGTAGACTCTTAAAAGAGATGAACTATTTTTAACATCTAAAGAGGATGGGGTCGTAAAGGGTAACTTAAATGGGATATTAATAAAACTGATATCCTTTATTTTTGATTTCTTAAAAGACCATATTGGAAAAATTAAAGGGCTGAAATATAGTTTTTCTGAATCGGGATTATAATTAAATTTAATTTTTACAATAGATCCTTGACTAACTGATGGATCACTAAAAAAGGGCAAACTTTTAAAAAATAAGGGATTATTTAAGCTAAATCTTTTGCATTTTTCCTTAAGAAAATAATCTTCAAGGGGAAGAAGAAGACCTAATGTTTTCAGTTTGGACTGAAAGTTTTCAAATTGAAAGTTAGGTAGATTGGTTTCAAAAATTAAATGATCAAGATCATATTGATTACCTCTTTCAAGAAGGAAATAGGATTGTTGAATTATGTATTCATGATAAACTGGATCAGGAAGATATATTTCAATTTCTGCATTTTCGTCATACTGCCATCTTTTACCTTGATAAAGCTTTTCATTACCAACGAATGAAAAAGTTCTAACCTCTGCACCAAGATTCTCGAAATATGTTCTATATTCTTGTAAAGAAGATGTATATTGAGTCGCATCGTCAATAACTGAAACTTTTTTCCCTCTTAGATTAATATTATTTAGTTCAAAATATATTTTGTATTTTATAAGGAATGGATCAAGTTTTCGTGAAGAATTAGATGCTTTCAAGAGTTTACATCCTTTTTTAGCAACAGGAACAATATAGTCGGGATTCCAAGATAGAATCTTATCCTCGAACTTATCGAAGTTCTTATAGTAAAAGTCAAATGTGTTCATTTTATTTTTAAGATTAGTTTAAATATAAGAAAATGAATAAACTCCATGAGTAAATTTATAATTTTCTAAACTGAGAATGGATACTAAAATGGATATCAGAACTCTAAATTTAGCATTGTTATTCACTTATGTGACCAAGTGATGCCTTACCGCTAACCCGGCAATAAAGGGTGTAAGCATGCTGTGCCCCGACGAAGCGAAGCGAAGACGGGGGAGCGGTTTTTGCCGTCAAGTTGCAAGTTTTTTGAGTTTTACGAGTGTCGCAATACAAGTTTTATTGGGAGCAGGTCACCTATCCCCCTACACGGGTTTGATTGAGGGCAGCGGTGTGGTCACGGTGCTGTCCCCTTATACTGTGTTCTCTTGAGTGCAGGGAACAGTTTGCAAAAAACGTGACAAGTCTTATAGCCTTTATTGTCCGTGTTAGCAATAGTTTTATTTTATTTGTCAAGGAAGCAGTTAGTTTGATGATATAAGCGTTAACACGTTGTCTTTATTACAAGACAGATTAAATACGCATATTCTAACTGCTTCTTTTTGTTTTGTAATAAATACTTTTAAAGATTACTCTCCTATTTGTCTCAGTTGTCGTGTTAGCTACATCGCGCCAATTCTTGTTATAACCGATTAACTCAAGAAGTTTAACATAAATTTTAATTTCAATTTTTTCACCACTCTCATTATCATAACATTTAACGTTGTCATATTCCATTAAATACTCATTATATCGATATTCATTTTCTTTTTCATTTTTATTTTCATAATCAAACAAATAGTGTTTTGAGGGTGTTTTGGAAAGAAGAAATTTCAAAATTGGAATAATTTCATAGGAGGCAATCTTGTAATTATTTAGCCTTGAGGCTCGAGTCATATGTCTCCATCTAAGTCTTGTGAATTCAATTTTACCGAATAATGGATTGTATAATTCTGAAGTTTTTAAATCATTGAAAATTCTTTTTGCTTTTACCCTGAGCGAAATGAAATCTTGATTAGAATATTCTTGTCTGCTATTTTTCCTTTTAAAAATGAGGCCTTTCCCTCCATCTTTGATAGCTGTTGATGTTAAGATTCTTATAATGTCAAATCGAGAGGCTGGATTTAACATATGAATTTCACTATATGTTGTTCTAAAATATGAAGAGTTTGCTTTTATAATGAACCAATAAGGGCAATTGTTATTTACCGTTGACCAGCAAACTAAAGTGTTATGATTTCTTTTAGTTAGATGGTTAAACTTGCCTTTATGAACTACTAGTCTCTTGTTCTTTATTTCACAGTAACTTAGGCCAGATTTAACTTGTGTAAAAATGACTTCAACTCTATTCTCTAACCAAGGGTGACTTAAAACTGTCATCAAATCAACTTTTGAGTCATCTTCAGTCCTTGTACCCCAAAATACTCTAGCTTCTAGTGCAACAGTAAGTAGTGCGGCAAAATATCGCTCAGCACTTTTCCCATTAATTTTATTTTGTTCCAAAGTATCTAATCTAGGTTTAATTTTAAAATAGTTTTTCATGGAATATGAATTAATCTCTATTAATAATAATGACTAACGGTCAAAATATTTGGAACGCTATCTTGCGGATTTAACTGAAAGTCAAATCAGTAGGATGAATTATTGCTAACGGCCAGCGGGTATGGGCAGTAAGTGTTACCTGACGTAGCCATCCGGGCACCAGTCCTGGTACTTTAGCCGAGATGTTGTCCCGGTAGCAAGGAAGGTATGGCGCAATTTTTGCAAGTCCCGGCGAAAGATTTAATTGTCTCTTTAGCACGGATCTGTCCAGAGCCGGAATTACGATGCTTCTAAACGGACGAGATTTATGATTCACGATAAAGTTGTCTAGGTGTAGTGCAAAAATTGTGACAAACTTATTGCCTATACCCGCTTGTTAGCTGCTGGGCTATTTTAAAACTGACTCGGTTGCAGGAGTTGTCAAGGTTGAGCTTTTTTAAAGTCCCGGTAGATAGCACTGATTTGTCATACTTTTGGAATCTGCCTTTACAGAGAAAATCTTCTTGGTTTTATTTACTGTTTACAAAAAAAACATGAAAATCCGATAACTATGAGACGAAACCTAGCTGGCAAGTGTAATAAGCTAAGTTGTTGATTTTATATGTATTCGGATGCTTGAAAGCTTGTTACATTTGCCAGTGAGTTAGCTGCAGGGCAAATTTTGGAATTGTCATGATGTAAGAAAGATTTCTACATTAGCCGCCTGTCTCTTCGAGTGGCAGGGACGGGCTGGAAGGCTCTTTACGCAAACGCATTTAACAATTTCTAGTATGGATTTTTTTGTTTGCGCAATGTGCCTGACAGCGAAGGGAAGGCCATTAATTTTAAAATAATATCGAACTTATTTCGTCGAATTCGATGTCCTCAGTGTTCAATATAATCCGAAGTTTTCCAGTATCAATCTTAACTAGTTTCTCACCTTCAGTAATTAAGCAACTTCGATAGATCTTAAATAGATAGTTAGAGGAGTGTCTTGATAGCCCATAATTCTGCAGTGCAATGATGATAGAATTTTGAGTCCCGTATTCTAGAAAAGTTGCCCAATTAACTCCAGCATTTTCCTCTCCTAATATTTCAACTAACATTGCGTAGTAATTATTAAAGTACTTTTCAAAAAGATAACGGAGTACACTTTCAATATCTTCGATTATATCACTTATTAAAATATTAATATGACGTTTGCTATTATTAAATTCTTCATAAACGGGTCCCAGATCGCTAAATCCAGTCTTTATTTTGCATTTTTTTATGATATTATAATTGATAGATTCATTAATAATTTGACTTAATGGAATTCCATTCATCCACTGATTCATAAGAACTGCAAAATAGTCAAGTTGGTTCTTAGATCTAATGCATTTTTCTTCATCTTCCCAATTGAAATAAATGTAAAACCTATGAAGCCACAGTTTGCATTCTTCATAAGTCACTCTTGTAGGTAATTTAATAAAAGAAGGGTTTTTGGCCAGCTTCTTCAAACGTAGGAAAACATCATTTTGGATTTTAAGATTTATCGAATGATTCGTATTAAGTACACTTGAGGGAACATCAATGATGCCATTATGCTTATCAGCTAATTCAATTATCTGTTCCTTATTTTCTCTTATTAGCTTATTTATTATCTCGCTTTTATAGTTTGCTCTTTGAATTTCGAGAGTGTCAATGCTTATTATATTTGCTAAATACCTCAGAATCTCCTGCATAGTTTTAGACTCACTTTTGAGATCTGGATTATCATTTAATATTCGTTCGATTTTTTTGAGTTTATGTTCTATATAATTTTCAACAGAGGGATTAAGCTTTATTTCTTTTTTTTCTTCCAAAAGCGATTCATATTTTTTCCATTCTTTTTCGCTTTCTTTTAAACAAATAATATTGCCTGACAATTCATGTTTTAGTCTCCCAGCTCTGCCAGCAAGATTCCAAAAATCAATAGGTTGAAATACATTATTCCCATTCTTATTATTTAAGATAAATACATTTTTAGCCGGTAAATTTACTCCTTCCAAGAGAGTCGAGGTACAAAAGACAAAATTTATTTCTTTTTCATTAAATAATGCCTCGACTTTGTTTCTAATAATTTGTGGAAGATTTCCGAAATGATAAGCAATACCTTTATTTAAAAAATCACTCAAATAATAGTCTTTATGTATGTAGCTTTTAATCTGGTTGATTACTCTTTTAACCTTCTTTGATAATTCAAATTCTTCATTTTTGCTATAATCATAAAGTTGACTTGCTTTATCAACAGCATCAAATCTGGAACTACAATCAACTATATTACTTTCACCACTACCAAGATGAGCTAGAATATCGCAAATACCTTTTGACTCAGTTACAACATGAGGTTCAAAAAAATATGTGCTATTGTCTAAATAATGAGTTACTATTTTATTTGTTAAGTCAATGAAAAAAAGATTTTGAGATACTGGGGTTTCAATAGTCCTATAACACATTTTTTCATCTTTCTTAAAAAGACTCAAAAATATCTCAGGATTTGAAACATTTGGGGATGAAAAGTAAAGATTTAGATTAGGAAACAGTCTTAACGCCCTAGAAATAGCAGAGTAAGATGTAATTGCTCTTGCGTCCTTTTCAGAAGCTAATTTGTGTGCTTCGTCCACAAATAAATATGCGAATGGCGGGTTTTTATTTTGAGACAAATAACTTAAAAGTCGCTCTGGTGTAAGAACAAATATATAGCTCTGTTCTTTTTTACTTGGAGTTTCAGACACATTCGAGTTAGTGATAACTGTGTAGTTATAATAATCTAGTAGAACTCTTAACTCCTTATTAAGATCAATTGAAAATTGATTTATAAGCGCTCGAGTAGGAACCATAATTACTATATTCTCAGGTGGCTTGTTTCCGATTACTTTCCGTATAAATGATTTTATAATAAACGACTTCCCCATCGAGGTAGGTCCAGAAAAACTAAAGCATTTGGAACCGCTTATTTTCTTGTATAGTTCAAATTGAGAGTCTGTAAATATTAAACCCTCAGTATCAGGAACAGCTTGGATAAATTCTTTGATCTTTTTTTCAATTTCTCGTTCATATGGTAGTTCAGAATTATTTTTAGAATCATTCTTCAAAAAATCGATCCCAGGAAAATTTCCAAGTTTTGCTAAAACGGAATGGGAAAATGTTTTGTAGAATGGATCAGTTTTGAAGTGTTGATTGAGGAGTGTTATTATCTGGTAGGCTTTATTCCTAGCTTTTGGATTTTTTGAGTTTGAAAGGATGTCTGAAAATCTTAAAATATCAATCAATTCTTTTTCTGTAAATTCAGTGATGGCAATATCTTCTGAGAATAGATTTTTCGCTAACAATTTAGCTGCTTTATCATTAAGAATAATAAAGTATTCATCTTCTAAAACTTCATTTGCTAGTCGTTCTATCATTACTCAGCTAATGTTATTCTCTTAATGATATTCTTTCTTGTTTCGTCAAGTTTCATAAATGGGAATACGTAAACATAAAATGTGTAATTGAATAATTTATATTCATTTATTTTCTTTTTTATGTGTTTCATTTTGCTTTCTGTCTCAATTCTTATATTTCTTCGGATTAAATCCAAAAATTTATCATTCGGTAGTCGCTTTTCTTCCTCAGAGGGGTTTATCTCAAACCCGGCAAATATTGCAAAAGCATTATTTTTAATTATTAAATCTTCATTATTGGCTTTAGGGAATATGACGCTTTTTAAAAATTGATACAAATCATCATCAAATGCCTCCTTACAAAGCTGAGAACTTATTAATCCTATTTCATCATTGATATTGTTCTTGCTTCTGTGAATGAAGTCATAGATTGATTTAAAAGCATTAGATATTGAATCAGTTAAATTTTGATCAAGCTTAGATTCGCCAAAAATCAGTTGATAATTTTTAGGAGTTATCTCAAGCAAATGAATTCCGTCAGAACCTTTAGCATAATCATTTGACGATAATTTGATTTCAAGTTTTGTTAGGATTTTTGGAGCTTGCAAATGTGCCTCCAAGAAACAAAATAGAAGTAATTCACCTGCCTCTCCTTCATTTTCAGAATAATCTCTAAATTTTGACGCTGCTTTTGCATAAAGTTCGCCCCATCTTTTATCTTTTTCAAAATCCTGAATTTCTTTTCTTGAAAGTGAATATGAAATGAAGTGATTTCTTAATTTATCTATTAGTTCGGAATAACAAAACTGGTTGTTTTCTATTTTTAGAATATGGAGATTGAGTTTTGAATTAGTGTCTTCTATATCACATTCAATCTCTTTATAGAAGAGGTCTAAAAATGATACATTGATACTAGGTTTGAGTTTCATTTGGAGTACTTTTTGAATAAGATTTTAGGCGCTTCTCATTAAATTCAAAGTTCCATATTTAGGGAGTATTATGCTTTGACTGATATATTTTCCATATTGGCCATAATATCACTCTGAATTTCAAGCTATTGATTAAATAAGAGTACTTCTTTGCCTTTTACATTAGTGTGATTACAAGTATTATAAAATAATAAATGAATTTATAAAAACGAAACAGTTACATCACAAAAAGATCTTGGCCATTTATGAATCTGTCAAAGACATCAAAAAGCTTAATCAAATCCTTTTTACAAATCTTTATTTTCTTAATATTTGTTCCACTAGCCCTATTCAATAAAATTTCATTAAACTCATCTAACGAGATTTTGAATTGATCTTGAATACTATATAGATTATAAAACTTCTGGTTTTTATTATATTGTACAGTTGGTTCGTCTATATCTATATTTTGATCAAATTTTTCGTTTGCTTTTGTTATTATAAATGCTTTTGAATTTCTAATAGATAAAGAGGACTTCTCCAAATAGCTATCAATTTCGCGTTGCATTAAATCATTATCTGTATCAAATATTGGTTTAACAAAATTCTTACTGATTTTAGCAAATCCATTGAATGCACACCAAAAACAATAGCCGATCCAAGAATTATCTATGGATTTTATTTCTAGATAATTTTGAAGCTTTTCCAAACTATCTGGGTTAAGAGTAAAAGCAACAAAATTTGACATTACAACTGATCTTGGAGTATTTGAAGGATATTCATTTATTTCATTATTTAAATACTTAAATAGAGTAGTAGTTCGGCCTCCCTCGCTTTTCTTAGAATTAACATCACCTACCTTTTCTACTATAGTGAGAATTTGCTCTTTACTTGTTTCTCCCTTTCCGTATTTTGAATTATTGAGAATCACATTAATTATTGAAGTTAATTCTTCAATTTCAATCTGAGATAATTTTTGAAAGTCTTGATCGAAACTTATTTCATTCTTCTCGAAATCAAATTTTAAGGATTTAAAATCAAATTTGTTTTCAACTGTATTTTTTAAAAACTCATTATTAATAAATTTTTCTAGCTTATATAGCGTTTCTTTGAAATTATTATTCGCTTCTTCTTTTTTTCGATAGTTATCGGGGAAAGTTGAACTCTCTAAATAGTTTTTACTTTGAGCTCGTAGAAGGTCGAAAAAAGATATTTTATTGGATTTGATTAAATAATAGTCAATTAGTTGTTTATACCTACTGGTTCTATCTATTTCATCATCAAATTTTCTTAATTCAATTGCTTCTTTTACTTTTTCAATCGAGTTAAAAAGACCTGGACGATCTTTCATTAAAAAATCAACAAACTCCTTCTCTGAAAAAGCTTGGCTTGGGAATAAACTATTAAATACTTCCTCTGACATACCAATTGCATGAATTAGTTTTTCCTCAAGTTTAGTAATAACATTAGGGAAGGCAGTATCAGATCTATATTTAATATGTTGTTCAGAACTTCTAGAATTATTCTCAATCCTATTTTTTAATTCTGCAAATGAATTAGTTATTTCTTGTAAAGATCTTTTGATAAGAATTTCCTTTTTAGATTTTTTACTTAATATCCCTACGGAAATACCATAAACTAATCCCTTAAAATAATTAAATTTTCTATCAAATTGGATTTCATTATCTAGTTCATGTAGATCGATTTTAATGATTTCGGTATTTAAGTTGAACTCTTTACATTTATTTTCGGACATAATTGAAAAGTTATTTTCATATTTTTTTAACCCTTTTGTCGGAAGTGAATTTTCAGATTTCATCAGAGCAATTTTTTTATCTTTTTCGGAAAAAAAATAGATTTTAAAATTGTCTTTGTTTAAATAGATAGTTTTCCTATATCCAAATATTTCTTCTCTTCCTATTGAAACTCTTCCTTCATCTTTTATATAGTTTGCGTCAATAGCAAGTATAAATTTAATGACATCTGTATTAGATTTCTCTACTGAAAATTTTGGTGGTTGGTTGAATAACAATATTGCATTTTCAATATGAAAATTGGGGATTTTATAAAAATAATCTATCCCGAATTGCCGTCTTTTATAGAAACTTATTGGCGACACACTTTCACTTGCGAACATGTTATCAAAAACATAATCGTTGGTGCATAAGGGATAATAATAATAATTCATATTTTCAAGGTGCATTTATATTATATCGTATTTTGTTTTAGGTATTCTTTTAAAAAATGGACTCAATGAATCACTATAGGAAAGATACAAGTTTCTATATGTTCTGGTTAAACCAACATATAATGGATTTTTAAACTTGTTCTCAACCCATTGATCGTGATTTGGTATATCACAAAATGGAATGAAAACTGATTCAAATTGCAGTCCCTTGGAACTATGATAAGTCATTACTTTAGGCAAATCTGAATCAAAATCAAAGTCCATAGAATCTCCGTCATCATCTCTCATTTTAAATTCATGTCTGAATCCTTTTTTATCAAAATATTCTTTAACTGATTCTACATTTCTGTGAAAATTATTAGACGGTGCTCTTTTCTTTATGTTGAATGGTAACAATATGCAAACATCTGTGTAATTTCTAGTTTGTATTTCATTTATGATAAAATCAAGCTCATCTTCCCATTTTTTACAATTTCTTAATTTTGGCTTCTCAATACCTGTTTTGGTACATTTATTTTCTAAGTCTTTATCATCAGATAATTCGGAAGCGAATGAAGCAATTAATTTTGGCAATCTGTAATTCTTATTAAGTTCTTTATCCCGAAGATTCAGGAATTCCTGAATCTCTTCAATTGAGAGGGTTGGTTTGTGATCTCGTTCTCTATAAACTTGTTGTTGTGTATCTCCATAAAGCATTATAGACACTCCCTTTACAGAATTAAATTTTTCAATTTGCTCCTTGTTAAAATCTTGTGCCTCATCAATTACTAAATAATCAACGGGATTTCCATCCCATTTATCAAAATGAATAATTTGATCAAGATTTATCCCTTTTTGTCTTGCTCCTGAACTAATAAAAGCCTTTAACGCTTTTGTATAAACTATAAAAGCAAAACTTGGCTTTGCATTCTCATCATCAGCAATAGTTTCAATTCTAATATTGTCAACTCGATCCAGAGCAAGAACAGTTTTTCCACTTCCTGCACATCCTTTAATTACAAAACTTGCATGGATGCTTATCCTTGCAATTTCCCTCTGGAAATCATCGTACTCTTCAGGATCAATTAACCATTTCTCTTTAGCCATAGTATGTAAATTACAGAAATATAAACAAATATATGATAGTTATCCCAACCTATTGTAATCTAATCGAAAAGAATAATTAAAATTTCATTTGGCATATGATTGATAATAGCCAGAAGCCAAATATTCTGAAAAAGTTGCTAAACAACGAAGCTGGGCATGCAAAAAGGCATATGTTTTGCAGCGCAGGGACGGTTGAAGGGAAGGGCTGCAAAACTCTTGCTTGTGCGTTGGCAATCAAGGTATAATAGTATTGAAACGCCTTACAGCTAATAGCCCGGCAACAAAGGGAGGTTGTGTTATCCGACAACAGAACCGGGCAGAGTCCCGGTTCTTTAGCCAGAAAACTGTCACAGTGCAAGGAGGGTATAGCGCACTTTTTGCCCTCATAGTACAATTTTTTTTGAGCATTACGAGTGTCGTGGTATAAGTTTGATAGGAGCCGCAAATTTATCCCCGGATACAAAGTTGGTGGCGAACATTGGCATGATCACAGTACAAGCATTACGAATCTATATTGCGAATAGGAGCAAAAGCAAAAAGTGTGACAAACAAATGACCTTTATTGTCCGTGTTATGCGTAGCTATTTATTTCTGTTGTATTTACAAATCCAAAGTGTCCGTAAGTACAGAGGATATTTTAAGGATGATATTCTGTGGTAGAGCTCCTCTTTTATTAAGAATTCTATCATGAGAGATTGTCCTAATTTGGTGGCACAATGCAAAACTGTCGGAAGTTAGACCGCCTTGATTTTTAAATATTTTAACAATGGTATAAAGACTAAACTTAGGTTCCTTACTTGAGCATGGTAAAATAATGGACAATCCAAGATTATCAAATGACTTAATAATTATGCAAGGTCTTTTTAGTCCTTGTTCATGCCCTTTTATTTCTTTTGGAGGTCTTCCAAGGTCAACATCTACAACATCTCCTTTTTGATAATTCATGGCGATCACTGGATAAGATTTGCAATATAATTATCCAATCCAAGATCAGCCATTTTTTTCTGTTCAAGAATATACTCATCATCAAATGAAAACTGGAAAGAAGATGATCGAGCAGGTTTTGTCTTGATTATTCCTAATTCCATAGCAATAGCCGAATAATCTTGAGCAGCGTCGGCGACTAAAAAAGCTAATTGATTTATTACCTTTCTTGATATATTCAGTTTTTCATCCTTTATAATAAAAGCTGCTACAGAAATAAATTCAATATACAATGAAGAATTTGTCCAATCAATAATTTTTTGAGTAATTGTTTCATCAGCAATTCCAAGTGCAATTGCGGTAATAAATTGATTATATGTTAATGTTGGGAGGGTTGGTCCATATTGTTCAAAAGTAGACTGTGAAAAGTCACCACCAATGATTAATGCATCAACTACTCTTTTATTTGTCCTAATAGCAAAAAGAAGATTCTCTGCTAAAAATTCAAGACGTGAATCCAGTTTTAAATCTTCAAATTGAGCGTAAGCATCATCGTAAACCGAATAGAGATCAAATTTCTGTTGTTCAAAGAACCATTTAATTGCTTTGATTCGGAGATTGAATACACTTGCAATTGTTTTGTCAATAAACGGTTTAATATCGCTGGAATTTATAATTCCGTTTTTAATCTCTATTAATAATTTATCAAGATCCTTGCGCAAAGGATCTTCATTCACAGGGTAATAATTCCTTAATTGAAGACAAATAATATCCAGATTTCTAGATGTTGCTATCATTATTTTGCAAATATACAAAAATTAGAATTATTAAACCTGACAAGGCTTTGTCTCGTTGGAACCAAGTTACGCATAACTTGTCTATGCAATTAATGAAGCTTCAATTTAAACTTCAAATGGGGTGGATGTTTTTACATTTATTTATTAACAGTTATAAATTGATCTTGATATTATTGCTCTCTGAAGAATTCAATTTTCTGCTAACAACAACTGGAATAATATATGATTTTAGAACAATTATTCTAAGCTTTCGCCCCGTCAGTCACATATTGTAAATGTGCCAACAAGGATATTGAGCACCATGAACCTAGTATCCTTTAATAATTTCTCCTGCTTGTAGTATTGCATACCAAATTTACACAACTGTTCAAATAAAAGGAAGGATTTAATAGCAAAATATGGCTCTATTGATATAAATTAATCATAATATTCGATTGTATTATAGAATTAGCAATGTTTTTGATATACGTATAGCGAAATCAGTTACTGCAAATAGCTATTGAATACAAATACTATTTATTTCAGTTAAATATTTAATTATCGTTACAGCTTTTGTATATTATAGCGAAGTATATTAGTGATTTCTATAACATAACATAAATGCTGTGCTATTTAATAATAGTAATCTATATATATAAGCCATATTACTTTTTTATTGTGGGAAAGACTTTGAACTCGCTGTGCATTCCTGGACTCAGTTAAAACGGATTCTGTATATGCATTATCAAAGTCGAAACAATGAGGGAACTTCTTCAAAAAATAATAACTTCAATGCATAAACCTTGTAATTAGAGTTGCTTGTATGAAGAAACTCAACAAGGTAATAATCTGTATGAAACCAGTGTGAAGACTTAAACTTGTCATCTGTTTCGCAGAAGGGTAGGAGGGCTCCGATCTTTCTATCTTCTTTATTGATATCTGACTGTTTAAGTATGCCTTCCCCCATTAAATATTTATAACCATCTCTGAGGAAACCGCTGTAGACTTTTAAACTTTCAGGCATTTTTGCACTTGTTATACTCCGGGGATCAATGCTGTAACTAAGATGGAGGAAGACCCTCCGCAGGTCTTTTACAGGAGATACCTGCAAACTGCCCTACAGTGCTTCCCGGGTGACTGGGAGGTATTAAACGGAATAGGGAAAAAGTCCTATTAGAAGGATTAGGTAAGGATAGAAAAGATGAACGAAAATGAACCTCTGATGAAGTGTCGTGAAAAAGAACTTCCTGTCAAAACTGCCGTATGCTTACTGCGGAGGAGGAGCGTAGCAGAAAACCTGTTTACTGGCTACGCGGCAGGCGTCATTGAGGAGGCATGAGTTCTATTCGGGCTTAGTTATGGAACAAGGGAAGTCTTGCAGAAATGAAGAAATACAAGGGAAAGGCACAAGCAGAGTAAACACTTGTGAGGCTGAATACCGACGTTCTGCAAGATGGCAGACTACTTCGTAGTAGTGATGAAGCTTCTGTAATGGGAGTGGAGCGTAGGGGGTAGCAGCTTAGTATACTGCTAAATAGAACAACCGCAAAAAGCGGGAGGATTCGACCTGGTAGAGTACTAACTGAAGAGCCGTATGATGGTAGACTATCACGTACGGTTCCGTGAGAGGTTTAGAGGTGAAATTCCCCTTTACTTACTCGATCGTCTTGCCGTAATACTATGATTGACAACACGCAAGCAAAAGTTTGGCAACCCTGCCCCACAACCAACCTGACCCTGCCAAACACATGCTTTTTCTGACCCGCAAAATATATCTAATTTTGATTACATAACTTAAGGATTTCTAATAAAGACCTATTAAATTGCCTAAACAGGCTTAAATTGAGCCACTTATTCCGAATTAAACTGAGACACTTTTAAAGGTTTTTCCTACCTAACATTCCGAAAGTGCAGTTTTGCCTCCACTCGTTGCACTTTTGCGCCTTTAAGTGATCTATTAAACTATTCCCTGAATGCTAATGATTGATTGCCATGTTTTTAATACCTTTAAGAATAAATTCTCAATAACAAAATAATTTTCCGGATGGTACAGGACTCAACAGAGAAGACAAGAGAAAATCAACTGCTCGAAGATGAACGTAAGAGACTAAGGACACTTATTGAGACTATTCCTGATTTAATATGGCTCAAAGATCCTGACGGAAAATTTCTTTTATGTAACCCGAAATTTGAAAGGTTTTTTGGTTCTAAGGAGGCGGAGATCATTGGAAAAACTGATTCCGATTTTTTACCCTCAGAAGTAGCCCGGTTTTTCCGGCAAAAGGATAATGAAGCTCTCGAAGCAAACGGCCCCGTAAAAAATATTGAATGGATCACTTATGCCGATGATGGCCACCGTGAATTGATTGAGACCATTAAAACTCCAATGTATCTTTCAGACGGAAAAATTGTTGGCATCCTGGGCATTGGACACGACATAACAGAACAATTAATTACAGAAAACAATTTACGTAAATTCATGTTGGGTATCGAAAACTCTTCAGATGCAATCTTCATTACTAACATCAACGGAACTATTGATTTCGTCAATCCTGCTTTTGAAAAAATATATGGATTTTCCAGACCAGAAGCTTTGGGAAAAACTCCGCGTATCCTTAAGTCAGGACTAATATCTCCGGAAGCTTATAAACATTTTTGGGATACTTTACTGGAGGGGAAGCCGGTTAAAGGTGAGTTAAAAAACAAGACTAAGGATGGAAGGATTATCGATATTGAGGCTTCAAATAACCCGATAATTGATGAAAAAGGTAATATTGTGGGATTCCTTTCTATTAACCGTGATATCACTGAAAGAAAGCTTGTTGTGACAGAATTAATTTTGGCAAAGGAAAAAGCAGAGGAGAGTGATCGTCTAAAAACAGCTTTCCTGAATAATATCTCCCATGAAATCCGTACTCCACTGAATGCTATAACCGGTTTCTCCGCGCTGCTCACTCTACCTGACAACACCCTTGAATCGCAAACCACGTACATTGAGTCTATTCTGAAAGGTAGCGATAACCTTCTTTCAATTATAAGTGATATAATCGACATTTCAAGTATTGAAGCAAAAGCGACAAATATTCAAATCAGTAAAATTAACCTTAACTCAAGAATCGATAAATTATTCAAACAGTTTTTACCTGAGGCATCAGAAAAGGGAATAACTCTTTCTTATAAAACTGCTCTTTCATCTGAAAAAGCTGAAATAATGACAGATCGTGCAAAGTTAGTTAGGGTTCTCTCAAATTTGATCAGCAATGCAATTAAGTTCACATTAAAAGGACAGGTTATTTTTGGTTATGAGCCTAGGGATTCCTTTATCGAGTTCTTCGTTTTGGATACGGGTATTGGGATACCTCTTGAATTTCATTCTAAAATATTTGAAAATTTTTATCAGGTTGATAAATCTCTTGACAGGCAATTCGAAGGAACAGGTCTTGGTCTGCCAATCTGCAAAGCTTTTGTAGAACAACTCGGAGGAAAGATCTGGTTACAATCAGAACCCGGCAGTGGATCAACTTTCTATTTTACGCTGCCATTTGTACAGCCTGTACCTATTACGGAATCCATAACTCAAGCTCCGGAATCCGAAAAAACTTCATTGCACAGACAAATAACTGCCTTGGTTGCAGAGGATGATGAAATTAATTTCAAATTGATTAAAAGTTTGCTGGCAACCCTTGATATCAAGGTTATTAAGGCGGTTAATGGTATTGAAGCAGTAAATATATGCATATCTCAGAAGGATATCGATCTGATCTTAATGGACATTAGGATGCCCGGGATCGATGGGTACACTGCTTCAAGGCAGATCAGGGAGTTTCGTCCTGATGTTATAATCTTAGCCCAGACTGCTTATTTTGATGATAAGGAAGCTGCTCTTAAAAACGGTTGTAACGATTTCATTAGTAAACCTTTTACAAGAGAACAGTTTATTTCAAAAGTCAAAGAAAATCTCAACAAAGCATAATTTTATCATCATAATTCTGCCCAAGACTGTCAAGTACATTTGTTGTTCGCATAAAGCTTTTTCAATTAACTAAGGAATCATTCAAATCTTTATATTCTGAATACCCCCTGGACATATCTATACATTTGGTAAGGCCTGCTCTAATAAGTTCAGCAGTAGCTCTCTTACCTGCTTCATCATTATCCAAAAAGAGTAAAACCTCATTATATCCCTTTATCACAGATTTGCTCTTGTTTAGAAATGAAAGAGTATTTAGAATTAAGTAATCATGCTTGCCAGAAAAAAATAGCCTGCAACTGAACCATGATAGAAAATCAATAAATCCCTCAAATAGGAGAAGTTTATCAGCGTTATTCTTAATTAAGGTAACGTCTTTAGGTGTGCAAGAACCTTTGAAGTATTTGCATCTAAGTTCATACCCTTTGGAATCGTTCTGGAATCCTATTGCGTAAAAATTCTTATCATTGAGTTTAAACGAAACTTCTTTACAATACTCTTTTACCAATTGAAGTTTTAGTTTTCGTGATTCTAAGTAGTTAATGAGTTGAATATTTGATATTTCTTTAACATTTGTGATTATCACCTTTGAATCTTCATTATTTAAAACTTTTTGATGACTTGCATAATGATTATTTGATAGAATATTTAACGCATTCGAACTATCAACCTTAAAAAGCATACTTGTCAGTTTGATGATATCCCCACCATCACCGATTCCAAAGTCAAACCAGAGATTTTTAAAAGAATTTACTTTAAAGGATGGGTTATTTTCATTCCTGAGAGGAGATTTATACCAATAATTAACCCCTTGGTTATAATCAGGATTAATTCCATTTTTTGCAAGGAAACTAATTATGTCAATCCTTTTGGCTTCGTTACAGTTCATATTTAATCAAGTAATAACTTATAGTTCCTCTGACCAAATTGATAATTGGTTTTTATTTGCATCAGTAATCTTTTTTTTCTTCTTGATATAAGAATCCGCGAACGTTATCCTATCGCCATTGAATACAACTAATGGATTCATATAGTATTTATAAGGATTTGTTGACCTGGCAATAATTCCCTGTTCTACCAGACACGACAAGCCGGCACGGATTATATTATTGGCAGAATAGCCAGTAAAGTCCTTTGCTTCACCAAAGTCTATATATAATATGTCCTTGTTAGGTATTACACATTTTGTAAGGATATAGCCGAATACCTTCATTGCAGCCTTATTTAAATCATAGAAAGCTGCAAACCTACTTAAGTAGACCTTTACAAATTGGCTTTCGTCTACTTCGATTGTTCGCAAAAAGGCACTATGGGCCACAATCTCTCCATTATCGTTGATTACTTGGTTTAATACTGATTTATTCCCTCTGACAAATACCTTTTTTTTAATTGAATGTCTGCTTATCTCTTGAAGAGCATTTTCCATGAATGGATTTTCGTCATACTCTGGGAATTTATTTAAAGGGATATATTTCATACGAGTAACTTTTAAACAGCAAAATGATACTTTTCACACAACTTCTGCATACCTGAAAAGTATCTATTTAGGTTTAAATAAATACCTTATTAGTATCTAGTGCATATTTTATAAGTATCACATAGATACTTTTGCTATACTGATTATAAGTAAGTTGCATCACTTCTTCTTATATTCTTTAATACCGCTTTTAAGAAGATCTATGATTTCGCTTCGAAAAAAGAAAAGGCTTTCATTAATGTGATGGCCCTTAATTATATCGGCCTCCATCCAGTTATAGATAGTTTGTTTGGATTTTTTAAGGAGTTTACATACATCCTCTATAACCAGGATATCCTCTCCATTTTCTTTACATGGGTTTTCTTTATCTAGTTCTTCCCTTATAACTTGCTTGGTTATTTCACGATGCTTATCCCAAAAGTCATCAGGATTAACAATAATGATATTTTCCATGTTGTACTGTTTTTTAGACCAGTACAAAAAAATGACAATATCTTATCTATTTAAGTCAAATTCAGGTCTGAAATGACTTTGTTTTTAGGTGGTTTTATCTAATTGACTAAATAAGTTTTCAGTATTTTTAGTAGCTACCTGAAGTATTGTAATTGTATTTCTTAAAGACTCCTTTATTTTATCAAGTTTCTTAAGCTCGCTATCCTTCAACTGCTCTTTATTTTTTATCTTGTTTATAACATTTAATGAGGTCTTTACATTTGGGAAATCTGAATCACTAATCCTGAGGATACTTGAAAGCAGTAACGCTCTTTCTTCATTTTGAATTGGAATTTTGGTAGTTTCAATAATTTGATCAATTGCAATCAATCTTTCAATTGGATTTGATTCATAATTTGTGTTTTTATTTTTGTTACCATCAAATGTTGGTTTCATTAATTCATAGTACTTTTTTAAGAAAGCTATTCTTTCGAAGTAGTAAATCTTATCGATGTCAATGATCATTTCTTTAACTACAAAGAAATCAAAATCAAAGTTTTTTATTTTTTCTCTTACTAGTAATATTCTATCTCCTAAACTTGTAATATCAACTAAATCAGGTGTTTTAATAAGTTTTGTTACAACTAAATAAAAAATTATTAGAATCAAAAAAGGAGATATTATGAAGAGAGTTAGAGGGAGCGAAGGGAATACTATTGTAATACCTAAATATACAATACAGAATAAGAAATACGTGAGTGTAAAACCTAACTTCCTGTAATAATACTTGTCTTTAAGCTTTAGGTACGTGTTCTGAATCAAGGAAAAAGTAGGATGATTACTGTTCCCTTTTATATCAAAATCATAATCCTTTTCGAGATCTGAAATATACTCTTCCAGTATCTCTTTAAATTCCTGTTTCCTCATATTGACTTTCTTTATTAAAAATAAGTCAATTTGGAGTTTATACAAAAATAATTATTAGCACCTGATTAGCACCTACTAAATGAGGAAAGCCCCGATAAATCGAGGCTTTCTGTACCCGGAGCGGGACTTGAACCCGCACAACCGTAATGGTCACAGGATTTTAAGTC
>Ga0209745_1000655_pt1 | contig 21009 bp, 12 predicted proteins | sample BarGraNGADG00312_FD_184495 | JGI IMG/M metagenome (GOLD analysis project Ga0209745, IMG submission 184495) | Arctic peat soil microbial communities from Barrow, Alaska - Barrow Graham LP Ref core NGADG0004-312 (SPAdes) (version 2) | ecosystem: Environmental > Terrestrial > Soil > Wetlands > Peat...
GCTGGCCCGCCGCGGGGGGATGGCCGGAGCGGCGCCCCGCCGTACTGGCTGTCCGCCGCGGCCTGCCGATCCGGGCGGAGCCGCCGGACGGATGGTGCGAGGGGGTGGTGGGGGAGGTGGCGAGCCCCGGCGTTCCCGGCCCACGACGACGGCGTCGTCGGCCGGTCCGCGCGGTGGCCGCGACTCCGGCTGGAAGCTGGGGGGGCGCTCCACGGTCAGCCGCAGACCGCTGTGGTGTCGGCCGGGGTGAACGCGTCGACGCCAGGGGTTCGTGCCGGGGTGGGGGTCGTCGGCGGGGTGCTCGCGGTGCCCGGGGCGGTGGTGCCCGCGGCGGTCTCGGTGGGCGCGTCCGGGTCGACCGCCGCACCGGTGGCCACCGGGATGTCGGCGGCGATGTTGGCCCATACCCGGGCGGCGTCCTCGGTCCACTCGACCCGGTTCCGGTTCGAGGCGGCGGGCCGGTTGGGGATGGTGAGGAACGTGATGTCACTCGGGCCGACCGAATGCAGGCTGAAAGCCAGGCCCGTCATGTCGGGGATCGAGCCCAGGCCGCTGCTCACCGTCAGGGAGCGTGTCGTGGCGTTGAGGAACCGGATCAGCTCGGGGACATCCGTGAGGACGTTCATGCCCAGCACCGTGCGGGCCGTCGCGGCGAGGAGCTCCTGCTGGCGACCGATGCGGCTGAGGTCCGAGCCGTCCAGGCCCTCACCGGTGCGGGTCCGGGCGAAGGCGAGGGCGGTCACCCCGTCGAGGACCTGCTGGCCGGCGGTGAGGTCCAGGTGCGCCTTCTGCGAGGAGATGTCCTCGGGGATGCACATCGGCACCCCGCCGATCGCGTCGACCATGTTGACGAAGCCGGCCATCTCGACCACCACGAAGTGATGGATGAATACGCCGGTGATCGACTCGACGGTCTTCTGCGCGCAGGCGGCGGCGTCGCTCGCCTCCCCGCTCTGACCCCCGATCGAGTACGCCGAGTTGAACATGGCGTCGTACTGCGGACGCGAGCTCGAGCCGTCCGCTCGCAGACACTCGGGGATGTCCACCAGGGAGTCGCGGGGGATCGAGACCATCTCGACCCGACTGCGGTCTGCCGAGATGTGCAGGACGATCGTCGTGTCGGCGCGCTCGCCGTCCACGTCGTCGGTGGTGTAGCTCTCGTTGCCCTCGCGGGTGTCACTGCCCAGCACGAGGATGTTCACTGGTGTCCCCGCGTTGGGGTCGGTGGGGTCCGGCGTCGGCTCCGGGGGGCGGAAGCCGCCGAGCAGTTCCTCGACGTCCGCGGTCTCGATGTTGCCCTGCAGCCGGCTGTACGCCGTCGCGACGCCCGTTGCCACGAACGCGAGCGTCGCCGTCGCCATCACCGCTATGGCCCGCCGCACATGGTGGGACCGGAGGCGGCGCGCGTGCGACGGCACGCGGCCCCGCGATGTGGCGTGCCGGGGGTTCACGGGCGTCAGCATATGGCCGCCTGGCCCGCGCGTTGGGGAGCCGGCGGCAAGGGCGCGTGGAGGTGTTGTGCAGGCCTGAGGGGGGCGGGTCGGCCCTGGTCAGCGCTGTGGAGGGGGTTCAGGGACGCCCCAGGCCTCGATAGGTCCAACCGGCCGCCCGCCATCGGGACGGGTCGAGAGCATTGCGGCCGTCGATGATCTGCCGTCGTGCGACCCGTCGGCCGACCTCGGCCGGATCCAGCTCGATGTACTGCCGCCACTCGGTGAGCAGCAGGACGACGTCGGCCCCGTCGACGGCTCTGAGCACGTCGGGCTCGACGGTCAGGTCGGGGTGGGTGCGGCGGACGTTCTCGAGGGCAGCCGGGTCGGTGACGACGACGTGGCTTCCTCGCCCCGCGACGGCTGCCGCCACCGCGAGTGCCGGCGAGTCGCGGATGTCGTCGCTGTCGGGCTTGAACGCCGCTGTCAGCACGGCGACGCGGACACCGCTGAGGTCGCCGCCGCAGGCGGAGGCCGCCAGGTCCACGACGTGCTCGCGTCGGCGCAGGTTGATGGCCTCGACCTCGCGCAGGAAGGTGAGGGCCTGGGGGCAGCCCGTACACCAACCGGTCGGGCGAGATGGTGTCGTGGATCGCGAAGCCCTCGCGGAGGAACTCCGGGTTCCAGACCAGCAGCGCACCGGCGTCGGGCGCCTCGTCGGCCATCCGGGCGGCAATCCGTTCCGCGGTCCCCACCGGGACCGTCGACTTGCCGACCACGACCGTCGGGCCGTCGTCGTGCCGAGCCAGGAGGGGGAGCAGGGCGTCCACGGCGGCGTCCACGTACCGCAGATCGGCGGCGTAGTGGCCGTCCTGCTGGGGGTTCCCACGCAGATGAAGTGCACCTGGGCGCGAGCTGCCTCGGCCATGGCTGTGGTGAACACCAGCCGCCCGGAGGACAGGGCACGCCGGAGCAGGTCGTCGAACCCCGGCTCGTGGAAGGGTGGCTCGCCCGCTGCGAGGCCGGCGATCTTGTCGGCATCCACGTCGATGCCCACCACCTCGTGGCCCAGGTCCGCCATGCAGGCGGCGTGCACCGCGCCCAGATATCCACGGCCGATGACCGAGACCTTCATGGATGCTCCGTTCCCATCAGCCGCTCAGCGGGACAACGCTATCGACGGACTCGATAGCATTCGCGGGATGTCCGACCTACCTTCTGACCGCACTGCGCCTGGCGTCTCGGTGATCCTTCCGGTCCGTGACGAGGAGCAGAACCTTCGTGCTGCCGTCGAACAGGTCCTCAAGCAGGTGTACCCAGGGCCGTACGAGGTGGTTCTGGCGGTGGGCCCGAGCCGCGATCGTACGCAGGAGCTCGCCGACGAGCTCGCCGCAGGGGACCCCCGCGTGCGGGTGGTCGACAACCCCAGCGGTCGGACCCCGGTCGCCCTGAACCGCGCGATCGCCGCCGCCCAGCACGACATCCTTGTGCGGGTGGACGGGCACAGCGAGATCGCGCTCGACTACGTGGCACGGGCGGTCCAGACGCTGCTCGCGACGGGTGCGGCGAACGTCGGAGGGATGATGGTGCCGGTCGGCACCACGCCCTTCGAGCAGGCCGTCGCCCGAGCGATGAGCCGGCCGCTGGGCATCGGCGTGGCGAGCTTCCACACCGGCGGCGTCGCCGGTCCGGCACCGACCGTGTACCTCGGCGCGTTCCGGCGGGACGCGCTGGCGCGGGTCGGAGGCTTCGACGAGTACTTCGTGCGAGCACAGGACTGGGAGCTCAACCACCGCCTGCGGAAGGCCGGCGAGGTGGTGTGGTTCGATCCGGAGCTCGCCGTGACGTACCGGCCGCGCGGCACCTGGTCCGCCTTGGCGCGCCAGTTCTTCCGGACCGGGCAGTGGCGGCGCCAGGTGATCCAGCACTACCCCGAGACCGTCAGTGCCCGCTACCTCGCGCCGCCTGCCGCGGTCCTCGGAGTCGTGGTGGGTGTCCTCGCCACGGTGGTCGGGGCGACCATCGGCCCGCGCTGGCTGCTCGTGGGTGCGGCCGGTCCGCTCGGCTACGGGACCTTCGTCGCGGTTGCGTCCGCCACGATGGGACAAGGGTTGGTGACTGCTGCTCGATGCCGCCTACCGGCGGTGGTTGCGATCATGCAGATGGCGTGGGGGACGGGCTTTCTCCGGGGAGTGCGCCCAGCGGTGGGCAGCGCACCGGCCGAGGACGGCTATCCTGGGTCGGCTCACCAGGACGGACCAGACCGCCAGAACGGGCCGGGGAACCGGCGACGCACTGCGACAGAGGACTGAGCACGATATGGCTGTACGCAACACCGCGCAGGACGCGGTACCCAACTGGGACGCCGAGCTCCAGGTCTACGCGCCGCACCGGGCGGGGCTGCCCGCGTTCGGGCCGTACTTCCGGGCCCTCTGGGCGCGGCTGGCCTTCGTCACCGAGTTCTCCAAGTCGGGAATCAAGGCGGCCAACTCCCAGACCGTGTTCGGTCAGATCTGGCTGATCCTGAACCCGCTGCTGCTCGCGATGGTGTACTTCTTCATCGTCAGCGTCCTCGGCAGTAGTGACGACCCCATGGGCACCTTGGTGCACATCGTGTGTGGCATCTTCATCTTCTACTTCTTCTCCGGCAGCGTCGCGAGCGGTGCCGGGTCGGTGACCGGCGGCGGTCGGCTGATCATGAACATGGCCTTTCCGCGGCTGCTCATGCCGATCGCCATGGTGCGGACCGCGTTCTTCCGCTTCCTGCCGACCGTGCCGGTGCTGTTCATCTTCTTGCTGCTCGGAGACGCCCCGTGGTCCCCGGCAATGCTGCTGAGCCTGGTGTTCCTCGTGCTGCTCACTCTGTTCAGCGTTGGGATGGCGGCCTTCATGGCCACCCTGCAGGTGTACTTCCGGGACACCTCGAGCTTCCTGCCGTACTTCTTGCGGATCTGGCTGTACGTGTCGCCGATCCTGATGTCGCGACAGGTCCTGGAGGCCAAGGTCCCCAGGGGCGTCTTGTTGTGCAATCCGTTGTTCTCGCTGATCGGTGGGTGGAACCAGACCATCCAGGAAGGCACCGTGCCGGCCTGGGACATGTGGCTCGCCGCTGTGGTGTGGTCCGTGGTCGCGCTGGTAGGCGGCTCTTTGCTGTTCATGTCGAGGGAGCGTGACTTCGTTGTCCGTCTCTGATGCCGTCTCTGATCCCGGTGGCACTCACGTGACCACCACGCCCGTCACCCAGCCGGTCCCGGAGATGGGTGCCCCATCGATCACCAAGCAGACCCCGCTGCCCGGCGAGCCGCCGACGGTCTCCGTGCAGGACGTCTCGATCACCTACCGCACCACGTTCGAGAAGGTGCCCACCTTCAAGAGCGCGATCGTGCGGTTCGGCCGTGGTGAGCGGGCCATCCGCGAGGTCCACGCGGTCCAGCACATGTCGTTCGACGTCCCGCGCGGCACGTCGCTGGGCATCATCGGCGCCAACGGTGCGGGCAAGTCGACCCTGATGCGTTCGCTCGCGGGCGTGCTGCCACCCACCAGCGGCCGCATCGAGGTGCGTGGCAAGATCAGCTCGCTGCTGGCCCTCGGCGTCGGCTTCAACGGACAGCTGTCCGGCCGCGAGAACGTGACCCTCGGTGGGCTGGCCGCCGGCCTGTCCCGTGCGGCGGTCGCGGAACGCGCGGAAGAGGTCGCAGCGTTCGCGGAGATCGGCGAGTTCATGGACCTGCCGATCCGGACCTACTCCTCGGGCATGTACCAGCGGCTCGCCTTCTCCGTCTCGGTCCACATGGACCCCGACATCCTGCTGATCGACGAGGCACTCTCCGCGGGGGACGCCTCGTTCAAGGTCAAGGCGGCCGCCAAGATGCAGGACCTGATGGCGTCTTCTCGGGCGATGTTCCTGGTGAGCCACTCGATGGGGAGCATCAAGCAGATGTGCACGGACTGCATCTGGATGCACAAGGGTGAGCTGATGTTGCACGACACGCCCGAGCGTTGCGTTGCCGCCTACACCAAGTTCCTCCAGGTCGGCGAAGAGGCATTCACCTTCGACGACCTCTGAGCCGCATGGACCGAGTCGACGTCAGCATCGTCACGTCGGGCCACGATGTGGCCGATGCGAGGCTGCACCGCGAGGTGGCGGCGTTGGGTCGGGTCGGGTTGCGGGTCGAGGTCCTCGGGTCGGGGCAGGTGGCCGACGGACCACCCGGTGCGATCACCCGGGTGTGGCCTCGCGCCGGCGGCCTGCGCCGAGCCTGGCGTGCGGTCCGCCTCCCGTGGCTTGCGCGGGGGCGGGTCGTGATCGCGCTCGACCCCGACTCGGCGGCAGGCGCGTGGTTCCACCGAGGGCTGCATGCCCTGTCGCGACGTCGGCCGGTGGTCATCGCGGACGTGCACGAGGACTACGCCCTTCTGCTCCGCGACCGCCCATGGGCGACCGGTCTGCGCCGGGTCGGCGGTCACGTCTGGGCGCGGCTCGGTCGGTTCGCGGCCCTCCGGGCCGACCTGCTGGTCGTCGCGGACCAGCAGGTCATGGCCGATGCGCCGGACCGCATCGTGCTGCGCAACCTGCCGGATCGGACGATGCTGCCGGTCCCGACGGAGCGTGACGAGGTGCCCAGGGCCCTTTACGTCGGAGATCTGCGCCGTAGCCGGGGTCTGTTCGCGATGCTGGATGCCGTGGAGCAGTCGCCGGGGTGGATCCTGGACCTGGTCGGTCCGATCGCGGCGGTCGACCGGGCGGCGGCCGAGGCCCGGATGGCCGCGACCGGGCTGCGCGGCAGGGTGCGTGACCACGGTCGTCTGCCGCCACGGCAGGCCTGGGAGCTCGCCCGTGGCGCGTGGGTGGGTCTGCTGCTGCTCGAGGACACCCCGGCGTTCCGCGGCGCCGTGCCGAGCAAGCTCTACGAGTACCTGGCGTGCGGGCTGGCGGTCCTCACCACGGACCTGCCCCGTTCCGCGGACCTGGTCACCACCACCGGCGCGGGGATCGTGGTGGACGGCGTCGACGACGCCGCGGCGACGCTGCGCCGGTGGACGCAGGACGGCGCGCCCCTGGACGAGCTGCGGGCTGCCGCACGCCGGTGGGCCGAGCACGAGGCAAGCGAGCCGGCTGCGGAGTTCGCCGATGCGGTGCGGCGCCTGGTCGAGTCGAGCTGAGTCGAGGCAGCGTCGCGACCCCGGCCCGAGCTCCTTCTCCGGGGTGGACGCGTCCGGCCGGGCCTACTGGGGGGACGCTGGACGGGAGACCGAGGTGATGTCGAGGGCGTCGTCGCGCCACGCCTCCTCGGGGAGCTCGCCGAGGAGCTCGGCGTAGATCTCCCGGACCCGGGCGGCCTGGGCTGCCCAGGAGAACCGGTGACGCAGCTCGGCGTCGTCTCGGATCCGGCGCCGGATCCGATCCTGGTCCGCCAGGACGGTCGAGACCGCGGTGACCAGGCCCGCCACGTCGTCGGCGGGGTAGACCGCGCCCAGGTCGAGCTCGTCGACGAGGCGGGCCTGCGCCGGGGTGTCACTCGTGACGATGGGCACACCGGCCACCAGGTACTCGCAGAACTTGTTGGTGACGGCGACGTCGTGGTTCGGCCCACGGAGCAGGGTGCTCAGGCCGATCGACACCGTCGAGAAGTAGTGCGTCACCAGCTCGGGCGCCACGTAGTCGGCGAGATGGAGACGGTCGGCCACACCGATCTCCTGGGCCTGCTGGACCAGGGCCTCCACCACGTAGTTCCGACGGTTGGTGACCACTGCGAGGTGCACACCGGGCAGCTCGGCCAGGGCACCTACCGCCGTGTGCACCCCGCGAGCGCTGTTCACCCCACCGCCGTAGACCAGCAGCGGGACGTCGTCGCTGAGCCCGACCACCTCGCGCAGGGTGCGGAAGCCTTCGGGTGGGGGTGCGACGGTGGGGGCGTTGAGCACGACGTCGGGGTGCCGCTCGAGCGCGTGGTCCGCCGTCAGGCGGTCCGCAAGGGGTTCGGAGACCGTCACGATCCGGTCGGTCTCGCCGATGAACTCCTTCTCGAGTGCGCAGTAGGCGCCCACGGTCCGGGCGGGGATGAACGCCACACCGGGGATGTACTCGTGCGCGTCGTACACCAGCCAGGGGTGGCGGCCGGCCGCACGAGCCCGGCGGACGGCGCCCGCCGCGACCCCGAGCATGAAGACGTCCTGGACGTGGACGACGTCGGCGTCCAGGCCGTCGAGCAGCGCGCCGACGACGCGATCGTCCTCGACGATCTCCGGCAGGATCGTTCGCCAGGGAGACTGCGTCGGGTCAGCGCGGTACCGGCGGATCTCGGCCTCGCGGAGCCGCGCGATCTCGTCGTCCGACGGGCCGGGGCTGCTGGTGGTCCGGGTGCGCAGAGCGGCCAGGCGGGTCCACGCCCGCGGCACGAGCAGGGCCACGGAGAGCACGCGGCGTCGCAGGCCCTGCTCCGCACGGATGCGACGGGTCCAGCGGATGACCTGCGCGCGCGCGGCCCGGTGCTCGTCCGGCGTCCGGTACCCGAACCGGAACACGATCCCCAGCTGGCCGCGGTGCTTGCGGGTCGTGGTGCTCGTCGGCGCGGGCACGGACTCGATGATGACGCGGGCCCCGCCCAGGTCGAACTCCTGGCGCTCGCCCTTGCGGGTGATCCCGACGGCCGTGACCCGCAGACCGAGCGAGACCAGCGTCGCGACGTACTTGAGCACGCGGGCATCGGAGAGCACGTCATTGCCGGGAATGACGACCACATGGGGACGGGGGCTCATCCGGGTGCCGGGTGCCTTGTCGAGGAAGCCGCCGAGCTGGCGGACGGAGAAGCGTCCGTCGTGGACGGTGCGGACGAACTCGGGACCGGAGCGAGCGATCTCGAGGGACCGGTCGCGATCGGCGACGAGGTCTCGCACCACCTTGCCGATGTTGTCCGGCTCGGCCTGGACGATCGGGAGCTCGATGCCGGTCGCCTCGAGCACCCGACGCCGGATGTCCTCGGTCACGTTGCCCACGACGACTCTTCCTGCCGCCATCGCCTCGCAGGCGGCCACTCCGTAGCTCCCCAGCCGGAACTGGTCCAGGACGACATCAGCGGTGGTGTAGACGCCCGGCATCTCGGCGGACGGGACACCCGTGATGCGTCGGTAGGAGATCGTCCCTTCGTCCACGAGCGATCGCAGGGCCTCCTCGATGAGGTCGGTCCCCTTGACCCGGGAGTTGCTGGGTGCGTGGGCGACGACCGGGACGGCGCGGACCAGGGGTGACTCCTCGTTGCGCCAGCGATTCGGGTCCACGACCACCGGGCACCAGGTCGCATGGGGGACGTCGTCGAGCAGGTCTGGGGTGGAGACGAAGACCGGACCGTCGAAACGAGCGAGACCGTCGAGGTTCTTGCGGGCCTTCGCCTCGAGCTGTCCCACGACGTCCCAGTCCCGGTCGAGGAACGGGGACCACGGGTGTGCCTGTGCGTGGCGGCTGGGCAGGCGCACGTCCGTGCCGTGCGCGATCATCGCGACCCGGACGCCGCGCTTCTCCAGCGCACGGGCCTCCGCGAAGCAGTTCAGCTGGAACAGGTCCGCGAACAGCGGTCGTTCTGCCTCGATGATGACGTGGGTGAAGCCGGACGCGACGTAGGTGAGCAGCTCGCGCTGCCAGCGCCTGTTGCGCCGGTAGATGAGTGCGGTGACCGTGTAGTCAGTGGGGAAGTCGAAGCCACCCGGGATGTCGAGCGCGTACGACACGCCATCGGCGTCCGGTCGGAGCCGCCGGATCGCGTCGACCCACAGGGCCCCTTGACCAGCGAAGTTCGCCGGCCCGATGAACACCCGTGTGCCGGTCTCGGGCACCGGAGGGAGCTCCTGGGCTGGGACGAGGTCGCGAGGATCGACCGGAGTACTCGATCGGCCTGTCATCAGGCGGCGGACGAGCCCGGGTGGCAGGTGCCAGCGCAACCAGGTGATTCCCCGGTTGACCGGGTCGGGGAGCAGGTGCCGGTGCCGGGCAAGCCACCGCACGGGTGTCACGACGAGAGTCCGGAAGAGGCGAGCCCGTGGGCGCGCGAGAGTGCGGTCACGTTGAGGTGAGCCCTTCGAGTGCGCGTTGACGGCCAGCGTGGCCATCCTAGGCCGTCTGCTGCTCATCCTGCTTCACCGACCACGGCGGGTGAAATTCGGCGCACCGGTGTCCCGACTTGTCTGATTGGCCGCCCGGATGCGGCCGATGACGGCAGAAAGGTCGGGTGACTGGTGTGGCGCATGTTCCCTGTGGGGCTGGGATCGCCCATGATGGGGAGGTCCATGCGATCCGATCCGGGAGACCGCCATGCGCTCGCTCGCCCGTCCGTGGCTGGTTGTCGCTCTCAGTGCACTGATCGCGGTGTCGGGAGCGCGGGCCGTCGCGTCGCCCGCCACCGAGGTCCCGCCGCCCTCCGAGCCCGCGGACTCGGCGAACGCCGAGGCCGCGACGGCCGCCGCTGCCCTGGACGAGGTCGATCCGGTCGGCCGCGCAGAGCCGGAGGTCGAGGCGCCCGCGACCGTTGACGGAGCTCTCGCTCTGGGCGCGGCAGACGTCTCGATCGCCGTCGCGGACGAGACCGGGGCGGCCGGTGCCGACCAGCTGATCGTCGGGCTCACCGCGCCCCTGGACGTCACCACGCACGACGTCGTCGTGATCGGCGCCAGCTGGCTGCTGTCCTCTGCGGTTGTCAGCGTCGACCTGCGCGTGCTGTGGGGCGAGGAGTGGGGCGACTGGGAGACCCTCGAGGTCGACGACGAGAGCGAGGGAGTCGAGCGGGCCGGGACCGAGCCGTACTTCCTGACCGACGGGGACGACGTCCAGGTCCGCCTGATGACCGACGACGGCTCGACCCCGCGGGACGCTCGGCTGGACGTCTACGGCGTCGACGTCACGTCCGAGGATGTTCGCTCCAGCCAGCGGGTCTCCGGCTTCGGGACTGCCATCCCGATCGCCGCCTCGGGGACCCTCGCGGAGACGACGCCCAGCGCATCCGCCGGGAGGCTCCCGGCGTCGACGAACACGCCTGCACCGACCATCCGATCCCGCTCGGCCTGGGGCGCCGTGGCGCCGTCCGGCGACATGAACATGGGCGTGGTCCGGGGGGTCACCCTCCACCACACGGCCGGCAGCAACGACTACACATCGGCCGACGTGCCCGCGATCCTGCGCGGGATCCAGAACTACCACATGCAGTCCCGCGGCTGGTCGGACATCGGCTACAACTTCCTGGTCGACCGCTACGGCGGCATCTGGGAAGGCCGTTCCGGCGGGATCCTCAACACCCAGGCGGGGGTCCACGCTTCCTCGTTCAACGGGTACACGTCGGGCGTCTCCGTGATGGGCAACTTCGACGGCAGCGCCACGGTGACCACCGCGATCAAGAATGCCCTGGCCTCGCTCATCGCCTGGAAGCTGGCCCTGCACGGCGTCCATGTCGGTGGGGTGATGAGCATCAACGGCCGGACCTACCCGACGATCGTGGGGCACAAGGACGTCCCCGATGCGTCGACGGCGTGTCCGGGTTCGAACCTGTACGCGTTCTTGCCCACCCTGCGGATCATGGCCGCCCAACGGCAGCTGTTCCCACGTTCGCCGATCCATCATGACCTGGACCTCGACGGTGCCCCGGATGCGGCTGTGCTCAGCGGGGCGGGAAGGGTCTACACCGGCACCGACGAACAGCTCTCGTCCGCCGTGCAGATCGGCACCGGCTGGAACGTCATGGATCTGATCGTGGGCACCCCCTCGATGCGGGGGACCTCGGCGGTCGACCTCGTCTACCGCGAGAGCCTGACCGGGCGCTTGTCGGTCTACCACGGCGACGGGCACGGCGGCTTCACCGGCAAGACCGTCTGGGGCTACGGCTGGAACGCCATGAGCGCCGTGGTGGGACCCGGCGACTGGACGGGCGACGGTCGGGCGGACCTGATCGCCGTGAACCGCGAGACCGGGAGCCTGTACCTGTATCGCGGCGACGGGCGGGGCGGGCTGTCGTCCGCGGCGGAGATCGGCCACGGCTGGCTCGGCATCCGATCGGTGATGGCGGCCGGCGACATGAACGGCGACGGCGCAACGGACCTGGTGGCCATCGTGGACGACACGAGCGAGCTCCTCATCTACCCGGGGAACGGGGCAGGTGGGTTCAAGCCGGTGATCAACCTCGGGGGTGGCTACGAAGACGCGGACGTCGCGGTCGGGATCGCCGACCTCACCGGCGACGGAGCCAACGACATCGTGGTCCGCGACGCGGTGACCGGTGAGATGACCACGGTGGCCGGGACCGGGACCGGCGAGATCTCCGCGATCAACACCTGGGGCAGCGGGTGGAACGCCAAGGGTGCTCTGGTGTCCGCGGCCAACTGGAACGGCAACGGACAACCGGTGCTCATCACCTTCGACCGGTCGACCGGCCTGCTGTACTCCTACGAGGCGAGCCGGGTCGCCCGGTTCACCCAAGCGAACTCGATGGGTCTGCCGACCGGGACGACGGCCCACGTCGTGGTCGGGGACGTGACTGGCGACGGAGCCCCGAGCGTTGTCACGAGGGATGCCGCCGGGGACCTGTTCCTGCACATCGGCACGGGCACGGGGACGTTCGAACCGCCCCTGCACGTCGGCTCCAAGTGGAACGGCATGCGGCAGATCGCGGCGGCCGGCGACTTCGACGGCGATGGGATCGACGATCTGCTCGCGCTCTCCACCAGCGGGACGCTGTACGTGTACCCGTTCGCGAGCGACGGATCGGGTGCCCTCAGCGCCGACAGCTACACGATCGGCGTCGGCTTCGCGGACTACCGCGTGTTCGGGGTCGGTGGCTGGGCCACCGGCTCCGTCGCCGACGTCCTCGCGATCAACCGGTCGACCGGTCAGCTGCGGTGGTTCCTCGGCCACGGCCGCGGGGGCCTGACCGGTGGCACGGTCATCGGGAGCGGGTGGGCCGACCTGGATGTCGTGGCCCTCGGCGACCTGACCGGCTCGGGGAACAACGACCTCTTGGCGCGTCACATGACCACCGGCGCCTACAGCGTCTACACGGCGAACGGCCATGGCGGCTTTGCGGGCGTGCGCTCGGTCGTCGGCGTCCCCGCCCTCGCCGGGGCCCAACCGTGACGATGCGAGCTCTGGTCGCCGTCGGGCTGACCGCGGTCCTGGTCGCTGTCGGGCTCACGGTCCCGACCGCCCCGGCCGAGGCCTTTGTCGGCGTGACGATCCAGGGCCGCGGCTACGGGCACGGCATCGGCATGTCGCAGTACGGAGCGAAGGGGCGAGCGGAGGCGGGCCAGACCTACTCCCAGATCCTCGCTGCCTACTACCCGGGCACCACGTTGGCGGTGGCCGACGATGCCGCGCCGATCACGGTGTGGATCGAAGAGGACACCGACAACAACGAGACCTGGGTGATCGCCGAACCGAACATGGTCCTGCAGGGCTCCAACCCGGAGCTCGGCACGTCCGCCTCCGCCGCGCCGGTGCCGGAGACGATCGCCGGGCCGGGCAGCGTGCAGGTCACGCCCACGGCCTGGCGACTTCGGCTCGTCTCCCGGACGTTCGTCCTCGAGGGCTACTACAGGGGGTCGTGGTACCCCAACGGCAGCGACGCGATCACCACCACGTTGTCGAACCAGAACCGCGCGACCTTCACGGCGGCGGACGGCACCGTCCGCATCATCGTCGGGTCGACGTACCGCGAGCACCGAGCCGCCGTCAGTGCGAATCGCATCCCAGGCACGTCACCGCCGGTCGTGCGGACGACCGTCACGCTGCCGATGGGCGAGTACCTCAAGTCGGTCGTCAAGGCCGAGATGCCTGCGAGCTGGTCGGCCGCAGCGGTCCAGGCACAGGCCGTGGCCGCGCGGACCTACGCCAGCTACGACCGGGACGTCGCCAGCAGGCCGTGGTGGTACGACACATGCAACTCCACGTCGTGCCAGGTGTACAAGGGCGTCGGCGACTACACGGGGGCGGGAGTCCTGGTCACCTCCTTCGAGCACCCGCTGGCCACCGCGGCGGTGGCGGCGACCGCCGACCGGATCCTCACCTGGGGCGGACGGCCCGCCTTCACGCAGTTCAGCGCATCGAACGGGGGGTACTCCGTCACGGGGTCCCAGCCGTACCTGGCTGCACAGTCCGACCCCTTTGACGCGTACCCGACGTGGACGGTCACGCTGAGCGCGGCGACGATCTCGGCGGCGTACCCGACGATCGGGGCGTTCACCTCGCTCGCGGTCCTGGCCAGGGACGGGAACGGATCGTGGGGAGGGCGCGTCACATCGGTCCGGATCACCGGCACGGCGGGTTCGGTCACGGTGGCCGGCACCGCCTTCCGGACGGCCCTCGGCCTCAAGTCGACCCTGTGGATCCCGACGAGTGTCCATGCACCGGTCCAGGCGCCTCAACGGGACTGGAACTCCGACGGTGGCAGCGATCTGATCGGTCGGGCCCCGGACGGGAAGCTGTACCTGTTCCCCGGGCTGCCCGGTGCGACCTGGGCCCGCCGGGCCCAGATCGGCAAGGGCTGGAACACGATGCGGCTGATGACCCAGGTGTTCAACTTCGGCGGCACCCACCGACCCGAGATCATCACGACCGACCAGCAGGGGCTGCTGTACCTGTACCCGGGTGACGGGCGCGGGAGCTTCACGGCGTCGGTCCGGCTCGGGCAGGGCTGGTGGGGCTTCGACATGCTGATCGGGACCGACGGATGGCATGCCTCAGGGCAGCCGGGGCTGTTGGCCCGCAAGGCGGCCACGGGGCAGCTGCTCTACTACCCGGGCACCGGTGCGGGCGGCTTCGGCGCGACCCGTGACCTTGGCACGGGCTGGAACGACTACGACGCTCTGCTCGTGGCCGGCGACTGGGACGGCGACGGACACCCGGACCTGATGGGCCGGGAGGCTGCGACCGGCGACCTCTACCTGTGGCGGGGCGACGGCTCCGGTGGGTTCCTCGGCTCGATGGAGATCGGCCACGGCTGGGGCGGGATGGACGAGATCGTCGGCGCCGGCGACTGGGACCGTGATGGCCAGTACGACGTGATCGCGCGTGAGGACACCACCGGCGCGCTGTGGCTGTACCCGGGCGATGGCATCGGTGGCTTCCTGGCCCCCAGGCAGGTGGGAAACGGTTGGGTCGGCTTCACCCTGGTCAAGTAGCGGGAGTGTGACGAAGGCCTCGGCGCCGCCCGATGGGGCGCCGAGGCCTTCGTCACACTCCGTCGCTGCTCAGCCGCGCCCGATCACAACCCTGGTGACACCCTGCCAACGGCTCGCGTCGGTCACGTTGCGCCCGTCGACCAGGGCCGCAACCCCGGGCAGGTCGCTCGCGGAGAGCGTTCGGTACTCGGGGTGGTCGGCCTGCAGAACCGCGGCGTCGACCGGCTCCCCCAGGTGGTAGGCGCTGAAGCCGTAGCCGGCCAGCTCCTCGTCGGTGAACATCGGGTCGTGCACCAGCGCCTGCGCGCCCTCGGCCTTGAGCGCCTCGACAGTCGGGAAGACCCCCGAGAAGGCGGTCTCCTTGACCTTGCCGCGGTACGAGGCGCCGAGCACGACGACCCGCTTGCCGGCCAGCGACCCGCCGGCGGCCTCACGCAGCAGCGAGATGGCATACGCAGGCATCGCCGAGTTGGCCTCGCGCGCGGCGCGGACGACCGTGGCGTCCGGGTCCGTGTACAGGTACAGCCGGGGGTAGACCGGGATGCAGTGCCCGCCGACGGCGATGCCGGGCAGGTGGATGTGGCTGTAGGGCTGGGAGTTGGAGGCCTCGATCACCGCGTGCACGTCGATGCCGTGCTGGGCGGCGAATCGCGCGTACTGGTTGGCCAGTGCGATGTTGACGTCCCGGAAGGTCGTCTCGGCGAGCTTGGACAGCTCGGCGGCCTCGGCCGAGCCGAGGTCCCACACACCGTTCCCGCGGGGCAGGTCCGGACGGTCGTCGAAGTCCAGCACCGCCTCGTAGAACCTCTTGGCCACCGCGGCGCCCTCCGGGGAGAGTCCGCCGAGCAGCTTGGGGTAGCTGCGCAGGTCCGCGAAGACTCGACCGGTGAGGACCCGTTCGGGTGAGAAGACGAGGTGGAAGTCGACGCCCTCGGTCAACCCGGAGATCTCCTCGATCAGCGGCTTCCACTTGGTGCGGGTGGTGCCGACCGGGAGGGTGGTCTCGTAGGAGACCAGCGAGCCGGGCGTCAGGTACTCGGCGAGCGATCGGGTCGCCGACTCCATCCAGCCGAAGTCCGGCTGCCACATCGTGTCATCCACGAACAGCGGAACCACCACGACGACCGCATCCGCTCCGGGCACCGCGTCCGCGTAGTCGGTGGTGGCCCGCAGCCGACCCGCCGGCACGAGCTCGGACAGCTTCTCCTGCAGGTGCGCCTCGCCGGGGAACGGTTCCGTCGCGGCGTTGACCAGGTCGACGGTGTGTCTGTTCACGTCCACGCCGACGACGTCGTGTCCCTTGGATGCGAACTGCACGGCGAGTGGGAGTCCGATCTTTCCCAGGGCGATGACAGCGATCTTCACGTGGTGTCCTTGTCAGACCTCGGCGGTGTGGGCCCAGTCCAGGCCGGACCTAGAATAGCCGCTGTCCCGGGTTGCGCTGTGGGGCCAACAGCCCTGGTGGGCCGCTTGGGTGACGACTTCCGGGTGCTTTCTGGTCGGGTAGCATGCTGCCTGGCCCTGGTGGTCATCCGCAGGGGACGTGACGTGTGATGGAACAGGAGCCAGGCATGGCGAGGGAAACCCACCCCCTCCTGAAGAGGCTGCTCGGCGCGGTTGCCACACCGCGTGTCGCCCTGCTCCGGGCTGGGGTCGATCGCCTGCAGCGGGAGCTCGATGAGGCCCTGCGTGTCCGTGATGCCGCCGTGGCGACGTCGGCGGCGCACGAGCGTGGCAAGCGTCAGGCGCTCCGGGCCTACAACCGCTACGCCTCCGCGATGCGTGCCCTGGACCGCTACGAGCACGACTCCCTGACGCCGGGGATGCCGGGTTGGAGCGAACGCTGGGCGGAGGATCGGCGCAGGGTCCTTCTCTTCGCCCCCAAGGACCATGCCGGCTCGATGGTGCAGTGGGCTCGGGCCATCAACGCGTCGACGGAGTGGGCAGCGCGCGCCGTCAGCGTGACGCCGCACGAGTTCGGCTACGCGACGGACCTCTCCTACGGGGTGGTCGAGCACCTCGATCACCATCTCAACCGCTTGCTCGCCGAGGCGGACGTCATCCACGTCAAGGACGAGGACGGCTTCCGGACCGGCCGGAACCAGCTGCCCGCCGACTCCCTCAGCCGGCACGGGAAGCCGATGGTCTTCACGCTGTATGGCAGCGTCTCCCGCGAGCGACAGGACGAGCGGGACTACCGGGCGTACGTCGACACCTTTGATGCGACCGCGAGTCTGACCCCCGATCTCAGCTTCGAGTGGCTCCGATGCCCGGCGTTCGTGGGCCACGCCTTCGACACCGAGGGCACCGACGTGACCTGGACGGATGCGCGGTCGGTCGGACACTCGCCGAGCCAGCCTCTGGTGAAGGCCACCGATGCGTTCATGACCGCGGCCGAGCGTCTGCGTGCCGAGCGGGGGATCGAGATCGACCTGATCACGGGTGTGTCGAACCGCGAGTGCGTCGAGCGGAAGTCGCGGCTGGGCATCTTCTTCGATCAGGCGGGACGCAACTACGGCAGCGGGCGCGTGATCGGCTGGTACGGCAATGCCGGGCTGGAGTCGGCGGCGCGCGGGGTGCCGACCATCGCCCACCTGTCCGAGCAGGCCTTCGACCGGGCCGCCCTGGGCGGCGCTGACGTGCGGGATGCCTGCGGGATCATGAACACGGGGACGGGCACCGAGGCGATCTACGCGACGATGCGTGACTTCTTCGAGCTCGACGCCGCGGAGCGAGCCGTGTGCTCGAAGACGACCCGTGCCTGGGTCGAGAGCTTCCATGGGTTCTCGGCGGTGGGCCCCCGTCTGGAATCGATCTACGCGACCCTTGTCTGACCGGGTGGCGGGCCGCGGCGAGTGCTGCGGGATCCACGTGCAGGGTCAGAACCGCTCGTGACGATCCGCGCGGCATCGCGCCTACACTGTCCGCTGGCCCGCGCGCCCCGCAGGCCCGGGCGGAGGACCGCGAGAAGGGATTCGCTGGTGCAGGTGTTGAGTGTCGTCGCCCAGGTGACCATGCGATGACCGGGCTCGCAACCACGCCGGTCGCGGCGCCTCCGGCGGTCGCCGGACCGCGTTCGCGGGGGAAGGGCTTCCGGCCGGAGATCCAGGGACTGCGGGCGGTCGCTGTCCTGCTCGTCGTCGCGTTCCACCTGTATCCGAATCGCGTGGCGGGTGGCTACGTCGGCGTCGACGTGTTCTTCGTCATCTCCGGGTTCTTGATCACCGCGCACATCCACCGCGAGCTCGTCTCGACCGGGTCCGTGTCGCTGCGCCGGTTCTGGGCCCGCCGGATCCGTCGTCTGCTGCCGGCTTCGTTGCTGGTCCTGGCGGTCACCGGGGTAGCCGTTATCGCCCTCGTCCCCGCGACCGTCTGGTCCTCGACGGCTCGTCAGATCGGGGCGAGCGCGCTGTACGTGCAGAACTGGGTGCTGGCCGGCGACGCTGTCGACTACATGGCCGCCGACAACATCCCCACGGCCGTCCAGCACTACTGGTCGCTGTCGGTGGAGGAGCAGTTCTACTTCGTGTGGCCTGCGCTGCTGCTCGGCCTCGCCCTGCTGCATCGCCGGTCGGGCAGCGCGGCAGGTGCCCAGCGTCGGTACCTGATCGGCGGTCTGGTCGTGCTCGTCGGCGCGTCGTTCGTCTGGTCGGTGCTGGCCACGGCCCGGGACCAGGCCTCGGCCTACTTCATCACCCCGACGCGCGCGTGGGAGTTCGGGGCCGGCGCGCTGCTGGCGCTCGCCGGGGCGGAACGGCTCCGGGGCGACCGCTGGCGGGGGCTGGCCGGCTGGGCGGGACTGGTGGCGATCGTCGTTGCGGGACTGGCCTTCAGCAGCGCCAGCCTGTTCCCGGGCTGGATCGCCGTGCTCCCGGTGCTGGGAACGGTGGCGGTGATCGCGGCCGGATCCTCGGGTGGACGGTGGGCCCCGGCCTGGTGGCTGTCCCTGGCGCCGATGCGGTTCATCGGCGACGTCTCGTACTCGGTCTATCTGTGGCACTGGCCGCTGATCATCGTGTGGCCGTACGTGACCGGCGTCGGGCTGCGCACGCGCGACAAGCTCGCGATCGTGGTCGCCACCGTGCTGCTGGCGTGGGCGAGCAAGGCCTGGGTGGAGGACCCGGCTCGGGTGCGTCCCTTGCTCGCTGCGGCGCCGTGGCGCAGCTACGCGTTCGCCGTGGTGGGGATGTCAGTGGTCGTGGCAGGGGCCGCAGGAGTGCTGGCCGAGGTGGACCGCAGGGCCGACGCCGCCGCTGTGCAGCGCGCCGCCGCGATTGCCTCGGACTGCTACGGTCCGCACGCACTGGACCCGGGGAGCGGCTGCGAGCCGCCGGAGGGCAACGGCGAGCTGATCCCGCCACCCGAGGTGGTGGCGATGCAGAACCAGGAGCCGCTGTACCCGGGGTGCCAGGCGGGCATCACGTCGACGGCGCTGCGGACCTGCGAGCTGGGGGTTCCGCGCCTGGGCGCGGAGCGCGTGGTCGCGCTCGTCGGGGACTCCCACGCGACGCAGTGGTTCCCTGCGTTCGATCAGCTCGGTCAGGAGCTCGGCTGGCACGTGGTCACCTACGCCAAGTCCTCGTGCCCGTTCACTCAGGCTCAGCGAGTGCTGGAATCGGAGCAGACCGACGAGGCGATGCTCAGCTGTGTGGCGTGGCGCGATGGGGTGCGAGAGCAGCTTCTCGCGGACGAGGACATCTCCTACGTGTTCACCGCCGCGTTCAGCAGTGCCTACGGGTTCACGGACTCCGTCGATGATCCGGTCTCCGATCCCGGGACGGACGGGTTCGAGGCGATCTGGGCGGACCTGGTTGCTGACGGTCACGAGGTGTTCGCGCTGAGCGAGGTCCCGTTGACGCAGGGCGACAACGTGCCCAACTGCCTTGCGGCTCACCCGGGCGACCGGATGGCGTGCGCGGTGCCTCGAGAGACGGCCGTGCCACGGAGCCTGCTCAGCGAGGCGGTGCGCGACATGGCCGACCCGGACGTCCACCTGATCAACCTGATCCCACAGTTCTGCGACGACGAGACGTGCTACCCGGTGGTCGGTGACGTGATCGTCTTCCAGGACTACAGCCACCTGTCCGCCGACTACGTCGCGGCTCTGGTGCCGTACTTGCGCGACAGGATTGCCCAGGTAGCGGGAAGCTGACCGGCCGCGGGTTGCCCGGGCGGCCGCGGTCGCATCGGAGTCCGAGCCGTTCCGGTGGGGGACGTCAACCGCGATGGTCGCGCGGGACGTCGCGCTGTCGACAGCCGCGACCGTAGCCACGAGCGCAATCGCAGGTGCCGCGCGGGGAGTGCCCGCGCCGAGCGTTTCGTGCGGACCGATGCAGCGAGCGCGCAATCGGACATTCCGCCGACATCGGCGCGTAGCGCCGCATTCGTGACATTCACGGACACCACCCGACCGTGCGTGAAGTTGGCGCTTTAGTGCTTTCGGCATCTGCCGATAGGTAACTACGAGGGTGCGTCGCGATCCGCTTCTGAATGGGGTCGCATCGCCACAAATGGAAGGACATCCGCCATGCGGCGTCGGCTGGTCCCGCTCCTTGTCGTTGCTGCCGTTGTGCTGTCGGGAGCGCCCGGCGCGGTTGCCGGGGAGGCGGAGTCGACCGTCGAGGGTGAAGTCCAGCGCTTCAGCATCGAGATGCTCGACGGCTCGGCGGTCGAGCTGACCGTCGTGGTCCCCGAGGACGGCGAACCGGTCCGGGTCCGCAACGAGGACCTCGAGGACGTCGGCACCGGGGCGATCGCCGAGGTGGTCGTCGCGGAGGTCTCCGAGGAGTCGCAGGAAGTCACCGACCCTGAGGGCGGAGCGGTTGCCCTCGACGTGGCGGTGCTCGACGAGACCGAGGCTCAGGCTGCCGAGGAACCGATTCTTGCCGAGGCCCAGGGCACGGTGCGGATGGCGCACATGGTGCTCGGACGAATCGGCTCCCAGTCTGCCGACTCGGTGACCCTGTCGACCTTGGCCACCGACATCACGCACGATGTCGGTCCGTACTGGTCCGACTCCACGGGCGGCCAGCTGGCGTTCGGTCTGGGATCGCAGACGTCCGCGGGGTCGTACGGCGGCTGGGGCAGCACGTCGACCTGCACCACATCCCAGATCCTGGGTGCTCTCGACTGGAGCGCAACGATTGCCGGCGTGGCGCCGACGTACAACCAGGGTCGCCACTCGGTGCTGTACACCCCGAGGCTTGCGGCGTGCGGCTTCGCCGGCGTCGCCCACGTCGCCGACGGCGGCTCGGCCTGGGTCAACGGCACGAACGGCACCCGCTGGGCCGTGATGGCGCACGAGCTCGGGCACACCGTGACCCTCGGCCACTCGGACTCACGGGTGCAGTGCTCAGGGCCGGACGGATCGAGTGAGCAGTGCGTGGCCGGGGCGTACGGGGACGCCTACGACGTGATGGGCACCTCG
>Ga0209745_1000656_pt1 | contig 20982 bp, 23 predicted proteins | sample BarGraNGADG00312_FD_184495 | JGI IMG/M metagenome (GOLD analysis project Ga0209745, IMG submission 184495) | Arctic peat soil microbial communities from Barrow, Alaska - Barrow Graham LP Ref core NGADG0004-312 (SPAdes) (version 2) | ecosystem: Environmental > Terrestrial > Soil > Wetlands > Peat...
AAGAGAACAACAGCTAGAACCTCTGCCGGTTCACTCCTCTTCCCTCGATCCATCGTTCTCGGTAAAGAAATGCAATATATAAAAGTCTTTTGCAGTCGGCGCATCTTCATCTACGGCGGTTATGAGTTTTTCAACTTTCTTAGATCGATATTATTTTCGCACAATGATTTCCAATCAGAAGATGTTATTACTTAAGCAATCTTTAATAGGTTCCGTGTCAGATCACATCGCCAAAGGGATTTCTTTGGGCGCAGATGATCCGGAATTAAAAGAGAGGCTGAAAAGAATAGTCGATGGCATGATCGCGGCTAAATATCGAGTGGTGCGTGGAGAGATCGCAGAAGGCTGCGAGGTCTCAAGTAACGGATTCCGGTTCTATGTGGGAAGATACTTCGGCCAGATTGGATCGATGGAGATGGATGAGCGCTCAAACGACGAATTCCGTCAATCAGTTCCCATTCTACCTTATATCGTCTCCTTCCAAGTGGGAAGAATGCCTGACCGAAAGAGGCCGATCCTCTCCATTATTTGCACCATTGGCCTTGACGATATTCTAACAAATTTCTCTCTAGGCCCTGAGGAGAAGGGAGCTCTACTGAGAGACATCAGACTTGGCAGACGGCCTAATAGCGAAATTGGAAAAGAGATCTCTGGCGTGGAACTGAAATTGGCAAGAATGGATGTGAATTTGGATATCTACAGGTTTACAGAGCTATACTATGTCGTTCTTTCAATGCCCGTAGATGTGCGGAAACCTAACGAAGAGAATCGGCACTGATGATGAGCTAATTTGCAGAGTCTTCCTCCTGCCAGACCAGGTTGCTCATCTGGCGATCATCAATATCTTGGCTGTCGAAGACCACCAGCTCAAAGAGGACTTCATTCTCGCTCAATTCAGCCTGGATTTCGTAGCTATCTGCAATCGCTTCGAATATCTCTTCGTCCATATCCAGGCCATGTTCAACCTCAAAGCCTTCAATCTCATCCAGAGAAAAGCCGTGATCTGCCGCCGCCTTTGCCTTGATAAGCTCGAAGACCTTTAACTCCTCTGCGGCTGCTATATAGATTCTGAAACCATCGATCTTGTCATCGATGAAGTCTATTTGGAGCCGCAAATGCCAGGGATCATCGGCTATTATAAGATCTCTTTTATTTTTCAGATCCTCGATCAGAGCCCTGGAGATCTCGAGCTCTTCCTCCGCCTGGTGCATGGCCATGAAGAGAGTTGAGTGCTCATGTGCGACATCATCGATGATCTCCTTCCAGAGATCGTAAGTAAGGCTGTACACGGGTAAGAGCTCCCAAGGATGTTGGTTCATATACTGATTTTGGTCGAATATGTGGGTTATTTGTTATTGCTATTGGCTATTCAACTTTTTCCCAAAGATCACCCCACCGCGGAGGTCTCCTTATTTCACGTTGGCCTTTTTGAGATCAGAGACGAACTCGTCCATCAAATTCCTATTCCTCAAAACCGCAGCGGGATGATAAGTTATAAGAAAGCGGCCCTGTTGGATCTGTCCACGCAAATTTGTTACGCCCTGCATACCCAGGACGGCCTGAGTTGCAGTATTTCCCATCAGGCAGACAATTCTGGGATGTACCAGATCTATTTGGGCCTGCAAATAGGGGTGACATAGATTGATCTCTTCTTTCTTTGGCTTTCTGTTTTCCGGGGGGCGGCATTTAACGACGCTGGTTATAAAGACCTCGGATCTCTCCAGACCCGCCTGTAATAGGGCCTTATCCAGCAGCCTTCCCGCTCGCCCAACGAATGGCAATCCTTTAAGATCTTCCTCCCGGCCTGGGGCTTCGCCCACCAGCATGATCTGTGCCGGAGACGGACCACTGCCCGGGACTGCGCATTTTCGGCATAGCGATAAAGGACAGAGCTGACACGTGCAGATCTTATCATGAAGTGTGGGGAGGTCTATTGAGCTCATGATGGTATCATCAACATTTCGTCATTGATAATCTTTCTCCAAAATCAAAAAGTTGCGGAAATTTCCGGGACCCTTTTCTCGCTTGAGAAACGAAAGGTTCTTATTTGCTTAAATCCTGTAGCGAAGGAGGAGGGTACTGATGCAGTTTGCAGAGTGGACATATCCCCTGAGGAAGTTCGACGACATATATTATACCATTGAAAGGATTGTTTATGGCAAGGGCGAGCTGAAGGGCTTTACCACGGAAGATATATACAACAACCTGCGAGATAAACGATTTTTCCGGGACGTTCAGGACCTGAATCGATACCTACTGGAAAATGGAAGAAAATATAAGATCAATAAGATAGAAGAGGGATGGGAGCGCTACTACTAGCGCTTCATCGAGTCTTTTTCTGCGAAGTAGATATTCCGGTCATCTGTTCCGAGTTCCACGAATCTGCCCGTGGCCAGAATGCCGTGGCTGTGCTTGAGCGGGGCCACCCTCACACCAGCAGCCACTACAGATTCAGGCGGCAGCCCGACATTCTCGCCAATTACGGCGACGCTTTTGCCACCAGCACCATTTGATGACCCTAAAATGCTATGCTCTCCCAGGGTGGAGTGGCGACCTACGATGGTACGGTTGATATTGACCCTGTGATGGATGTGGGCGAAGCTCATGATCATGCTCTCCCGGATCTCAACATTGCGATCGATGAGGCTGGTGTGCCCTATGTGGGAGTTCTCGATTACCACGCCCTTTTCGATGCTGCAGTTCCGGCCTATAGAGACGTTACCTTTCAGCAATATGTCGCCCGCTTCGAGCATCGGCCCGATCTTGGCCAGCGTACTGGGATGAATCCACTGATTGGGCTTATAGTGGTACTTGCGGTCAAAGTGTCTGACCCGGCCTGATAGACAGTCTATACAAGCCTGATGCAGCCTTTCCGGCGTGCCTATATCAATCCAATAACCAGACACAGGAAAACCGTAGACAGGATATCCATTCTCAATCAGATAAGGGATCAGATCGCCGCCTATATCCCGGGCTCTGTCGCCCATCTCAGCCAGAACCTCGCGGATCTGGGGGGAGAAGAGATAGAAGGCCGTGTTTATCATGCGGCTCGGCTCACTTCCCGATTTTGGCTTTTCCACGAAGCCCCGGATGCGCATATCCTCGTCCAAGCGTGCAACTCCGTAGGAAGAGATATTCTCGTCCGGCCCCAGCTCTTTCAGTGCTACTGTGAGCAGGGGCTTATGCTTCTGATGGAACTCGACGATGCTTTTCAAGTCGATATCGATGAGGTTATCGCCCGAGACTACGAGCAGGTCGTCATTGATATCGAAATAGCTCATGCAGTAGCGCAACGAATCGGCGTTGCCTTTATCGTCATAGAGCGGCTGGTAGCTGAAATCCTGGTGGTCGGTGATTCCCAGGCGTTTGAAGAAGCCCTCACCGGCTTTGAAATAGTTGCTCAGGTTGAGGGTGTTGCTGGCACCCTTGCTGCCCAGGATGAACCTGCGACAGCCCTGACTGGCCAAGACCCGGAAAAGATTGGCAATGATAGCCGTGTCACATAGTTCTACCAGGGGCTTGGGCTGGTCAAGGGTTAGGGGATATAGACGCGTTCCTGAGCCGCCAACGGTTGCGAGAACCTGGGGAAACATGGCTCACTATAAGTGGACAATGAATATTAAGACTATCCCTTCATCCAGCTTTTAGCTTCAATTAGTAGCCGCGCATGATCTTCAGGATGATGCGGGCGATCATGAAGGCGAGCACGAACAGAATTATGTAGAAAGCAATCGTTACTATATCCATAGCAGGAAGCATAGAGCTTTATGGTTTATATCTTTGATTGAAGCAAAATGATCAGATTGCCTAAAAATTTGTCAATTCAATATGATTTTCTTGAATTATATTCAATCCTTTTTTGCCTTCTCCCCGTGGATCTCGCATTCCCGGTTTCCCATCTCGCAGACCCTGCATATTTCTCGCTCCTCATCCAGATGACGGGTGGCTGTTGCCAGCACACTGGCATTCACAAGGTTCCCGGCCAGGAAGATGGCTGCAGCAATCTGTTCATCGGATACGCCCAGATTGGAGGCTACGTGGATATGCAGTTTCAGACAATGGCTGCACCTCATCGCGGCACTGACGGCGACGGAGATAAGCTCGATGGTCTTAGCATCCAGGTTTGAGCTTCTCAGTATGGCGTTGTTGTGAAGAATCTTGGTTATGAGAAGCTCAGGATGGTCCTTCATGAAACCAAAAACATAAGGAACCTCTCCGTAGGCGGTATCCACGGCCTTGATCATATCTTCCGCAGAATCATCTACACCCCTTTCGATGATTCGTTCCAGGTCGTCAACGAAACTCATATTTGCACCCCGGGTCCTAACCCACGCGATTTACCAAATAAGCTCCGGATTCTCAAAAGACGAATCCTGTCTCGGAATTCGGTAATATCCTTACCAGTATATAGTCTTTCATTCGCGACGGCCTGATGGTGGCAATTTCACCGAGCTTCACTCCTTCGTCGAATGTTACCGCAGCCACCTTATCCCTGTAGCCTTCGTAGGGAAGCTTCACCCGGCATCCGGTGAGATTCAGGGCAATTGGCAGCGGCGAATAAGAGAACTCCACCTCCGGCACCTGCTCACGCACGGCATCCATAACTCTTGGTGGTGAGGTCGTGAGTGGGTCCTTAGCTATTGCATTCCGGGTCTTATCGAGAGCCCTGCCGACAACCTCGACGATCTTGTCCAGGGTTCCGATCTCCGTGGACTTGCGGGCTCTGTGAGCAACGCGGCCAATGGACGAAACATACTCGAAGGCATAGGGAAAGTCACCTGCCGGCATTTGCGGCCCGCCTGTGACGACGACAGGCACGCTGATGTTCCTGTAGAGGCACTCTTTCTTCTTAATGCACTCCTGGAAGTTGCCAAAGATGAACACGGCTGCATCATGTTCGTTTATTAGAGCCGTCTCGTATTCATTTATCTGGGCGATCTCTCTGCCTACTCCTCTGGCCAGACCGAGCATGTTTGTCTTGGAGCCATGCCGGCGCAGGTATTCGGCAATATCGCAGGCTGTGTGCGGCAGATGGTGGATGGCCAGCGTTGGCGTTACAACCGCCACCTCAGTTCCTGCCAGTGGCGCTCTCACCAGTTCTCCTCTCAGCTCACGGCTCAGGGCTTCAAGCGCAGCCGTGTCTTCCGAAGGAATCAAGATTAATAGGATGATCTCGGTCTGTGTCACATTTTTCTGCAAAACATAGCCGCCCAGGTCCTCTACCAGCTCTACAACCAGGTCGTGCTTGTACAATCCTCCGGTGAACATCACAGGCTCAAGCATTCTCCATCTCCCCGATCTTCTCCTTTATCTCCGAGATCATTTCCGGCTTAAGGCTCTCCTCAGCCGCTATGAAGAAGAAACTGTCTTTGGTCATAACGTTTCGACGATTGCGAAAGCCTTCCGGCGCTATTCTGACCAGGGCATCGGTCAGATCCTGCAGGAACTCCGCCTCCAGGTCCGCTACCATTAGATCGGCGGGCGTTGCATCGGAGGCTATGATTACAATGTCTCTTGCCGGTTGTTCTACTCGCTCACGGCCATAGTGGTTCCACAGGACACGGAGCATGTCCGCCATATGCTCTTCATCATTGATCTTGACCTGATAGCCGCCCTGAACCTTTAGCACATCTCCCACATCCTTGACGGTGAGTGGCGGAATGCCGGAACGAAGGAGCCCATAGACGGCGAAGACCGGTTTCATAATGTCGACATAAACATACAGCTTGCCGATAGACCGGATGAGGCCAAGGTCCTGCAAAATGTCCATGATGAGTTCCCGGTACTTCTTAGCTCCGAACTCCTCTTGCCCCGTGACCTCTATCTTGAAGACCTCCATGGGGTCCATCTCAGCCCTCCAGCAGCCCCGAGACGAGGAGCGCGGCACCTACGGCGCCAATGTACTGGGCATACGGGGGAACCGTCACCTTGACCTGAAGAAGCTGCTCCATGGCCTTTGGCAATCCCTCAATGAGCGAGGTTCCGCCCACCATGATCACAGGCTCTTTCACCTCTACTTCCTGCAGCTGCTGCTCGTAGACCTGCTCGGCTACAGAATGGCAGGCAGCCATAGCCACATCCTCCGGTTTTTTGCCCATGGATAGGCTGTTGACCAGGCTTTGCGTGCCAAAGACTATGCAGTAGCTGTTCATGGCCACATTCTTGTAGTCTCCCTTTAGAGCCAGCTTTCCCAGCTCCGTGATGTCGACGCCAAGACGCTTGGCCGTCAGCTCCAGGAACCTTCCTGAGGCTCCGGCGCATATTCCTCCCATGGTGAAGCCGCCCGGAATTCCATCCTGCACGGAAATGGCTTTGTTGTCCATGCCGCCGATATCGATAACTGTTGCAGGCCCTTTCTGAGTGTCGGCCAAAAAGACTGCACCTTTGGAGTTGACAGTGATCTCCTCCTGGATGAGCTTGGCGTCGATGTGCTTGCCGACAAGAAAACGCCCATATCCCGTTACACCCACCGCGGAAACCTCTTCCTTCTTGACGCCTGCCATCTTCAGAGCCTCCTGGAAGGCATCCTCGGCGCTCTTCAAGACCTCGGTGGTGGGAACCCAGCCGGTGCCTATCACTTTATTATCTCTCATTACTACGGACTTCGTCGTCGTAGAACCGGAGTCGATTCCTGCAGTGAGCCCCGTCTGTTTCTCGCGGGCCAGGAGACCTCTGTACTTGACAGTCGTGACCAGGGCTTCCATCCTGGTGAGCAGGGTCTCCGCAGTCGTCCTCTCTGTGAAGGAGTAGCTCAAGACGGGAATCTTGGAATGCTCGTGAATGAACTTTCGAATCTCCGATCGAATGATGGCAGCCTCTGCGCAGCGGAAGCATGTCATAACCACAACGGCATCGGCCAGATCCGGGTTTTCTACGATCCGAACGGCCCGGGCCATAGCCAGGTTCAGGTCTCCTGAGGCCACACTGACACCAAAAGTTTTCTCTACACCGAGGATATCATCGAGAGTTACCTCAGGGTAGACGATTTTCGCTCCCACTGTTTCTGCGGCTCGCTCAATCTCTTTTTGAATGCCGCTGTACTCCGAGCCACACGAGAGCTGGGCTATACGTATCACTTCAAACCCTCCAAAAAGGCGCGAATCTTCTTCACGAAGTCCCTGGCTTCGGCATCATTTGTGGGATAGGATAGATCCAGGATAGGAACTCCTTTCGTCCTGATGAGCAGCCTGACCAGCTCATTGGTTCTGGAGCATCCTGCACAACCTGTCAGGCATCCAGGGTCTTGCACGATTATGGCAGCCTCAGCCTCTTCGATGAGGGGGCCAATCAGAGCCATGCGGCCCCGCACGCCGGAAGGAACATCCACTGCCGCATAACGGAGCCCCTTCTTCGGCTCCTCGGGAGTGACGTTCAAAGGCGGCGAATCGATCCCAATTTCAGTGACAAGCTTTCTCACAGCTTCAGGAACCACAAGCGCTTTGTGGCCCATCCTCTCCACGAGATCAGAGAGTATCATGCTGGTGGGAGGATAAACGATAACTTTTGCCATTGATTTACCTCAAGATCATCCTTCTTTAACTATCTCATCCAGCCTCTTGATCGAGAGTGGTTTCTTCTTTTCCGGAATGGTTTCCGTCTCCTCGCCTTCTGAGGCCAGCGCCCGGGAGATCATGGGCAGCATCTTAGACTCAGACTCGATCATGTAAAAGCCGGGTCTCGCTCCGCCGCCTCTTCGGCCGCGGCAGCGTCTGGGGTCGCCTGGTGGAAAGCCCCGGTCCTTGATGAATATGCCTGCCGGATCCAGACTACGGATCTCTTTTATCAGAGCATTTACTACGTCCTCTTCGCCATTCACGATGACCCCAAAGCACGTCTCTTTTACAAGAACATCGTATTTCGAGCCATAAATCTTCATGGCAATATCTGAGGGCAGAATATTCGACTCCGAGGAGGTTATCACATACTTTGTGACCAGCATTATCGCTCCTCCAGAATATAGATCGTCTCCCCTTCCAACACATTTTTCAGCTTCTCCGGTTCCAGAACCCGGCCGATGATGTTTGTCGCCTCGAATTTCTCTCCTGACGGGCCGTAGCGTTTATCATCTGTTAGCCTCACTCCCACGAGGCCTATCTTCTTTGACACCTGATTGGAAACGCCTATGGTGCCAGCGGGCACAATGCCGGATGGCTTATTCTCTGGCAGCAGATCCTTGTAGCTGACAGCGTCTATTTCCGGCTTGAAGAGCAGAGTATTTTCATAGACAAAATAGACGGGCAGTGGACCCACGGGCCTTTCTTTGAGGCCTGTGACATGCCGGAAATAGTCCAGAGTCTTGGGGGCTTGGTCGTCATAGAGCTGGATGGCTACAAGGCGGCTGGCGGGAATGGTAAAGAGCGTTACCTTATTCTTTTTCAAAATCGCCATCGTCGCTCCGGGCTCCTGCCTCACTACTACCGCATCCTCGCCCGCATAGCCTTCTACCAAGGCCTCAATGCCTCGCTCTTTCATCTGCTTCAAGGCTTCTTTCAGGCTCGCGCCCATGAGCATGATGCGTTCCGGCTTCACCTCTACAGTTATCATCTGCCCGGGTTCTGCCAGCTTCACCATATCCATTCCGAGAGTGACGCGCGCCACAACGGAGTGGCCGGGGTTGCTGGTTCGATCTTGCTTATAGACGAATAGACGGCCTAAGCCCCGTCCGCCGGTTCTTACAGTCACCACTCCTTCCAGGCGCGGCTCACGGTGCTCAAAGGCTATGGGCTCCCTCAACAACTGATCACTGGAGATGTAAGAGCTGGAGACGGAATCGACCTTTAAGGTGCCTTCTCGGGTTAGGGCCAGGAAGAATTCCGCGCCCAGTGGTGCATCCTCAATGAGCTCCGCCTGGATACGGGTGTAGATCTCCATGCCTTCTTCCAAAAGAAGAGTCAAGTCCCTGGTGGCCAGCTTCTCCGTCAGGTCCTGCCATTCCACGATGGGCTCGATTCCCTGAATCCTGTCTCCCGCCTCCAGCCGATCCAGAGTATTCTTGCCGCCTACAACGTGAGCGAGCACGCCACCATCTGTTGGGGTACCATAGGCTGCCGTATGCCTCCTCTGCACGAAGATGAGCTGAGTATTTTCTGCATCAAAACCTGCAGCACCAAGGACAATTTCCCAGCGGTTGTACTCGTGGGCATCACGGCCGAAAGAGAGATTGGATGCAAACGGCCCGAAGGCGATGGCGTCCGCCGAGGACCACCTTACACGAGACCCCTGGATCCTGTCCAGGTTCTCATGCCAGATTCCCTGCAGCTCGTTTTCCAGAAGCTCGATTCTGAGTTTGCCTTTGGTGGTGTTGAGCCAGTAGGAGTTGGTCTGGCGCGACTTTTCCCCTCTGCCTTTGACCACCCCCACAATTGCGCCAACGGCTGGACTGGCGCCGGCTTCTTTCAGGGCATCAACAAGCCTTGCTTCAGCCGGCAACTCGATCTCTCTCTCATCGACGAATACTTTCAAATTAACTCCCCAGCATCTCCTTCTCTTCCTCTTCTGTAATCTTTGCCAGAACTTCATCGGGAAGACCTGTGAAAATCGCCTTCCCATTGCGCATCAGCATGGCCCGGTCACAGACATTCTTAACAAAATCCATGTCGTGGCTCACGATTACGAACGTCTCGCCCAGTTCTTCCCGAGCATTGAGGATGGATTTTGTGACCTCGATCTTGGTTATGGCATCCATGGTTCCCGTGGGCTCATCCAGGACGACTATTCGCGGCTCTTTTATCAATACCTGTGCCATAGCAACCCGATGCCGTTCACCTTCGGATAACTCATCAGGCATCTTTTCGAGTACAGACTCTGCCTGATCTTCACCAAATCCTACTGTCTCCAGGGTATGTATGGCTTTCCTCTCTGCCAGTTCGAATGGCAGAGATAGGCCAATGGCCTCGGTCAGGTTCTCGATAACGCTGCGAGATGGATAAAGGGTGTATTCCTGGTGGAGAATGCCGATGTATTTGGTGGCGCGACCGCGACCGTTAGGGCCTAAAACGGTCATGTCCACCCAATCGTCTCCTACCCGGACCGAGATGCTGCCGCCTGTGGGCGTGATAATTCCGCTCAACATCTTGGAGAGAGTAGTCTTGCCACCTCCTGAGATGCCGACCAGGCCGAAGATCTCACCTTCATTTATTTCCAGGCTGGCATTATCCACAGCCTTCACCACACCCCGGTCGATGCTGATGTACCTCTTTGACAGGCCATTGGCCTTGATTATGGGCGCTCCTACCTCGACTTTTTCACGCAGCCCCAGCTCTCCTGCCATGGCCAGGAATTGAGCCGCTACATCTTTTGGCTTACCTTCCGCTTTGATCTCTCCCTGGTCCAGAAGGATAGCCCTTTGGGTCAGCTCAACCATGACATCTTCCCAGTGGCTGGTGATGATAAGGGTCATCTTGAAGTCATGCACGGCGCGCTTGATGGAGTCGTGCACAACTTTGGCCGTAGCCGGATCGAGAGTTCCCGTTGGCTCATCTGCCAGGAGGACCATGGGCGACTTGGCGAGCTGGCGTGCCAGAACGACGCGCTGCTTTTCTCCACCGGATAGCTCTCTGGCAACGTGCATCAGCCGGTGAGAGAGATTGACCTCATCCAGCAGGTCGGCGGCAACGTGAACGCTCATCGTGTCTCCTGTCTCCTCGACAGCCCGCATGACGTTCACTATCACTCGCTCATCACCGTAGAGAGCAAAGGTCCTTTGCAGCATTATGGCGATCCGTCTTACAATATCGCGCCGCAGAGGATCATTTATGTCCATGGCCACAAAATCGGCATCAATATGGTCCAGGACGCCCCCACACTTGCACTTCTCGCCGGTATGACTGGGCGGCTCCACATGGTGGCATTTATTGCACCTGGCCACATGGAAGATCACGCTTCCGCTCATGCCCGGGAATGACTCTACGCCACGCAAGACATGCATCAAAACGCTCTTGCCGGAGCCGCTCCTTCCCAAAATACCTACCGACTCGCCCTCCTCGATAACCAGATTTATATTGCGAAGAGCTGCAACATCGCCGAACCGAACTGTCAGATCCCGAATCTCAATAAAAGGTGCCAAACTATCATGCCCCATAAACTCATTGTAATGTAAGGTTCATCCGGTACCAATTCACGGCACAATGCTACTTAAGTCTATCCGAAGCTTTAAATGTGCCCGGCTGATAACGATTGTTACAGCATTTGGTCCCCAAGATGAAGGGATGGGCGTCAGGACAAAATCTCATCTTGAAGGCCACAATCAGGAAAGGAGAGGCCGGATCCTGTTGGAATCAGTATCCACAAGCCTTTCCCCTTAGCTCCTCTATCTCGACGTTGATGATGACCGTGCTCTCTCGGGTCTCTTCGGAATAGATGAAGGGTTCTTGGCGATAATGGCGCATTATCAGGTCCAAAGCCTCTGCCATAACATCACGTTCCTCCACAATTCTTGCCAACCCGGACCCAATAACGCTCCTGTATCTCATGCTGCAGCGATCTATGGATCTGATCAGCTCTTGATCGATATCCATCTCAAAGCATACAAAGCGATTGTTGCGAATCATATCCAGCTTTCTTCCCTCCCTGGCAGAATGAAAGCAAATTGCCCCTCGCCGATACCCAAAGCAGAGCGGTACCACGTAAGGTTTGCCCCTGTCGCAAAATGCCAGCCTGCATATGTCCGCCCTCTGAATTATGGACTCAATTTCTCCAAGATCCGAGATCTCTCTATCCTTTCTTCTCATAATATCTCTCCACTCTTCCGAAAGTCTCTCTAACTTCTAAAAACCTTGGCAAATTCCCTATTGGCCTAGATGTATCCGAATCTTAAGCCTGAATAACCTTCAGAGAGTTCAGAGAGATTAGAACAGCGGAACTGAGAACATATTTGATCGGATCGTGATCAGAACCCGTGAGTCAGCATATAGATTTATACAAACAAGATCAACGTCCATCATATTCAATTGAAGGTACTACCGATGGAAACTCTGGATGCTATCAAGACTCGCCGGAGCATCAGGAAATTTAAGCCTCAGCTTATCTCCCGCGAGACAATAAAAAAGCTGCTGGAGGCGGCAATGTTTGCGCCATCTGCAGGAAACGAGCAGCCATGGCAGTTTGTGGTATTGGATGATCGCAAGATTCTGGATGAGGTGCCCAGGATCTGCTCTACAGCCTCCATGTGCCGGCAGTCGGCAACAGCAGTTCTGGTTTGTGGAGATGCGACACTTGAGAAGTATCCGGGATTTTGGGTGCTGGATTGTTCTGCTGCGGTGGAGAATCTTTTGCTCGTCGCCCATGCCCTGGGTTTGGGGGCGGTTTGGGTTGGCGTCTATCCTCTGAGCGATCGGGTCGAGGCTTTTCGAAGGCTGCTCGCCTTGCCTCCGGAGATCACCCCGTTTGCCCTGGTGGCACTGGGATACCCGGATGAAGAGCCAGCTCAGCCCGAGAGGTACAAAGAAGAGAGGGTGCACTACAATGGGTGGTAGAATGGAAGGTAGTGGCCTATGAAACGATCTCTGGGAGCGAAGACCCTACTATACCCCACGCCCGTTTGCGTGGTTGGAACCTATGACCTGGCGGGAAAGCCTAATGTAATGACTGCAGCCTGGGCGGGCATCTGTTGTTCCAGTCCACCCTGCATCGCGGTATCTCTTCGCAAGGCCACTTACACTTACGGCAATATCATGGAGCGAAAAGCCTTCACGGTTAGCCTTCCAACTGAAGATTACGTCAAACAGGCGGACTATTTCGGCATGGTCTCCGGGAGAGATGAGGACAAATTTTCCAGGTCCGGCCTCACCCCGATGAAGGGCAAACTGGTGGACGCGCCATTTGTGAAAGAGTTTCCACTGGTTCTGGAATGTAAATTGCTCCATACTATCGAGATCGGTCTGCATACAGAGTTCATCGGGGAGATCCTGGATGTAAAGGCGGATGAGGAGTGTCTGGGACCAGATGGTCTTCCGGATATCGAGAAGATCAGACCGATTCTCTTCTCTCCGGATGGGCGCCTGTACCACGGTGTGGGAAGACTTCTGGGCAAAGCCTTCTCCGTGGGAAGGGAGGTTTGAAATCGCTCCACGTTCCCCATTAATCTAGCTTTATTCAAATGGAATTATTGCCCTCCCCGGATCATTTTCTCTTCTTCTTTTTGCGACAAAATAGCCTTCTTCCGTTTGGTGTAGGTTACAAAGGTGATGACGGCCGCAATCGCGATTGAGCCAAAAAGGAGCAGCATGGCCACGGTTATTAAATGGAATATGCCTTCAACGAACCCTTTTCCCACGGCCAGAACAACCTCGGGACCGGGCGCTTTGGGATAGGATGTGTTGATCCAATAGAGGCCAGGCCTCTCCACTTTAAAGGCCGTGATAGACCGGCCGGAGCGACTGCCAATGGAATAGGTGGTGCCCGAATCCGGATTGGTGGTCAGAGCCTGGCCGGACGCCTTCTCAGATACGCTGATCTGTAGGCCCGGTATCTGCCCACCTGTATCGTAGACGCTGCCATTGAAATAGCTCTGGCTTTCGTAATAGATGGTGTATTCGCCAGGCTCCTTGAGATCCATTTCTGCATTTCCGGGTGCCGCAATCTGCATTAAGCCGCGTTCTACACTCGAAACACCTGTGAATATAGACCCGGCAAATGCGACAAATCCGATGATTATTATCAGCACGGCCAGGCCGTAATACCAGACGCTTGGCTGAACATTTCTATCATTCATGAAAACCTTCCCCTGCCTCAATCCGGCCGAAAAGATGAACGGCCTTTTCTTATTCAGTTATTCCCAGATATATTTAGATATTTAGATCTATATGGTTGTTCTTCTGGAACGACTGATTCTTCTCCATTATTTCCGGCTTGATTCTCAGACTATTGGAGTGCATCATGTTTCCAGGTATCGATATAAGCCTGCACATCGAATTTTCTCTTCGAGCCGTTGTAGCTCATGTAGCGCACCTTGCCATAGATCGGCCTCTCCTTCCAGGCGCGATCATGAACTCCGCCGAGGCTCCAGGCCGCTCCCGCATAACCATTGGGATCTCTGCCATCCAATTCGTACCGGTCATTAAGATAGATGACAGTGCGGAGCGCCTCAGCCGGAGACTCCGTCCACTCCAGGATCTTTTTGGCCCAGTACATCCTCATGTATCCATGCATCTTACCACGCCGGACCATCTCCATTTGAGCCGCATTCCAGAGATCGTCGTGAGTCTTGCTCCTCTCCAGCTCTTCTACTCCATAGAGGTACTCTCGTCTGTCTCTGGCATGCTCTTCCAGAGTCAATCTCGCCCAGGCCGGGAAACCCTGCAGGTTATCATAGTTCTGATTGTAATAGCAGAAGTTGTCCGACAGTTCCCTGCGCACGATCAGCTCTTCCAGGAATGCCCCCGCGTCTTTCATGCTCTTTATGACCTCCAGGGCCACTCTCGAGGCTCCCATCTGGCCGAAGTGCAGATAAGGGGAGAGATCGGACTGGCCATCCCGGTTGGGATCATTTCGATCCGCATCATAACGGGAGAGCTTCGTCTCTAAAAAGTTCTGCAGGGACTTTGTGGCGCTGATCTCTCCAGGCATAATCCAGCTCAAATCAGGGACGCTGTCGGCTTTGATATCCCTTGCCAGGGCGTCCCAATCGTTTCCAACCACAACTCCCTGCGACGAAGGATTCTGGTGCACTGCCGGGAACTCTTCCAGGAACTCGAAAAGCAGCCGGTGGACCTTCGGCCGGAAGCTGTAGGCGGCCCACTCCTGTTTGGGTGAGGCAAACCAGCAAGGGATGATGTTATGGGCATCAACCTCGTAAAAGGGAAGACGGATCTCGTTTGCCACAGCAGCCTTCCATTCCCGGCTCTGCCTCAGAGGAGAAAAGTCGCAAACCAGGGCTCCTGCCTCGATATCGTTCAGAAGATCCGGAATCTCGTGCCCGGGATCGCCTTGCATCAGGAAAAAGGGAATTTTCAGAGCCTGCAGCCTCTTTTCTACCTCTTTGAGACCCTGCAGCATGAAGTGGTAGTGCCTGCTCGTCGCACCCAGGAATTTCGGGGTGAGGCAGAAGGCGACAGACAGGGCAGAGTCATGCTCATCGGCCAGCTCCTGGGCGTAAGTGAGCGCCCAATTGTCGCTGACCCGCTGGTCGCGGCTCATCCAGTAGACCACCGGGCCTTTCTCCTCTTCCGCCTGATGGAGGGTTTTGACCCTCCTGGGATTCACGGGCATAGACAACACCACAGAACTACATTTTCCAGTACATTAATGCATAAGGCGATTTATCGATTGTCAATTCTGTGATGGTCTCCTGAATGTTTTTCAGAGATGAAGCGAGATGAATGGAGAGGAAAAAGGAAAGAAGAAGAAAAGGAAGAAGAACGAGAATGGATTGAGGTAAATCATGCAGTATTCAGAAGGAAATCTGGGGAGGATCTTTGTCCTGAGGATGGACCACGGTGAAGACCTGATCGCATCGCTGCAAAAGTTCTTGCGGGAGAAGAAGATCGAGTCCTGCATGGCTCTCTTCATGGGGGCCCTCGTTGATGGCCGGGCTGTGACTGGACCGGAAGCGCCTGTAATTCCGCCCGTCCCGCATTACGAAAGCTTTGAGAGCGCCTGGGAGGTCTTCGGCATGGCTACAGTCTACCCATCAAGCGAAGGACCGATGCTGCACATTCATTCCGGGCTGGGGTGGGGCACTAAAACAATTGTGGGCTGTATCAGGGAAAAAGCCGAGGTCTACCTGATTGTGGAAGTGGTCCTGCTGGAGTTTTCCGGGCTAAAGGCTGAAAGGGTCTGGGATGAGAAGATGGGGCTGAATCTGCTCTCTCTGGAGAACCGGCTGTGATCGAGGTGGGGCCGGAAGATCCTGGAAATAGATGCAAAGCTGTACGCTAAAAAATTTGTTTGGATTGAGGCGGAGGCATTGTAGCTATTGAGACAGTTTCGCCGCTCGTTCATCCAGATTAGCTGAAATCGATGAAAAGCCCCACCAATTTGTTGCCGCTGAAGTATCCATAAACCGGATATTTGCCCGGACCCGGCTTCAACTGAACGCTATTGCCGCCATCGGCCGCAATAATCAGGCCGGTGGTCACGTCAAGGTATCCTATGATCCGGTAAATGGGGGACGGATTCAGGAGACCATAAGCATGGCCGTAGTCTGTACCCTGGTTTGACCCAAAAGGATCGCCGCCTACCCACGGTCCTCCGATGCCTTTATTGAAGAGATTCTCTGCAGCCTTTTCTGCAGGTCTGTATTCCACATTGCCGACTCCGGCAGCCAGCGCTGGCAAGAGTATTGCGGCTACCAATATGATTAATATCGACTTTCCAATTATCCTCATTGATTGCACCACCGAAATGTCAACTTTCTTTAGGATGATTGTGCGCTCCACATTTATTTTGTTTTCCCTGAATGCGTGCTTTTTCCAACATTTTTTAGCCTGGGATTCATTTTTCTTCGATCCGAGATTCAGCCCAAACATTTTAATCCAGAAGCGATAATATCCGGGCCAGTGAGATAATACGAAAATTAAGGCGAGGCACACTTTAGTCCTTTTACTAATCGCTCTGGTAGCTTTGTCGATATTTCTGGATGTGTTTCCCCAGATCCAAAATAGTTCTTTGATAGTTGCCATCAGCACCTTATCCGCAGTAATTGAAATTGGTGGTTTTGCAAAAGATCGCACATCCAAAAAAGAGATCCAGCCGGGCAGCAATGCAAACCAAACCAGCAGCGGGCCCGTCGGCATCCAACAACAAGGCGTGTCTATCCTGGGTCCGCAGACCAATATCGCCGAAAAGGGCCCGGGAGATGTTTTCTCTGGGCAGTTCAATGGACCTGTCGCAGCGGCTGGTGGAAAGGCGGTGGATAATCGTGGCGCAATCGGTACGATAATCGAGCCCAGTGGCCCTGTAAACCAGCATTTCGGCGATAAGATAACTCAAACAATCCAACAATATGAGAAGCCACCGGTCCCGCGGATCCAGGTACATCCACAGGACTTTGTGGGCAGAAAGGAAAAGCTTAAAGAAATCATGGCTAACTTCGATAATGAAGCAAACGTTACCGGATTATGGGGAATGGGCGGAGTCGGCAAGACTGCCTTGGCACTCGTTTTGGCCGAGAGACTCAAAAGCCGTTTTCCAGATGGCCAAGTCTTTCTAAAACTGGATGGAATGAGTGAGAATCCACTCAGTCCTGCAGAAGCCCTGTCAAAAGTCATCCGGGGCCTTTCGTGGTTTCGGAGAACGTTTGCCGGAAGATCAAGACGATCTGCAAAGGCTTTACAACTCAGTTCTGGCGGGAAAGCACGTTCTGATCCTCTTAGATAGCGCTGCCGATGGAAAGCAGGTTGAACCGCTTATACCACCGAAAGATTGCGCCTTATTGATTACATCAAGGAAGAAATTCTGGCTGCCTGGAATGCCTGAACCTTTCTTTTTGGGCGCGTTGAAACCGTCCGATGCTCGCGATTTGTTGTTAAGGATATGTCCTCGGGTGGGCGGTCAAGCTGAGAAGATGGCCATGCTTTGCGGCTACCTTCCTCTTGCCCTGCGAGCTGCGGCCAGCCTATTGGCAGTGAAGAGCGACTTGAATCCTTCAAGCTACCAAGAAGAGCTACGATCCGAGCGTACGCGGCTTAAGAAAATTGGAAAAGAGGGCGTAGAATTGGATGTGGAAGCTAGCTTCAACTTGAGCTACATCCGCCTGTCAGCAGAAATGGCCAGCGTCTTCCGACAGCTTTCAGTCTTTCCCTCAGACTTCGATGCTGCCGCCGAGGAGGTCGTCTGCCAGGATGAGTGCCACCGGCATTTAAGCGAACTAGTGCGCTGGAGCCTAGTTGAATACAGGCTTCTGGACGAAGCGGGTGAAGGCAGGTATAATCTCCACGATCTGGTACGGCTGTTTGCTGCTGAGCGGCTGGAGGTGGCTGGAGGTCAGGCTGTTAGAAATGATGCACAGCAACGTCATTCAGAGTACTTCAAAGACGCGTTATCTTCTGCTACTGAGCTCTATGGAAATGGTGATGCTCTGTCTGGGCTGAGAAAATTCGATCTGGAAAGGATGAATATCGAGACTGGCTGGGCGTGGGCAAAAAGAAATCTTGCCGGAAACGATGCCGCAGCCTCCTTATGCAACAGTTTTCTTAATGGACCATATTTGCTTGCACTGCGCATGCATCCCAGAGAGACAGTTTCGTGGCAGGAGACGGCTCTGGCTGCAGCTCGGAAATTGAAGGATAAAGGAATGGAAGGCGTGCATCTGGGCAACCTGGGCATTGCTTTCTATAACCTGGGCGAGCCCAGCAAGGCCATCGAGCACCACGAGCAGGCACTGAAAATAGTGCGTGAGATCGGAGACAGGAGGGGGGAAGGGATCCACCAGGGCAACCTGGGCAATGCCTACGCCGCTCTAGGCGAGCTCCGCAAGGCAATCGAGTTCTACGAGCAGGCACTGAAAATAGCGCGTGAGATCGGAGACAGGAGGGGGGAAGGGATCCACCAGGGCAACCTGGGCCTGGCCTACAAGGATCTGGGCGAGCTCCGCAAGGCAATCGAGTTCTACGAGCAGGCACTGAAAATAGTCCGTGAGATCGGAAACAGGTGGGGGGAAGGAGCCACCCTGGGCAACCTGGGAAATGCCTACGCTGCACTGGGCGAGCCGCATAAGGCAATCGAGTTCTACGAACAGGCACTGAAAATAGCGCGTGAGATCGGAGATAGGAGGGGGGAAGGAGCAGACTTGGGCAACCTGGGCAATGCCTACGCCACACTGGGCGAGCCGCATAAGGCAATCGAGTTCTACGAGCAGCAGCTCGTCATCACCCGCGAGATCGAGGACAGAAGCGGTGAAGCAATTGCCTGCTGGAATCTGGGCCTCGAATATGAGAAGGCAGGAGATCTCAAGCGTGCTGTAGATCTGTTGCAGGTATCCGTCGAATTCGAGCGAGGTATCGGCCACCCGAATGCAGAAAAGGATGCCGAATATCTGGAGAATCTTCGAGCCAGGATTGAAAAGAAGTGAATATAGAAGGACCGAGATTTCCGTTTTCAACAACCCGATCTATTTTCCCAGTATCCTCTTATGCACTTCTCTGAATTTCGTCTCCTTCATCTGGCATGAGCATCTCCCCTTGAACCACTGGTAGCGGGTCATCTCCTTCCAGATCTCTTTCAGGCTCTTCTCTTTGATATTCCCAAAGCTCAGGGGCATGTAAGCGCAGGGCAGAGCCTCGCCGTTTCCATCCACATGAATCCACCGACGCCCGGCAAAGCATCCGAACATCTCCGGGCTCTGCAGATAGGGCAGAGCCGAGACCCTTGGGCCGCCTGGGCCGCCCGTTCTATTCTTCTCCTTATGGAAGCGCTCCAGCCTTGACACATCGTCCGCGTCCAGCACCTCATCCTCATGAGAAGCCCATCGCCCCACTGCCACGATCTCGTAAAGGGAGAGCTCATGTGCTCCCAGCTCTGCGGCCAATGAGAAAGCCTCCTCCAGATAATCGATGTTGTGAGGGGAAGTTACCATAAAGAGGTCTACCAACAGGCCCGCCGCCAGTGCATTCCGAACGCCGGAGAGGGCATCCTGGAAAGCGCCCGCGCGGCCCCGCACCCGGTCGTGCTCCTTCTCGAAGGGGCTATCGATGCTGATGCGAACGGCGTAAAGCCCGGCTTCTTTAAGCTGCTTGGCGAGCTCGGGTGTGAGATGGTAGCCGCTGGTAAAAGCCGTAGCCACTGCCCGCGTGTCCACAGACGAGACCAGGTCCGGCAGATCCCGGCGCAGCATGGTTTCTCCGCCGTCGAAGGTTACAAGATATGATCCCATATCCAGCGCCTGGGAGATCGCATTCTTGACAGTCGTGCTCTCCAGTATCTCTCCCTGTCGTGCGGGGGCACTGCAATGAATGCAGTCGTTGGGGCAGGCCTTCATGACGGCTATGGAGAACTGATCGGGCACGGGCCGCCGTATCATGGCCCCTACCTGGGCGGAGAGCATGCGGTCGAAGGCATCGCTCGGGGCAGGTGGAATCCAGGTAGAGAAGATGAACTTATCCTGGCCGGAGCTGATCGGTTTTTCGTCGGCAAAGATCTTATTGATCCTGTCCATGACCGGCTTTGCCAGAGGGGCCGCCGGGCCACGGGCTCTGAGCTGGATGCCGGATCCGTCTGCCGAGGCATCAATATTCAGCAGAGGCTTTCTTGCAATCTGCATCTCTGCAATCCCCGGCAGGTCATCTCGTCCACAATGCTCTCCAGACGGGACTTGATATCCTCTCTCGCTGAAGACCCGGACAGAGCTCTTCTGGCCGCGGTGTTGTGATCTTCGATGACCTTTATGCACATCTTCTGAGCCGCCTCATCCCCATACTGGCTGGCATAAATTCTGGGAAGAGTGACGGAGGTCTTTTTGGATGACTTCCCCTGATCCAGCCCCAGAAATTCCTCCAGGTCATCAAGGACCTGATAACCCAAACCAAGGTGCATTCCATAGGTTTCCAGTCTCGCCACTTCTTCCTCTGATGCACCGGCTATGAGTGCACCCATCTTTGCGGCTGCGGAAAAGAGCGAGGCGGTTTTTTTGGAGATGCACTGATAATAATCATTAGAAGATCCTGCCACGGACAGATCCATCAGTTCCCCCTCGGACATGTTCATGCAGGCCCTGGCAAAAGCGCAGATCACGGGCGCTGGGTAGTGAGAGACCAGCTCTATTGATCGGGAGATGAGATAGTCGCCCGCGAGTAGAGAGGCTTCGGGCCCGAACCGCTGCAAGGCGCTCGGTGAGCCTCTTCTCTCTACGCCAAAGTCCAGAATATCGTCGTGCACCAGAGATGCAGCATGCGCCAGCTCAATTGCCAGGGCGGCGTTCATGGCCTGGGATGCAGAAACCCCTTTTGCTTGGGCAGAAAAGATCAGGACAAGGGGCCGTACTCTCTTTCCAGGAGCCGAGAGCACATAGCTTATGATCTCTCCCAAAGGGGAATCTGGTAGGCCCCT
>Ga0209745_1000657_pt1 | contig 20978 bp, 17 predicted proteins | sample BarGraNGADG00312_FD_184495 | JGI IMG/M metagenome (GOLD analysis project Ga0209745, IMG submission 184495) | Arctic peat soil microbial communities from Barrow, Alaska - Barrow Graham LP Ref core NGADG0004-312 (SPAdes) (version 2) | ecosystem: Environmental > Terrestrial > Soil > Wetlands > Peat...
GGCAAAGGGCACCTACCGCCCTTGCCAGGGCAGCACCAGTGAGCACTATGAAAGCCGGGCACTGGACTGGATGCTCAGCGTGAACAACCCGACGCAGAAGGCCATCGCCAACTCGGTGACCACCTGGCTCAGCGCCAACAAGGGCGCCATGGCACGCCGGTTCGGCATCCAGTACATCGTCTGGAACCGAAGGATCTGGGGTGTGTGGGACCCCGCCGGTCGCTGGACGGCGTACACCGGCAGTGTCCCGCACACCGACCACGTCCACTTCAGCTTCTCCTGGGATGGCGCGATGAAGCGGACGTCCTGGTGGACCGGGAGGGCGACCAGGGTCGCCGATGTGGGCCCCTGCCGGGTGTATGGCGGTCAGTTCGCGCCCTTGTACAGGGGCATTCGCACCACTGCCTGCCCCACCAAGCTCCTTCGCGCTCCGGGCTCGATCTACCGGGTGGCCGTCTACGGTCAGAGCAGCACACAGATCAAGGTGGCGCAGAGGCTGCTGCATGTGGCTATCACGGGACAGTTCGGGTCGGCGACCTTCACGAAGGTGGTCGCCTGGCAGAAAGGACGCGTCCCGATCACCGGTGTCCTGGACAAGGCCACCTGGCGGAGGCTGACCGGGAAGTAGCCGGCGCCGGCGTCGAGGCCAGTGCCTTCACCGCCCCGTCCCGTCCGCCTTGCCCGGCCCCTAAGCCAGGTCGAGCGTGACACGTTCGGAGGCGAGCCGCTCGGGTTGCGGTTCGCCGCCAGCACGCTGACCGTTGCGGGCCAGGACCACCGATCCATCGACGGCCCACGCGGCGAGGGTGGCCTCGAGTACCTGAACCAGGTCACCGGCCAGACTCACCCGGGCGTTGGCAGGCCAGTCCGGCTGCGGCACAACACTTTTGTACGGCTTGTGGGCGCTACCGGTGATCAACGCCAGATCGTCGGGGGCCGGCTCGGCCAGGGCGACGAACTGGTCCCCGTAGGTCGCCAGCTCTTGTGCTTCGTCCATGGCTCCCGCCGGCACGGGGCCCGGGTGTGCGCGAGCGAGAGCGCCCAGCGTGACCAGCACGACGTCACCCGGTGCCGGCTCGAGCCTGGCCGCCAGGGCGGGGTCATCGCAGATCAACAGGTCCGGGGGTGGGCCCTCTGCACAGTCCACGGTGGCCCCGACCGACCAGACGGCGAAGGCCCAGTACAGGGCCCGCCAGTGAGGCGGCAGGGACAGTCGGACGACGGAACCGGGGCCCAGGTCGTACTCGTCCTGAAGGGCGTTGCCGGCCTTGGAGATCCAGTTGGCCAGCACCTTGCCCGAGAGCTCGATGCGCTCGCCCAGCGTGGGGCCGGCAGTGTCCTCATAGAAGGTGACCCGTGGCGTTGCGGGGTCGGAGCGGAGAATCTCGGCAAGGACCGAGGCTGGGGTTCGCACGCAGGAGACTGTACGGATGACTGACCGCCGGCGTCGACTCTGGACGCCCGAGTGGCCGCGGGACGTGTCCGCGATCATCGGTGGTCTGCACCTGGGCCGGGGTGACCCGACGTTTCAACATGACCCCGACGGCACCATCTGGCGGGGCATCCGAACGCCGCAGGGCGCCTCGGCGCTCTGCCTGGGTCCAATCGACGGATCCGGCATCGAGGCCATCGCATGGGGTCCGGGTGCGCAGTGGGTGCTCGCGTCGGTCCCGTCCATGCTCGGCGACCTGGACGACGCCACCGGCTTCGTGGCGCACCACCCGCAGGTCGCCCAGGCAGAGCGGCGGCTGCGCGCCATACCGGGGATCGGGGTCTGGACTGCGGCCGCGGTGCGGCACACGGCGCTCGGTGATCCTGATGCGGTCAGTTTCGGCGACTATCACGTGGCCAAGGACATCGGGTGGGCCCTAACCGGTTCGGAGGTCGATGACGACGGCCTCGCCGAGCTGCTCGAACCCTATGCAGGACATCGCTATCGGGTGCAGGGGCTGCTCAAGCTGGCGGGCGTGGGGCGTCCGCGACATGGCCCCCGATTGGCGGCCCGCACCCACCTGCCTCACCGGTTCCGCTGATGTGCAGGCCTGCTCATCTTCCGTTGAGGTTCAGGCTCGCTCGACGGTGAGCAGCTCGCCGGGCTGGCAGCCGAGCGCGTGGCAGATAGCGGTGAGCGTGCTGTACCGGATCGCTTTGGCCCGGTTGTTCTTCAGGATGCTGAGGTTGACCAGCGAGACGCCCACCACGTCCGCGAGCGCGGTCAACGTCATCTCGCGCTCCTCCAGGAGGTCGTCGAGGTGACAGACGACGCGGTGTGGTTTCTCGACGGGCACTCAGACCAGACCCTCGACGTCGTGGCGCAGCACGACCCCCCGGCGGAATGTCTCACCGACCAGGGCGATCACGAGCATGACGACGAGCGGCAAGGGCGTGAACGACAACTCAAAGAGCAGGGTGCTCGGGTCGGGGAGGCGGCCCGAGGGGTAGATCGCGTTGTCGGCGAGGCCCTGGACGAGCTGCACCAGCATCCCACCGAGGCCGACAACGAGGGCAGTTGTGTTGATGCGCCTCACGTTTCGTCCGGTGAACGGCTCCCCAGCCTGGGCCGAGCGGAGCAGCTGGAAGAGCAGCCACGCGACGGCGATGGTCATGGCTGCGAGGAGCAACCCCGGGATGGCCTGACCGAAACGCTCGCCGAGCGTGGCGTCCTTGAGCAGCAGCTGCACCGTGGCCTCGCCGTTGTGGGTCGCGCCACGCGGCAGCTCGATGCCGCTGGTCACCTTAGTCGTGTACGACACAGGCAGGGGCGCGTTGGTGGCGGCGTTGACCACCGGGCCGCCGAGGCCGAACAGGACGGAACCGACCACGGTGATGCCGAGGATGATCTTGGTGCCGAGATAGTCCGCACGGTCAAACGTGAGCCAGTCCCGCCTGGTCTTGCCGGACGCGTTGGTATCCATGGCTATTCCCCCGAATCTGCTGGCCTGCCCTGCTCCCGAAAGGAACTGGCTTCGAGTCGACTTATCGTTTTTCGTTGTTATTGAAAAACGATAAGGACACGAGGTTGAGCTGTCAAGAGCCCATCGGTCGCCAGCGACGGTGCCGGCGAGCGGGTGAGGGTAGTGGTCAGCCCTTCGCCGCGCAGCGCTATTTCTGCCCGGGTGGCGGCGACACCGAGCGTGAAGTCGTCGGGTGCCGAGAGCGCGATGGTGTCGCCGTCGAGCTCACCGACTGCGTCCGGGCAGGTGAGCAGCGCGACACGCAGGGCTCGCGTCGCCCGTGTGACAGCGTCCTCGGCGTCGATGAAGGGGATGCCGACCTCGGATGCCGTTGCTGAGCCGGGCTCCACACCGAGGGCTGCACGGACGGCCTCGACCATGCCGTAGCCGAACCAGTCCTGCGGCCCGGTACGTACGAGATCCCTTGCGCCGGCAGTCGATTCACCGTCCGTGACGTCACTGTCCTGGACATACTGACCAAGGCTGCGGATGTGGGCTGCCGGTACGCCGTCCGCTTTGCCCTTGACCAGGTCCGCAGCGGCGGCGATCTCGTCGGCGACGGCTCGTTCGGTCACCGACAGGGTCCGCCCATTGGCGTCGGTCGACCCGCGCAGGTCTTCGACGACCAGGACGCCCGCAGCCCCCAGCGCAAAATCGGTCTGACCGTTGCGCCAGGGACGGCCTGCCGTGTCGCTGAGGATGACTCCGGTCGACAGGTGGGTGCCCGTCAGCTTGGCCCAGCCGGTCTGCACACCTGCCCGGATCTGTGCGGCGACGGCATCGGGATCATCGGGCAGGAGCAACACGGTCGCCTCGTCGGCGGTGTTGGACGCGTCGACGCCCGCGGCGGTCATTACCGGCCCGGCGGTGGACTCCACAATGCGGGTCACCCCCGACGGCGTCATTCGCTCGGCCACGATCCGCATTGTCTGCGACAGGACCACGTCGGCCTGGTCCCCGGAAGGTGCCCGCAGCCCCATCGCCTTGGAGACAACCTTGCTGGAGACGACAAGAATGTCACCGTCGATGAGCTGGATCCCGTTGTCCTGCAATGCCGTGAGCATCAGGCGGGCGAGGTCGTCACCCTCGCGCACTTCGGGAAAGCCAAGCAGCGGGGTGAGCGTCACGGGCACGGGGCGTGCCGTCATACTCCCGCCAGCGGGAGGTGCCCCCCGGGCGGGGTCCGTCGAAGCTTCAGCGCCAGGTCGAGCGCCGCGCCGGCGATGTCGGCGGCGGTCTCGAGGTCGCGCATCCAGAGGGGCCGGGTCGTCACCTCGAGCCGGGAGTCGAACCCGACGGCCGGCGCGTCCGCGTCATCGATCAGCCACCCGTCGAGGAAGTCGGCGTACAGGCCGGCCACCGCCTGTGTCGTGGACTCGACCCCGATTGTCGACAGGCAGACGTCGGCATGGCCACGGACGGGGGCGCCGCCGATCAGCGGAGACACGCCCACGACGGGAGCAGCGCTGTCACGCAACGCATCTCGCACTCCTGGCACTCCCAGGATGATGCCGATGGACACGACCGGGTTGCTCGGCGGCAACACGATGATGTCGGCCTCCCGGATGGCGTCGAGCACGCCCGGTGCCGGCGTAGCGCGGTCCATCCCCACGGCGACGAACCTCTGCGCAGGGACGGCGGCATTCATCCGGACCCACCACTCCTGGAAGTGGACGGCTCGTTGAGGGCTCTGTTCCTCACCGCCGATGATGACGTGGGTCTCGACGGGGGAGTCCGTCATCGGCAGCAGCCGCACACCATGATCGGGCAGACCCCAGCGGGCGCACAGCCGGGCGGTCACTTCAGACAGCGAGAGACCCTGGCCTAGCCACTGGCTACGGGCGATGTGGGTGCCGAAGTCACGGTCGCCAAGGCCGAACCACTGCGGCTGCGCCCCGTATGCCGAGAGCTCACCCTGAACGGCGTGCGTCTCGCCCGCGCGGCCCCAACCCTGTTCCTCGTGGACGGCGCCACCCAGGGTGTACATGACGGTGTCGAGATCGGGGCACACTCGCAGCCCGAACAGGTTAATGTCGTCACCGGTGTTTCCGATCACGGTGAGCGTGGCGTCGGACAGGGTTGGCGTGCGGTCGAAGTGGGCACGCAGACCACGCAGGAAGCGTGCGCCGCCCACTCCGCCCGCAAGGGCGGTGATGCGCATGATCGCAGTCTGTCAGGGAGGGGTTCGGGTGCCGGATCCGGACCGGCTCACGGGGTGACCGGTGCGGACGGAGGGGCCGAATGGGACTTGTGGGTGGTTCGTGGGGTTTTGAGCGAGTCTGGCACTTCGGTCAACTATCAGAGAATGGCTTGACTTCCCGTGACGACACGCGTGTAATTTCATTGTTGTCATTCAACCGGTACCCCCGGCAGGTCAGTGCTTCAGCCGGTACCCCCGGCAGGTCAGCACGGACGTCAACTCAATACAACGTCAACTCAGTACAACGTCAGCGCTCGCATATTTGGGGTCGAGGAGGGGCCATGCACGAACTACAACTGATCATGAACGTCGAGTTGATCGACACCACCGAGGATGCACTCTCGTGGCAGGAACGCGCCTTGTGCGCTCAGACCGATCCGGAGGCGTTCTTCCCTGAGAAAGGCGGCTCCACGCGTGATGCCAAGAAGGTCTGCGTGGGCTGCGACGTGCGCGGCGAGTGCCTGGAGTACGCGCTTGAGCACGATGAGCGGTTCGGTATCTGGGGTGGACTATCCGAGCGAGAGCGTCGTAAGTTCAAGAAAGATGTCGTCTAGTCCCTGCGGTGGCTGCGCTAGTGGTCCCAGCGGTGGCTCCGCCGTGCTGTTCCTGAGCGGGTGACCTCTTCTCCGTCGGGCGCCGTGAAGACAGGACTCTCGCCGCTTCGCGCGAAGGGCACGGTGCGTCCAGCTGTGCGACCGGTCGTCGTGACTGGAGTCCTGGTCGTTCATGACGGCGCGGCGTGGCTGACAGAGTGCCTGGATGCGCTCTCGCTCCAGAGTCGCCCGCTGGACCGGCTGGTGATCGTGGACACCGGCTCCACCGATGACAGCCTTCGGATCGCAGCCAAGCACGCCCGGATCCGCCAGGTGGTAGGCGATGTTGTGGCGATCTCAGCGCTGCATGCGAACACGTTTGGTGAAGCTGTGGGTCACGCGGTCGAGCAGATGACCTTTGGTTCGGAGCCGTCTGGTTCGGAGTCGTCTGAATCGGCGTCGTCCCAGGCTGTCACGGGCGCGCAGTGGCTGTGGCTGCTGCACGATGACAGCGCTGCCGCCCCTGAGGCGTTGGCCCATCTGCTCGACGCGGCCCTTCGATCACCGTCCGTGGGTGTCGCCGGCCCCAAGCTCGTCACCTGGGACGACCCATCCCGGCTGCTCGAGGTTGGCTCGGTGATCACCCGCTCCGGCCGTCGCGTGGGAGGTCCCGAGACGGGCGAGCCCGATCAGGGTCAGCACGATCACCGCAACGACGTACTGGGTGTCAGCACCTCGGGAATGCTCATCCGCCGCGATGTCTTCGAGACGCTTGACGGCTTCGACCCTGCCTTCGGGCAGTTTCGTGATGACCTTGACCTCTGTTGGCGGGTGCAGCTGGCCGGTCACCGGGTCGTTGTCGCACCGAGGGCCCGCATGCGTGAGGCTGCGGCATCGACCAACGGTCAACGTTCCCATGGCCTTTCGGCAGATGCCGCTCGAGGCCGTGACCGCCGAGATGGCCGTCAGGTTGCACTCGCCAGATGCTCCCCGTATGCCGCGCCCGTCCTCGCGATCTGGATCGCCCTGGCCAGTCTCGGTTCGGCTGCCGTTCTGCTTGTGGCCAAGCGTCCCCACGGGGCCTGGGCCGCGCTCGGCGACTTCGGGTCGTTGATGACCCCATGGCGTCCAATGGCAGCGCGTTGGCGCTCGCGCGGCATTCGCCGGGTCCGGCGTCGCGACCTGCGGGGGCTGTTCGCCTCGCCCAGGGCCGGTTTCGGCCACACCCTCGACACGATCCACGAGGGGGTGGCCCCGCTGGGAGCGGGCTCCGGGTCCGCCCGGTCGGTCGATGACGGTGCTGGCAGCGCGTTGTCACTGGAGAGCGGGCCGGCCTCCGAGGAAGCTGAGTCGCTCGAGCGGCCGGCCCGCGGTGCCGGCTGGCGGATCCTGCGTCACCCCGGCTTTCTGGCGGTCATGGCCGGCGCTCTGCTCGCGGCCGCGACCTGGCGCTCGCTGTTCGGGGCTCTCATCCCGAGTGGTGCCGGCATCGCCGGTGGCGAGCTCCTGCCGGTGTCCAGCAATGCCTCAGGGTTATGGCATGCGTGGCTGGACGGATGGCACGGCGCTGGACTGGGCAATGCTCTCGAGCCCGCACCATATCTGCCGGTCCTGTCCGCGGGAGCCTGGGTTCTCGAACATTTGCCGCTCATCGGCGCCTCGACGTCTTCGGTGGGCGTCTCGATCGCATGGCTTCTGGCAGCGGCTGTCCCTCTCTCCGCGTGGACGGCATACCTCGGGACTCGAGTCGTTACCCGGGCCCGCTGGCCGAGGGCGTGGGCGGCGCTGGCCTGGGCGTCGCTGGCGACCCTGACCACAGCGGTTGCCAGCGGACGCCTCGGCGCCGTTGTGGCGCATATTCTGCTGCCACTTGTCGCAGCCGGATTCGCCTGTGCCGCACGGCGTTCGGCACGCATCTGGACCACCTTCGGCGCCGCACTCGCGCTTGGTATGACTGGTGCCTTCAACCCGGCGCTCGCCGCGTTGGGTGTCCTTGCGGCCCTCATCCTGCTCGTTGTCGGCCATGGCCGGACCCGGCTACGCGCAGCGGTGCTTCTCTTGGTGCCCATCGGGTTGTTGGGTCCATGGATCCTGCAGCTGGTCGACAACCCGTTGCTCTTGCTGACCGGGCCGGGTCTGACGGTGTGGCGGGGTGCGACAGCGGTGCCATGGCAGCTCGGGCTGTTGCACCCGGGTGGTCCCGGTTCCTATCCCGTTCTGCTGTCGGCGCCGATCGTGCTGGCGGGTGTCATCGCCATGTCGCGGTGCAGGGCCGACTCACGAACGATGACGGTGTTGGCGGTTCTCATGATGGCTGGCCTGGCTCTGGGTGTGGCGTCACCGCACGTCATCATCGGCCTGATTCCGCAGGACCTGGCTGGTGCGGGCAATCCGATCACCGTGTGGGCCGGCACTGGGCTCGACCTTGCGGCCCTGGCGCTGATCGCGGCTGCCCTTCGCGGCTTCGGCAGGGGCTCGGCACGGCTATCGCGCCCCCGCTTCAGGTGGCGCCAGATCCTGGTTCTCTGCGTTGTCACGGCGGCCGTCCTGGGGGTTGTGGGCAGCATGGCGATGGCCGGGTGGGTCGGGGTAGGTGAGGCGCTGACCCGCCAGGTGCCCAAAACGCCTGCTGTTGCTGCAGAGCAGGCTCACGGCTCGTGGGGTAACCGACTCCTTGCGATGAGCAGGGAAGGGGACACCATCGGCTACCGTCTGGTGGGCGCCGAACCCGGCCCGGTTGTCCGCGATCTCCCGGGTGCGGTGGTCGCACAGGACCCATTGTTGGCTGCTGCAGTCAACAGCACGGTCGGGACCAGCGATGTGACGTCGACCACCGCTGCCCGCGACGCGCTCGCCGATCTTGGGGTCGGGTTCGTGGCGTTCCACGGCGCATCGACCGAGCCGCTGGTCACCCAGCTGGACGCGACTGCGGGGATGACCAGACTCAGCAACAACAACGGCCAGATTCTGTGGCGTGTCCTGCCGCGCGAGAACGCGGTGGGCTCTTCGCGGTTGCGGCTTGTGGACGCCGAAGGCGCTCCCTTGGTGTCGATCGCAGTGACCGGCGACCATGGTCAGACCGATGTCAGCCTCGGGCCAGCCACGTCGGGCGCATCCTCAGCCTTGTCGTCAGCGTCAGCGTCAGACGGGCGTCGACTCGTCGTGGCGGAGCCGAACCGCTGGGCAGAGCGTGCGCGCGTGACGTTCGCGGGACGCCGGCTTGAGGCGATCGCGGGCGCTGAGCAGCCGACATACCTGCTGCCCCCCATCGCCGGTCAGCTCAGCATCACCCTTGCGCCGACCCACCAGTGGTGGCGTTGGGGGCAGTTGGGCCTCTTGCTCGTGGTGCTGTTCCTGGGGGCCCCGCTCGGCTTGACGCGCTCGCGGAGGACACCATGAGAGGCGTACCGCGACCGCTGGCCCTGGCCCTGGCGCGGGCTGTTGGGCTGGTGGCTGTCGGCGTCGGGCTGGTTCTTGGCGCCACCTACCTGCCGGCACCGATCAACCTGGCGCAAGGGGCGACTCCAACTCGGGCGACAAGGGCTCCCGCTGAACCGGTCACGCAGACACGGTTGATCTGCCCAGGTCCCGAGGCGCTCGGCATCGAGGGCTTGCCTGACTCGCTGCCACAGACGGTTTCGGTGGCGGCCGCGGCCGCCCCGGTGGAGTCGTTGCCTCCGGGGTTGGTCACCGGGCCGGGCGACGGCTCGCTTGCGATCAGCGGGCTCCCGTCCGGTGGAAAGTGGGCCGTGTCGGCCACCGTCCGCGGTCAGGTCGTCTCGGGTCAGGTCTCCACGGCTCGGTCCGCGCTGGTCACCGGGGTCGGCACGCTGGCACCGGGAGTCGTTGCCACACAATGGTCCTGGATTCCAGAGGGCAACAGCCGAGGCCTGGTCACGGCCGCCTGTATGCCGGCGGCTACCTCCTCGTGGCTCATCGCCGGAGGCGCCGGGCCGGGCCGTCTGGAGCACCTGGTTCTTGCCAACCCCGGGCCGAACCCGGTGACTGTCGATCTGGCCGTCTTCGGTGTCAAGGGTCGGATCGATTCGCCCGACGGCCAGGGCCTGACCGTCGCAGGGCACTCACGCACGGTGATCCTGCTCGATGCCATCGCCGGGTCCGAACCATCGCCGGTCGTTCACGTCATGGCCCGAGGCGGCAAAGTCGCCGCCTTCCTGAGCGACACCTGGCTTGATGGGATAGTGCCGCGCGGTGGCGACGACGTGGTGTCGCTGGCGGAGCCGGCCCGCGAGCAGGTCATAGCGGGTGTTCCGATCGACGGTCGCGCGATCTTGCGGGTTGCCGTGCCCGGGGACAGCGAGGCCGTTGTCGAGTCGCGGGTGCTGACTTCTGGCGGGCCAAGACCGTTGCCGGCCGACGGTGTCACGCGGGTGGCGGGGCGCAGCACCAGGGACATCGATCTCAGCTCACTGCCACCCGGCGCATACGCCGTGCAGGTCCGCGCCGACGTTCCCGTGGTTGCCGCGGCGATGGTCGACCGACGTCGGGCTGCTGGAGCACCCTCGGACCTGGCCTGGTCCGTTGCCTCCCTGCCGATCAGGACCCTGGCCGGCATGGCGTTGCCCACCTCCGAGGTCAAGGGGCTCACCCAGCGGCTGGACCTTGCCGCGACCACGGATCCCGCGTCTGTTCGGGTGACCACCGTGGGGGTCGATGGCCGGGTCAGCACGAACGAGGTTGCCATTGCGGCAGATTCGGTGTCCACGTTGTCGTTGAACGGAGCCACGTCGGTGTGGGTCACTCCCCTGACTGGGCTCGTCCGGGCTGCGGTTGTCACGTCGGTCACCGACGCCGGGGGAGTGCTGTTGAGTCTGACGCCACTGGCGGATCTCACGCTGACCGCCACACCTTCGCCGCTGCGACAGCTGCGCGATCAGTAGGGTTCCGCTCCGGCAGAGCCCTAGTCGCCGTCTGGGTCGTACCCGGCGTCCAGGTCGCGCGGGTCGACACCCAGCAGTGAGGCCACCTGCTCGACGACAACGTCGTTGATCAGGGCGGCGAGCTCGCGGGCGTCATCTGCCCTGGTCTCGACCGGCCGCCGGTAGACCACGATGCGAGCCGGCATCTTGCCCTGGGCAGCGAACAACCGGCCGAGGGGCACGTCGGAGGACTCCCATGGAGCGGGGTCACTGGGCGGTACGTCCTCGACCGCGAACTCCACATCGCCCAACGCCGCGCCGGCGTGGTGCTCCATGCGGCTCGCGGCGTCAAGGACGAGCTCGTCGAACTGCTCGGCTCGGGTACCCATAGCCGGCACGGGTGGCCAAGCGAGGGGGCCACGCGGGCCCCGGCCGTGACGGTCGCGGCGAGGGCGAAAAGGCGCGCTCGCGGAGCTCATGGGGGCAGTCTACGGCGTGGTGTGTCCCTGATGCCGGCGCCGAGGAATAGGGTCCATTCGTGAGATTGTCGCGCCAATGTTCCCGAACCGCCTGCTCCGGCGGTGCCATGGCGACACTGACCTATGTCTACTCCGAACAGACGGCCGTGCTGGGGCCTTTGGCGACCTATGCGGAGCCGCATACCTATGACTTGTGTGTGGTGCACGCCAAAGGTCTGACCGTGCCGCGAGGCTGGGACGTCATCCGGCTCCTGACGGAGTATGTGGACCCCGGCCCCACCCCGGACGACCTGCTGGCGCTGGCCGATGCGGTGCGCGAGGCTGGCCGGCCCCGTCAGGACTCTGGAGCCGTTGCTGCTGTGGGAGGGCGATCCGATGCCGAGATGAACGGCATCATCGAGACCGGCCGCCGCGGCCACCTGCGCATCCTGCGCGATCGCTAGGCTCTAGCGCGTGAGCGCTCCCAGACTGTCCGAATTCATCAAGGCGTATGACGTGCGCGGCCTGGTGCCGCAACAGCTGAACGACGCCGTCGCCTTCGCCATCGGCTCGGCCTTCGCCCGGGTCGTCGCCATCCCGGATGGTGCGACCTCGATCGTGGTGGGACATGACATGCGTGAGTCGTCTCCGGGCCTGTCACGGTCCTTCGCAGCCGGGGTGGCCGCGCACGGACTGGACGTCACCCTCATCGGGCTGTGCTCGACAGACGGCCTGTACTACGCAAGCGGCGCGCTCGACGTTCCCGGTGCGATGTTCACCGCCAGCCACAACCCGGCGCGGTACAACGGCATCAAGCTCTGCCGGTCAGGGGCGCGTCCGGTCGGGCAGGACACCGGACTGGGCCAGATCAGCGAGGTGGCCCAGTCGTTGCTCGACTCCGACGAGGCGCCGGCTGCGCTTGCGGCGGAAGCGCCTGCCGGCGAGATCAGCGAAAGAGACATCCTCGCCGAGTACGCACAGTTCTTGCGGGGTCTGGTCGACCTCACTGCGATCCGGCCGCTGACCGTGGTCGTTGATGCCGGTAACGGCATGGGTGGTCACACCGTGCCGGCGGTGTTGGGCGCCCAAGCGGCGTTGCCCGCGCTGGCCTTGACCGTCATACCTCTGTATTTTGAGCTGGACGGGACCTTCCCCAATCACGAGGCCAACCCGCTCAACCCTGAGAACCTGCGTGATCTTCAAGCGGCGGTCATTGCCCACGGCGCCGACCTCGGGCTTGCGTTCGACGGTGACGCCGATCGCTGTTTCGTGGTGGACGAGCGGGGTGAACCGGTCAGCCCGTCCGCGATCACGGCTCTGGTGGGGACGCGTGAGGTCGCCAAGGAGCGCGCTGCGGGTCGCGACGCGAGGATCGTCTACAACGTGATCTCGTCAGCGGCGGTGCCGGAGCTCATCGGTGCGGCGGGCGCGACCGCCGTCCGGACCCGGGTCGGGCATTCGTTCATCAAGGGCGAGATGGCGCGCGTTCAGGCGGTATTCGGCGGCGAGCACTCGGCCCACTACTACTTCCGCGACTTCTGGTTTGCCGATACCGGGATGCTCGCCGCGATGCATGTCCTCGCTGCGCTGGGCGAGCAGTCGCGGCCCCTCTCCGAGGTGGTCGCGGAGTTCAGCCGGTATGTCGCCTCCGGCGAGATCAACTCGACCGTGGCCGATGCCCAGGCGACTACCGCTGACGTACGGGCGTGGGCTCAGGCGTGGGGGCGGGAAGCGGGCCAGGATGTGGAGTTTGACGAGCTGGACGGTATGACCGTGACGCACAAGGGGGACCCGATGTGGTGGTTCAACCTGCGAGCCAGCAACACCGAACCGTTGTTGCGGCTCAATGTTGAGGCCGCAGATGCGCCGACAATGGAACGAGTGCGCGATGATGTTCTGTCGATCGTGCGAGGAGAGAAGATGAGCGAAGAGACCCGGCCCGCTGGTGCTGCCGCCCCTTCCGATCCGTCTGCTCCTCGGATCGAGCCGTGGCTTCGAGAGATCCTGCGCTGTCCGCAGTGCAGGTCCACCCTGTCCGACGGCTCCGGCCCGGGTGGCCCGGAGCTGCACTGCACCAATGCGCAGTGCCGCCGGGCGTATCGCATCGACGACGGCATCCCGGTGCTCCTGGTCGACGAATCTCGCTTACTGGCGAATTGACTCGGCGGTCAGGTCATGGCACCCCTGCTCGACGAAGCGCTCCTGAACGATCCTGACTACATTGCTGAGCGAGACTCCCGCGGGACGCTCGTGGCGCTGGCGACGGCTGGGGCGCAGGTTCGCCAGGCCATGGAGCTGTCGCGTGAGGCAGGGATCGAACGCGTGGCCGGCGGCGAGCGTCCGCGGTCCGTACTGGTGGCGTCGCTGGGCGGCTCGGCCGTCGTGGCGAACGTGCTGGAGCTGTTGGCCGAGCCGGGGTCTCCGGTGCCGGTCACCGTCCGACGCAACCTGCCCCTTCCAGGCTGGGTCGGGCCGCTGGATCTTGTGGTGGCAGTGTCTCTTTCGGGACGGGCATCGGGACCGCTTGCGGTGGCTGCCGAAGCCGCGCGACGTGGGGCCTCAATGCTCACGGTGGGTGCCGCCGACTCTCCGCTGGCAGATGTCTGTGCGCGGGCCCGGGGCGTGCACATCGACGTGGGGCGTGGCCGGACGTCGTCGCGGACCGCTTTGTGGTCGCTACTGACGCCAGTCATCCTGGCCGCGGGTGAGCTGGGCCTGATCGAGGCGGGCGAGTCGGTCCTGTCTGATACCGCTGAAAGGCTGGATCTGCACGCCGAAGCATGCCGTCCGCGGTCGGAGTCTTTCGTTAATCCCGCCAAGATCCTGGCGATGGCACTTGCCGAGACCATTCCCGTCGTCCTGGGTGACGGTCCTCTCAACGGCGTAGCGGCCGGGCGGGCAGCCTCGATGCTGGCACGCACAGCCCGTATTCCGGCAACCTCGGGTGAGCTCCCTGATGCGGCGTCCCAGATCGTGGCCTGCTTCGACGGACCGTTCACCGCCGGAGGTGGTCGTGGGGTCGGCGTTCGGCAGGCAGCGCCTGACATCTTTGCGGATCCGTTCCTGGACGGTCCGGCCCAGCCGCGTCTTGGCTTGCTGCTGCTGCGCGATGCGCCACCGGCGACGATGACCCGAGAGCGGGCCGACGCCGAGGCGCTGACCGACGCAGTTCTGCAGACGGCACATGACGCGGGCGTTCGGGTCTCGACCATGGTCGCGGAGCCGGGCCACCCTTTGGTGCGGTTGGCTGGTCAGATCGCCCAGACGGATTTTGCGGCGTCGTACCTGGCGATCGGCCTGGGCCTCGACCCGGCCGTGTCCCCTCACGTCGCTGATCTTCGGGATCGCACCCGCGGCTGACCCGCAAACCTGACTCGCGAGGGCGCAAGCCGACCAGCGCGCTGGGCAAGCAGCACATCACCAGATCCGTCAGTCACGACGCGTTCCTAGCCTCAGCCGAGAAGCTCCCCGTCGTCGTGAAGGGCGGCCCGGTCGGCCGCACTGAGACCGGAGAACCAGCCTTCCCTGTTCGTGGCCGACCCCACGACATGGTGCGTCATCGCCGGGAACATGGCGGCGACTGCCTCGTCGACGGCCTCGCTGCGTGCGGCGAGCACGGGGAGCAGGTTCCGGCTGGCGGGTTCGGTGGCCGCCTTGGTGGTCTGTGTCCCGGTGGCCTCCGCGAGCCGTTGGCCGATCCGTGAGGCGTACGCGGTCAGGAATGACTGCCGGAAGGACCGGGTACGCGAGCGGCCGTAGCCATCGGTCCGGGAGCCGGCTTTCATCATCGCTGTGGTGGCCTGGACCAGCAAAGAGGTGAACAACAGCTCGACGGCGTCCAGGTCGGCGGGGAATCCGATGGCAGTGCTGAAGCCGAGCCCACGACTCCAGACGGTGCGACAACGATTCGCCTCGGCGACTGTTCCGAGCAGCATCGCCTTCGGCACCTCGTAGGGATTGTCGATCCCGATCCTGCGGCCGGTCGGTTCCTCGGAGGAGCTCTTTCCGAGGGCCGCCAGCAGCGCGTGGTCGATGCTGTGCCGGGCCATCAACGCCTGGGCACCGGCGGTGAACGTCTCGGCCTCAGCCGCGAAGGTCGTCGACTCGGCCTTGGCCAGCAGCGCCCGGATCCGGCTGAGGACCCGCTCGTCGATGGCAGCCCTTTGCGCGTGTGCCGTGGAGCCGGTCGGGCGCGCGGTGCCGGGGATCGGGGTCAGCTTCTCCAGCTCCGGCAGGCTGGTGATGAGGTCGAGCAGCTCCAGCGCGCAGGAAACGGCCGCGGACCACTCGGTATTCTCTGCCTTGGCCCACGCCTGCAGATGGTTCTGGTCAGGTCGCCACCAGACCTGTGTCTCCGGATCGGACAGCTGGGACGTCCATCGTGGGTCGATGGTTGCCGGGGCGTAGCGCTGCATCTGGGCAGCTATTGCGACACGAGCCAGGCTGACATGCCGGTTGCTCAGCTGCCGAGACACGACGCGGGCCAGATCGGCAGGCTGCCATCCCCGGTGCCAGGCCCCGGAGACGGCGGACTGCAGGTAGTCGGCAAGCAAGCGTTCGGCAGTCCCGCCCCAGCCGGCTGCGCCCGGCCGGTCGGCCACTCGTGCGGATGCCGCCTCGAAGGCCCTTCTGTCGTCGTGAGCCAGCGCGTGCAAAGCCGCTGCGACGTCGAGCGCGGCCCGCTCCTCATGCGTCGGCTGGTCGCTGGGTACCCAGAAACTGTCGCCCGAGCTCCTTGGCGTGCTGCGCTTGCGCTCCTTCTCCTTCATCCTGCGCCGCTCTCGATTTGCCTTGCCCACCGTTACGCTCCTCCGCCTGGTCGCTTGATCCGTCGGGTCTTCGCCGCTCTGGAGAAATGCTGCCAAATGCGTCCGTTCATGGCTACGGGCCCTGCCGGGACATGGTTGCTTCCCATGCCGGGGACCCTAGCCGCCGGACCCGACACCGGGCTGGTGCTGAACGACCTCTGGGGCGTTCAATGGATTGGCAGGGGAAGGGAAGTGGGGCGGTTAGCCTTCAGGAGTGTCTCACTTCGATCTGGCAATCATCGGCACCGGCTCGGGCAACTCCCTGGTCACCCCGGACTTCGACGGCAAGCGCGTCGCGATCATCGAGTCCGGGGCATTCGGGGGCACCTGCCTGAACGTCGGCTGCATCCCCACCAAGATGTACGTCTACGCCGCCGACGTCGCGAACACCATCACCCACGCGGCCAGGTACGGCATCGACGCCACGCTGGACGGCGTTCGCTGGCCGGACATACGCGATCGAGTCTTCGGCCGGATCGACCCGATCTCGGCGGGTGGCCAGGACTATCGCGTCGATGGCCCGAACACGACCGCGTTCCTGGGCCACGCCACCTTTGTCGGTCCCAAGCGCCTGAGGATCGATGCTGCCCACGAGGTCACCGGCCAGGAGGTCACCGGCGTGGGGCCCGTCGGCGTCGAGGTCACTGCCGAGCAGATCGTGATCGCTGCCGGCGCTCACCCGACCGTTCCCATCGCGGTCAGTGAGTCCGGGGTGCCGTTCCACACCTCGGACACCGTGATGCGTCTGGACGAGCTCCCGAAGCGGCTGGTCATTCTCGGATCCGGTTTCATTGCAACTGAGTTCGCGCACGTCTTCTCGGCTCTTGGTAGCCAGGTCACGATCGTCGCGCGGAGCAACGCGCTGCTTCGCAAGCTCGACACTGAGATCTCGGCGCGCTTCACCGCCATAGCCCGGCAGCAGTGGGATGTCCGCCTGAACACCGCCCTGACGAAGGTCACCGGAAACGACAGTGAGGTCCGTCTCGACTTCGCAGACGGCAGCCACGTGACCGGCGACGTCCTGTTGGTGGCCACCGGGCGGGTGCCGAACACCGCGAAGCTCGGTCTCGACGTCGCCGGCATCGCGACCCATGAGGACGGTGGGGTCACTGTCGACGCGCACGGACGCACCAACGTTGACGGCGTCTGGGCCCTGGGGGACGTGTCCAGCGCGCACCAGCTCAAGCACGTTGCCAACCACGAGGCCCGGATCGTCGCCCACAACCTGGCCCACCCCGGCGACCTGCGTAGCTTCGATCACCGATATATCCCTTCGGCGGTCTTCACCTCCCCACAGATCGCCACCGTTGGGCTCACCGAGGAGCAGCTCACAGCCCAGGGCCGCAGCTACGTCACCAAGTCGCAGGCGTATGGCGACACGGCATACGGCTGGGCGATGGAGGACACGACAGGTGTCTGCAAGGTGATCGCGGACCCGGCCACGGGGGAGCTGCTCGGCGCGCACCTCATGGGCCCGCAGGCGTCCAACCTGATCCAGCCGCTCATCCAGGGGATGTCGTTCGGGCAGACCGCTCGCGAGGTGGCGCGAGGTCAGTACTGGATCCACCCAGCGCTCGGCGAGGTCGTGGAGAACGCCCTGCTCGGCCTCGAGCTTGGCCCCCACTAGGCTGGCGCGCATGTCCGTCGAGGGTGGGGTCAGGGCGATCGTGGCGGCGCTGCTGGCCAATATCGGGATCGCGGCCACGAAGTTCGTGGCCTTCCTGCTGACCGGATCGAGCTCGATGCTGGCCGAGTCGGTGCACTCCCTGGCCGACTCCGGCAACCAGGCCCTGTTGCTGATCGGGGGTAAGAAGAGCCGGCGCGCGGCCACCCCGGCGCACCCCTTCGGCTTCGGCCGTGAACGGTACGTCTACGCCTTCGTCGTCTCGATCGTGCTGTTCAGCGTGGGCGGGCTCTTTGCGCTTTATGAGGCGTGGCACAAGTTCCAGCACCCCGAGCCGATCACCGGCAGGTGGTGGTGGGTGCCGCTCGCGGTCCTGATCGTCGCGATGGGGCTGGAGGGGTACTCCCTCCACACGGCTGTCACCGAGAGCAACCAGGTCCGTGGCAACCACTCGTGGACGGCCTTCATCCGCACAGCGAAGGCACCCGAGCTGCCCGTCATCCTGCTCGAAGATGCCGCCGCCCTGCTCGGTCTGGTCTTCGCGCTGTTCGGCGTCGGCATGACCCTTGCCACCGGCAACGGGTTCTGGGACGCCGTCGGCACCGCCCTGATCGGCACCCTCCTGGTACTGGTCGCGATCGTTCTCTCCATCGAGATGAAGTCCCTGCTGGTGGGCGAGGCAGCCACTGTCGAGCAGCAGCGAGCGATCAAGGCCGCGCTCAAGGGCGACCAGGAGTCGGCCGTCGAGCGCGTCATCCACCTGCGAACGCTGCACCTCGGGCCGGAGGAGCTGCTGGTCTGCGCCAAGCTGGCGGTCGGTCGTGCGGACTTTGCCTACCAGGTCGCGGCGGCCATCGATGCGGCCGAGCAAAGAGCTCGCGAGTCCGTGCCCGGGCTGGAGCTAGTGATCTACCTCGAACCCGACATCGACCGCGGCGCCTCGGACCCGGTCTCCTGGCAGCACGCGACCGGCTGATCCCCCGTTTGGTCGTATTCCTCTGATTCACCTGACCTAGCGCCGTGGCCGCCTCTACCGTTGATCGTGAGGGTTACCGATCTCAAGGGATGCATATGGGCGAGGGCGAGCTTGGTAGCCAGTCGGCAGGTTCACACCCCCTGACCGAACGGCCGATGGGTGAACGCCGTCTCCACGGCGCGCGGGACCTCGTGGGGCCGCGTGAGGGAAGATGGAGCCCGAAGATACTGACCTCGCAGCGACGTGAGACTTTCATCCGTGCTTTCTGGGTCGCCCTCATACCCGGGGCGGTTCTCTTCCTCGCGATGCAGACCATTGGTTACGCGCGAGCCGGCATGATCGGTGCGGATTCGCATGCCTATTGGATGGCTGTCCGCTTTCCGGAGACGTGGTACACGCAGCCGCCGGCATACCGTGACGCGTACCTCTACTCGCCGGCCTTTGCGCAGGCGCTATGGCCCCTCGGGCAACTCCCGTGGCCGGCGTTCCAGACTGCGTGGATAGCTGGCCAGGTTGGAGTCCTGGGGTGGCTCCTGGCCCCTTTGGGATGGCAACGCGGGTTGACGCTGGCGCCCTTCTTCATCACCGAGATTCTGCTCGGAAACGTGTACCTCTTCTTCGCCGGAGCGCTCGTCGTCAGCCTCGGACGCGCACCTGGCGCCCTCGCCCTTCCGGCTTTGACCAAGATTGCGCCTTGCGTCGTGGGCTTCTGGTTCGTCGTCCGCCGCGAGTGGCGTGCGGCCCTGTGGGCGGCGGGTGTCACCACGCTGATCATGGCGGTCTCGGTCGCCATCGCTCCGGCGGAGTGGCTGGCCTGGGCCCAGTTCCTCTCGCACTCGGCAGGGCAGCGGGGCGGCACGGCCACCCTGCGGCTTGCCGCCGCCCTCGGGGTCGTTGTCTGGGCTGCCAGGACAGAGCGTGCCTGGCTGCTGGCCCCGGCCATGATCCTCGCCTGTCCGGTCCTGGGCGGATACGGTCCGCTCGCTGTGCTGGCCGCCATACCTCGTCTGGTGCAGCTCGAACGCACCGAGCGTGCTGCGAAGGCACCTGACGCCGCGTCACCATCGAGACTCCGACGGGATTCGTCGTAGACTCGGTCTCACTGCCGGCGTGGGTGATGACCCACGATGCGCCCAGCTGGGCTACGCCGGGTCAGCCAACCAATGACTCACAGTCAATGAACATGGAGTGTTTTCCTATGCCTTTCGACTACAAGGTTCGCGACCTGGGCCTGGCCGAGGCCGGCCGTCACCAGCTGCGTCTGGCCGAGCACGAGATGCCCGGCCTCATGGCGCTGCGCGAAGAGTTCGGTGCCAGCAAGCCCCTCAAGGGCGCCAGGATCGCCGGCTCGCTGCACATGACCGTGCAGACAGCTGTTCTCATCGAGACCCTCACCATGCTCGGCGCGCAGGTTCGCTGGGCGTCCTGCAACATCTACTCGACCCAGGACGAGGCCGCCGCGGCCGCCGTCGTGGGCCCGCACGGCACCCCGGATGACCTGCAGGGTGTTCCCGTCTTCGCCTGGAAGAACGAGACGCTGCCGGAGTACTGGTGGTGCACCGAGCAGATTCTGACCTGGCCGGCTGACGACGCCGGGTCAACCGGCCCCAACATGATTCTCGACGACGGCGGCGACGCCACCCTCCTGATCCACAACGGCACCGAATGGGAGGCCGCCGGTGTGGTCCCCGCGGCGCAGGAGGACGACCCGGAGGACTGGCAGGTCGTCCTTGAGACGGTCCGCAACACCATGGCGGCGGACCCCACAAAGTGGACCACGGTCGCGGCTGGCATCAGGGGCGTCACCGAGGAGACCACCACCGGCGTCCACCGTCTCTATGAGATGCAGAAGGCCGGCCGGCTCCTCTTCCCGGCGATCAACGTCAACGACTCGGTCACCAAGTCCAAGTTCGACAACAAGTACGGGGTGCGCCACTCGCTGATCGACGGGCTCAACCGCGCCACAGACGTCCTCATCGGTGGCAAGGTGGCCGTCGTGGCCGGCTACGGCGACGTGGGCAAGGGCTGCGCGGAGTCCTTGCGGGGCCAGGGCGCTCGCGTCATCGTCACCGAGATCGACCCGATCTGCGCGTTGCAGGCCGCCATGGACGGCTATCAGGTCGCCCGGATGGAGGACGTCGTCGCCACGGCCGACATCTTCGTCACCGCGACCGGCTGTTTCAACGTCCTCACCGCAGATCAGATGAGCCGGATGAAGGACAAGGCCATCGTCGGCAACATCGGTCACTTCGACAACGAGATAGACATCGCCGGCCTGGCCAAGATCCCGGGCATCACCAAGACCGAGATCAAGCCCCAGGTCCACGAGTGGACGTTCCCGGCGAAGGCCGATGGATCGATCAGCAGCATCATCGTCCTGTCCGAGGGCCGTCTGCTCAACCTCGGCAACGCGACCGGTCACCCGAGTTTCGTCATGTCGAACTCTTTCACCAACCAGACGATGGCCCAGATCGAGCTGTGGACCAAGCCGGGCGACTACAAGAACGAGGTCTACGTGCTGCCCAAGCACCTGGACGAGAAGGTC